>ENA-OVGJ01000489-OVGJ01000489.1-human-gut-metagenome-genome-assembly--contig:-NODE-489-length-19216-cov-160.586817_pt1 | contig 19216 bp, 9 predicted proteins | sample MGYA00237772_ERZ505423 | MGnify/ENA primary metagenome ERZ505423 (study PRJEB26158, sample SAMN06016386) | human gut metagenome | biome: human gut; feature: ankylosing spondylitis patient; material...
CGCCTACTGTTGGCATGGTGATTCCGATGTTGTTGAAGTAATCCTTATCGGTTACAAACATAGAGGCACCTACCATTGAGTTCATAGCGTAACGTACCATGTTCAAACGCTTAGCTCCGAAGGCTGCATTGAAGAATACGTTGAAGTCCCAGTTCTTGTAGCTTACGGTGTTGTTCCATCCCAAAGTAACGTCTGGGTTTGAGCGGCCCAATACGAAGCGATCCTTTGATGCATCAGGAGTAGCGGTCTTGGTACCGTCTGCTGCATAATACATATCAACATACTGTCCCTTGTCGTTCTTCTCTACACCTGCCCACTTGAAGCCGTAGAATGTACCGATAGCTTCACCTTCCTTGATGATGGTACATGGGTCAACAGTACCTGGAGAAGGGCTGGTACCATAGAGGATAGGAGCATCTGCTGTCAACTTGGTTACCTCGTTCTTGATGTAGCTGGCATTCAAGGTTGATGACCATGACCAGTCCTTGGTCTGGATAATCTGTGCATTGATGGTTGCATCAAAACCCTTGTTGCTTACCTCACCGGCATTTACCCAGTAAGATGTGCCACCCAGGTAACCTGGAGCTGATGTGGTCAGGAGGGCATCCTTGGTCTTCTTGTCGAAGTAGTCTAAGCTGATGTTCAAGCGGTTGCCGAAGAAACCGAGGTCAACACCGAGGTCAAACTGGTGAACCTTCTCCCATGTCAAGTCTGGTGTAGCAAGACCATTTGCCCAGTAACCTGTGTAAGACTGAGTTGTACCGTATGTGAAACCGGTTGTACCCAATGAACCGAGAGTTGAATATGGAGAGATATCCTGGTTACCGATGATACCGTAGCTAGCACGGATCTTCATGTACTCTACTGCATCCTTGATAGGCTCCCAGAACTTCTCGTTAGAGATGGTCCAAGCTGCAGCTGCAGATGGGAAGTAACCCCACTTCTTGTTGGTAAAGCGGCTAGAACCATCCGCACGGAAGGTACCAGTCAACATATAACGGTCTGCGTAGTTGTACATAACGCGAGCTACACCTGAAAGCATGGTCCACTTGCTGTAACCGTTGGTTGGTGTCTTGGAAGCTGCATCTGCTACGTTCCAGTAGCCCAACTGCTCGTGAGCAATACCTGTACCTGACATACCCATGCGGCGAACCTCGTTAGAGGTAACTTCCCATACACCTGTTGCTGTCAAACCATGATCACCCCACTTGTTGCTATAAGTCAAGTTGTTGGTTGACTGCAAAGCGGTTACGGTAGCATCGTTGTTGCCCATGTTGTTACCTGCTGCGTTCACCTTGGTAGATGTGAAGCTGTACCATTTGTAATCGTTGTAGTCGATACCGTTGGTGGTAGTGAAGGTCAAGCCCTTGAGAAGGTTGAACTTCAAGTCAACGTGACCAGTTACCATGGTACGCTTGCGGTCGTTCTGGCTGTCGTGAAGAATACCGTAAGGGTTGTTCTGGATGTTGTTGTATGGGTCCAGGTTGTACTTGCCGTTGGCAGCCATCATCTCCATAGTAGGAGAGTAGTTCAAACCTACCCAGATAGGGTTAGACTGGTTCTGAGCGAAGCCAGCACCTGAGTTGTCTGTCTGAGCGAGGTTAAGGTCGGCTGTCAATTCCAACCAGTCGAATACCTTATTGTGAATGTTTGCCTTGATAGCGTAACGTCTTGACTTGGTGTCAACGATTACACCCTTCTGATCCATCAAGTTGGCAGAAAAATAAGTCTGAGTCTTCTCGTTACCCTGAGACAAGGAAACCTTATAGTTCTGGGTAATACCAGTCTGGAGCAGCTGATCCATCCAGTCGATACCTGGCTTGGTACCATTCAAATAATCCTGTACAGCGCTCTGATCCACACCCTTGTGGTCAACCAAAGCCTGTGCATACTGCTTGGTACCCATTACCTCAGGGATGTTGTAAGCGTTAGAGAAACCGAAGCTGCCGTCGAAAGTTACCTGTGTAATACCAGCCTTACCGGTCTTGGTCTGTACCATCACAACACCATTGGCACCACGGGCACCATAGATAGCGGTAGAAGAAGCATCCTTCAATACCTGAATGCTCTGGATATCCTCAGGGCTGATACCCTCAAGACCAGTCTCGCGAACGATACCATCTACTACGTAGAGAGGGTCGTTGCTCTTGTTTACTGAGCTGGCACCACGGACACGAATCTTCATGGATCCACCAGGTACGCCGCTAGACATAACCTGTACACCAGACATACGACCGTTGAGGGCATCCTCAACACGTGCAACTGGCTGATCCTTGAAGCTCTTGCCTTCCATCACAGCAACAGAACCTGCCAAGTCTGCCTTCTTTACTGTACCGTAACCGATGACTACAGTCTCCTCGAGTACGTTGGCATCGTCTTGCAAAGTGATGTCTAATGGAGTTCCGTTCCAAGTGATTGTCTGGGCCTTGTAACCTACGTAAGTAATAGTGAGCTTAGCGCCCTTAGTCAAATTGTTAAGGACGAAGTTACCGTCAAGGTCGGTTACGGTACCGCCGGTCTTGCCATCGATACGGATGGTAGCACCAATGATAGGCTCGCCAGAAGCGTCCTTTACAGTACCTTTACATGAGTTTTGCTGCTGGGTAGCGGTTGCAATTGCTGAATTGCTCTGAGCTGCCAATGCAGTGACAGTGCTTAGTGGTGACATGGCACCCAACAGCGCTGCAAAATACAAATTTGCTCTTTTGTTCATAGGACTAATATATGTTTTTGGTTTATTTCATTTATTATCATCAGCTACTTCTTCTGGAGTAGTCTTATATGATTGTTAGCTATTTATTTTTAGCTTTGTTGTTGTCTTTAGAAAGAGGGGGCGCCATTGGTTGGCGCGCCCCTCGTAATTCATATCATTACCCCCATACAAGGAAGTAACATTGAACTCAGATTTGCTGCAAAATAACAATTTGCCCCTTTGTGTCATAGGTCATTTTAAATTGTTCTCATATAGGTGTAGTAATATTTGCATTTTTTGTCATCAAGCTAAAAGCTAGAATGCAGCGGATAATGTTGATATATGGGCACCTATTCTGCACCGCCTAAGACGATGCTGATGCCGCTAGTCGTGATAGGTTTTATATTGTAAGCAACTTCTGTCGAGCTATCAGACACGCTCCGATGACACCGGCCTGGTCTTTCAGCTCAGAAGTGACGATTTGTGAATCTTCGTTCATGACATTGAGCGAATACTTCTTGATTCCCATGTTCACTGGCAGGGTGAGATAGTCGCCTGTGACAGACATTTCTCCGCCGATGACCAGCATCTCTGGGTTGAATATGTTGATGATGCCTGCCAGTTGCTTGCCCAACTCATCTGCGATGTGTTGCAGGGTGGCAAGGCTCAGTACATCTTCCTTAGCGATGGCATCCATGATGTCTTCCAGCGTAAGCTCCTCTTTCTGCTTGAGTACCTTGTCCGAGAGAATGGATGGCTTGCCTGCCAGGATATTCTCCGTTAGTTTTCTCTTGAGTGCTCTGCCCGATACTTCTGTCTCCACGCAGCCGATCTTGCCGCAGTGGCAGATGATGTTGTTGTTGTAGGCAGTCATGTGACCGAACTCTCCAGAATATCCCGACTTGCCGTAGTACAGCTTGCCGTCGATGATGATTCCGATGCCCAAACCCCAGCATATGTTGACGAAGATGACATCTTTCTTACCTTTACAGCATCCTTTGATAAACTCTCCGTAGGTCATACTGCGGGAATCGTTCTCGATGCAGGTTGGAAGCTCCAACAGCTCTGTGAGCTTCTCAGCCAGAGGTTCTTCCAGGAACGTGAACATGTTGTAAGCTCTTCCTTCCAGAGATCTCACTCGTTCGGCTACGTTCACGCAAATTTCCAGGATTTCTTCTCTTTTAATAGGTAGATTGTCGATAAAGACATTAATAATCTTTCCCATCTCGGCAAGGCTCTCAGGCGTATTCTCATACACATAAGGAACTTTCTGCTTCTCTGTGATCAGATTGCCACAGAAGTCGCTCACTGCCAAAGCGAGGCAGTCCATTTCCGGGTTCACACCAACAAAGTAACCTGCGGTAGGTTCCAGGTCGTAAACCATCGGGATTCGGCCAGCGGAATCGGCTTTCTTTCCGATCTCCCTGACAAGTCCCTGTCCCATCAGTTCATTCAGAGCGTTCGTCGTTGTCGGGAGGCTCACCCCTATGCCCTTTGATAATTCAGGTATGGTAGAAGCACCCTTTGCAATGAACTGCTCTAGTAGTCGTCTAGGAACAGAAGGTTTTCGGTTGATGTTCTTAATATATTTTATTATGTCTTTAGCCATAACTAAAATTTTTTTGTTGCAAAGATAGTCTTTTTTAAGTTTGGCACAATGATTTCTGAGTTAATAAAACTTAATTGGGGCTATTTTTTTGCAAATTTCCTCTTCGGTGCTTTGTGATTTAGTATTATACCTATTTATATATAGAGACATAAGAGTGATTTTATCTGCAATCATTTCAGCAACAGATAAACCTTATGTAGCCATAACTGATTGATATAATGGTAAAAACGACACTTATTAATGGCCGCTTCTTGTCAATAAACTAAAAAAATAAAAGCCTTTTAGATTTATTAACCTAAAAATGATGGAACTAATTAATAAAAGACGTATCTTTGCAAAATAAAATATTTTATTAAGTATTCAGCTAAAAATAAAAGATATTATTATCGAGGTTTCTAACTAACATTAATATATATCTACTTTGCCTTCCAGCCAGCAAAAAAGCTGGGAGGCAATCATTGCAACTAACACAATATTCAACTTTATATGAAGAAAATCAACAAATTCTTAGGTTCGTTGGCAGCTTGCGCAGCGATGTTGGGGGGAGTCTCAACTCAGGCTGTAGCTGCAGATATTAATATTATCCCTGTGCCTGTGAAAACACAGGTGCAGAAGGGTGAGTTTGTATTGCCTCAAAAGGTAGTGATCTCTTATCAGACTGCGGATGGCAAGAACATCGCACAGTATATGGCTGATAAGCTGAAGGCATCTACCGGCTATGATGTAACCGTAGGCGGCAAGAAGGGAAATATCTCTATCCAGATTTCTCCTTCCATGAAAATGGCTGAGGAAGGCTATCGCCTGACCGTTACCAGCAAGGGCGTAGTAATCAAGGCGAAGACCGGAAAGGGTGCCTTCTATGGTATGCAGAGCTTCATGCAGCTCTTGCCTGCACAGGTGGAGAGCGCTACCAAGGTGAGCGGCGTGAAGTGGGTGGCTCAGTGCTGTGACATCCAGGATGCGCCTCGCTTCGGCTACCGTGGCTTCCATCTCGATCCATGCCGTCACTTCATCACCGTAGAAAACGTGAAGAAGCAGCTCGACATCATGTCTATGTTCAAGGTAAACACCATGCACTTCCACCTCACTGAGGACCAGGGCTGGCGTATCGAAATCAAGAAATATCCTGAGCTGACTTCCATCGGCGGCTATCGCCTCCAGGGTGACGGTTCTACCTATGGCGGTTTCTATACACAGGAGGAAATCAAGGACATCGTGGCTTATGCAGCCAAGCGCTACATCACCGTGATTCCTGAAATCGACCTTCCTGGCCACATGATGGCTGCAATCGCAGCTTATCCATCTCTCTCCTGCAAGGGCGAGCAGTGGACTCCTAGAATGGTTTGGGGTGTTGAGGATATCGTGATGTGTCCGGGTAAGGAAGATATGTTCAACTTCCTGGAGGATATCGTTCGCGAGGTAGTGCCTCTCTTCCCTGGCAAGTATTTCCACATCGGTGGCGACGAGTGCCCTAAGACCAGTTGGAAGAACTGTCCTACCTGCCAGAAGCGCATCGAGGCTGAAGGCTTGCAGGCTGACGGCAAGCACTCTGCTGAGGAAAGACTCCAGAGCTACGTGATCAAGCGTATGGAGAAGATGCTGGCTAAGTACGACAGAAAGATCATTGGTTGGGATGAAATCCTCGAAGGTGGTTTGAGCCCTGAGGCTACCGTGATGTCTTGGCGTGGTACATCCGGAGGTATTTCGGCTGCTTTGCAGAAGCACGACGTAATCATGACTCCTGGTAGCGGCGGTCTGTATCTCGACCATTATCAGGGCGACTACAAGATTGAGCCGGTTACTATTCCTAGTGCTCCTGCTTATCTCTCTAGAACATATAACTATGAGCCTGTGCCAGATACCATCAAGTCTCTGGGCCTGGAGAAGCATATCCTCGGTGTGCAGTGCAACAACTGGTCGGAGTATATGTACACCAATGCCAAGATGGAGTATCAGATGTATCCTCGCTCTCTCGCTCTCGCTGAGATTGCATGGTCACCAGCCAAGAAGAAGAACTTCACAGACTTCGCCCGCCGTGTAGATGCCAACAGTGTCCGCCTGGATGAGCGTCACGTACGTTATCATATCCCATTGCCTGAGCAGCCATACGGTTCTTGCGACAAGGTAGTGATTACCAAGGATACCGTAGTTACCTTCCAGACTTCACGTCCGGTGAAGATGGTCTATACCTTGGATGGTACTACTCCAACTCCAGCTTCTGCTGTCTATACCGAGCCTATCAAGGTGAGCGGCAATATGACCATCAGGATTGCTACCGTATTGCCTTCTGGCAAGATGAGCAAGGTGAGAACCATCGACGTAGAGAAGCAGAACTATGCTCCTGCCGTGAATGTAAGCGATGCCAAGGCTGGCTTGCAGCTGCGCCGTATCAAGGGTAATTACCTGAAGGTGAATCAGTTGGATTTGGCTGATGCTGAGTGGCAGGACTGCGGTACTGTTACCAACCTGAACAAGATGAAGGTGAGCCAGCCAGATGATGCTGCTACCTTGCGTGGTGCCAACAACTATGGTGCGATTGCAGAGGGATTCATCAATGTTCCTGAGGATGGCGTTTACTATCTCTCTTCCCGCATGGAGCAGGTTTGGATCGACAACAAGCTCGTGATCAACAATGAGGGTGCCGTAAAGGCTGGTACCAACAGCGACAATGCTGTAGCTCTGGCTAAGGGTCTGCATCCTGTGAAGTTCGTTTATCTCTGCAATATCGTTGGTGGATGGCCATCTTGGTGGAGTAACCTCAACCTCGAAATGCGCAAGGATAATCAGAAGAAGTTCACAGCAGTGGAGGGAACTCAGTATTTCCACAAATAATTGATTCCATCATTAACTGATTACAAGTAATATCAATAACTGATTAGGAATATGAATATCAGAACCATCGCAAATGTATCACTTTGCCTTGCCATGCTTTCGATGAGCAGTGGGGCGCTGGCTCAGAGTGAGTCTCGCTGGCAGAATGTGAACATCAATCAGCAGAACCGAGAGCCTCGACGCGCCAATTTCTTCGCATTCGAGAATTTGGAGAAGGCGCAGAGTTTTGATAAGAAGAAGTCGGCCAACTACCTTTCCATGGAAGGTATGTGGAAATTTAATTTCGTGAAAGACCATAACAAGCGTCCTGCCAACTTCTTTGCTCTGAAGTATGATGACTCACAGTGGAAGGATTTCCCTGTGCCTGGTTTGTTTGAGTTGAACGGATATGGTGATGCTACCTATAAGAACATCGGATATGCCTGGGCAACTCAGTTTGACCCGAACCCTCCTTACATCAGCGAGCTCAACAACTATACGGGTTCTTATCGCCGTACGTTCGAGCTTCCTAAGAACTGGAAGGGAAAGGATGTGTATTTCCACGTGGGTTCTGCCACCAGTAACCTGACTCTCTGGGTGAACGGCAAATACGTGGGATACAGCGAGGACAGCAAGGTGGCTGCCGAGTTCAACATCTCTAAATATCTCAAGCCGGGAAAGAACCTTATTGCCATGCAGGTGATGCGATGGTGCGATGGTTCTTATTTCGAGGACCAGGACTTCTGGCGCTTCACGGGTATCGCCCGTGAGGTGTATCTCTATGCCCGTCCGAAACTGCATGCTGCTGACATCCGTCTGAACGCTGCTTTGGAAAACAACTACCAGGATGGTGTGTTGAACTACAAGGTTTCCCTGAAGGGAGGAAAGACTGACGTTGCCATCACCTTGTGTGATAAGGATGGCAAGCAGATTGCACAGGCTACAGGTGCACAGGGCGTCATCAAGGTGCCAAAGGTAAATGCCTGGACGGCTGAGACACCTTATTTATATAAGGCATATATCACCCTGAAGAACAAGCAGGGCGCCGCTGAGGTGATTCCGCAAAAAGTGGGATTCCGCAACGTGGAAATCAAGAACGCACAGCTGCTCGTTAACGGACAGCCTGTGCTGGTGAAGGGTGCCGACCGCCACGAGATGGATCCGGACGGTGGATACGTAGTGAGCCTGGAGCGCATGATCCAGGATATCAAGATCATGAAGCAGTTGAACATCAACGCCGTTCGCACCAGCCACTATCCATGTGATCCTCGCTGGTATGACCTTTGCGATGAATACGGTATCTACATCACCGCTGAGGCAAATCTCGAATCTCATGGTATGGGATATGAGGAGAAGTCGCTTGCCAAGTTCCCTGAGTACATCGTGCCTCACATCGAGCGCAACGAGGGCAATGTGAAGCCGCTCATCAATCATCCTTCCGTCATCGTATGGAGTCTGGGTAATGAGTGCGGATACGGCGTCAACTTCGAGAAGGCTTACGACTGGGTGAAGGCGTGCGATAAGACCCGCCCTGCACAATATGAACGTGGCGGATACGACAGCAAGACTGATATCTACTGTCCGATGTACATCGGTTATGAGGAAAGCGAGAGCTATTGCAAGAGCAACGGTACCAAGCCATATATCCAGTGTGAGTATGCTCACGCCATGGGTAACTCTGAGGGTGGTTTCAAGGAGTACTGGGATCTGATTCGCAAGTATCCTAAGTACCAGGGTGGTTACATCTGGGACTTCGTTGACCAGGGTCTGCGCGACAAGAGTCCTATCACCGGTAAGGAAATCTTTACCTATGGTGGTGACTACGGCCGCTATCCGGGCAGTGACTACAACTTCAACTGCAACGGTATCATCGCTCCTAACCGCCGTCTGAATCCTCATGCGTATGAAATTCAGTATGTTCTCCAGAACGTCTGGATCAAGGACTTTGATGCAGAGAACGGTTCTTTCAATGTCTATAACGAGAATTTCTTCAAGAACATTGATGACCTGAACCTGACTGCTACCCTCTTTGCCAACGGCGTGAAGTTGACTACCATTGCGATTCCTGATACCAAGGGCATTGCTCCACAGGCAACCAAGCTGGTAAAGAGCGAGGCGCTGAAGAGTGCCATCGAAAAGGCTGAGGCTGAGCACGCTACAGAGGAAATCACCATCAACTTTGCCTTTGCAAGCGATGGAAGCCAGCCGCTGGTTGACAAGGGTCAGGTGATGGCTCGCCAGCAGATTGTACTCAACGGATATGAGTTCGACAAGGTAGATGCTCCTGCCAACACCGGCAGCAAGATAGAGGTTGAGGAGACCAACAGCTATGTGAAGGTTTCTGCTGAGAGAATGTCGGTCACCATCGGCAAGAAGACCGGTATGATTGATTACCTCGATGTGGATGGCGAACCGATGTTGAAGTTCCGTGAGAGCATGACTCCAGAGTTCTGGCGTGCTCCTACCGACAACGACTATGGTGCTTCTCTCCAGAAGAAGATGAGAGTCTGGAAGAACCCTCAGATGAACCTGAAGTCGTTCGACAAGAGTGAGAACAAGGACAGCGTAGTGCTGACAGCCAACTTCGAAATGCCTGAGGTGAAGGCACAGCTGATGCTCCGCTACCGTATCAATGCGGCTGGTGAAGTGGCTGTTACCGAGAAGATGACAACAGACAAGGAGGCAAAGGTTGCTGATTTGTTCCGCTACGGTATGCAGTTGCAGATGCCTGCGGCATTCTCTAAGTTGGAGTACTATGGTAGAGGTCCGGAGGAGAACTACATCGACCGTCACTCTTCTGCTTTCATCGGAAAGTATGAGGCTAACGTGAAGGACGAGTATTATCCATACGTCCGTCCGCAGGAGAGCGGTAACCATACTGACATCCGCTACTTCTCCATCTTCAATCCAACCACCGGTAAGGGTATCACCTTCGAGGGCTATGCTCCTATGGAGTGCAGTGCCATCCCTTACCTGGTAGAGGATCTGGATGCAGGTATCGAGAAGGAGCATGCATGGGGACAGCACAGCGGCGACCTGGTAGAAAAGGGTCTCGTACAGTTGCACATCCAGCAGCGCCAGTTTGGTCTGGGTTGTATTGACAGTTGGGGTTCTTCACCAATGGAGAAGTACCGCATGCACTATCAGGACCGCTGCTTCAGCTTCGTAATTAAAGCTAAGAAATAAGATATTTACACACTTGTGTATTCATGTAATTCATCGGATAAGTGCTCTTCTTGCAGGGATGCAAGGGAGCACTTTTTCTGTTTTATGGGGGGAAAAGTTTAAAAATAGATTAAATCCTTTGTTGATTCCCCCTTTTTTTCTTATTTTTGCAATTCTAACAAAATATAAAGGCAAACATAAGATAATTAAGATAATGGCAAACGATAACAAAGGTCTTACGCCGATGATGCGACAATTCTTCGAGATGAAATCCAAGCATCCCGAGGCTTTGCTGCTTTTCCGTTGTGGCGACTTCTACGAAACTTACTGCGAAGATGCGGTGGAGGCTTCCCGTATTCTCGGCATCACCCTAACCCGAAGAAACAATGGCGGTGCTACGGGCAGCATCGAGATGGCGGGATTCCCTCATCATGCACTCGATACTTACCTGCCTAAACTCATCAGGGCAGGAAAGCGAGTTGCCGTATGCGACCAGCTGGAAGACCCGAAGAAGAAACGCCTGGAAATCAAGGGCAAGAAGGGATTGAGCCAGATGGACAAGATGGTGAAGCGTGGCATCACCGAACTCGTTACTCCTGGTGTGGCGATGGGCGACAACGTGCTCAACTACAAGGAGAACAACTTCCTGGCAGCCATCCACTTCGGTAAGACTTCCTGCGGTGTAAGCTTCCTCGATATTTCAACCGGTGAATTCCTCACCGGCGAGGGAACCTATGATTATGTAGAGAAACTGATGGGTAACTTCATGCCGAAAGAGGTGCTCTACGACCGTGCCCGAAAGAATGATTTCGAGAAATACTTCGGTACCAAATACTGCACTTTCGAACTCGACGACTGGGTTTTCACCGAGCAGACGGCGATGCAGAAACTCCTGGGACATTTCAAGACCAAGTCGCTGAAAGGCTTCGGTGTGGAACATCTCAAGAATGGTGTCATCGCCAGCGGTGCCATCATGCAGTATCTGGAGATTACCCAGCATACGCAGATCAACCATATCACGGCACTTTCGCGCATCGAAGAGGATAAGTTCGTGCGCATGGACCGATTCACCATCCGAAGTCTGGAGCTGGTGGCTCCGATGCAGGACGATGGTCTGTCTCTGCTCAACGTCATCGACAAGACTGTAACGGCAATGGGCGGTCGAATGCTCCGCCGCTGGCTGGTATTCCCACTGAAGGATGTGCGCCCTATCAACGAGCGCCTCGACATCGTGGAGTATTTCTTCAAGGAGCCGGAGTTCCGCCAGCTTCTCGACGACCAGCTTCATCGCATCGGCGACCTGGAACGTATCATCTCCAAGGTAGCCGTGGGCAGAGTATCGCCTAGAGAAGTGGTGCAGCTGAAGAATGCACTCGAAGCCATCCAGCCCATCAAGGTGGCTTGTCAGCATGCCAAGAACGATGCCCTGAAGCGAGTGGGAGAGCAGCTCAACGTATGTGAGACCCTTCGTGACCGCATCGCCAAGGAGATTCAACCAGACCCTCCGCAGCTCGTGAATAAGGGTGATGTCATCGCCGATGGCTACAATGCTGAACTCGACGATCTGCGCTCCATCAGCCGTCATGGCAAGGATTATCTTCTGAAGATTCAGGAGAGGGAGATCGAGAAAACGGGCATCAGCAGTCTGAAGGTAGGATATAATAATGTATTCGGTTATTATCTGGAAGTGCGCAACACCTTCAAGGACAAGGTGCCTGAGGAGTGGATCCGCAAGCAGACGCTGGCGCAAGCCGAGCGATATATTACCCAGGAACTCAAGGAATACGAGGAGAAGATTCTCGGTGCCGATGAGAAAATCCTGATTCTGGAGGCACGACTCTTCAATGAGTTGATTGCTGCCATGCAGGAGTATATCCCTCAGATTCAGATTAATGCCAATCTCATCGCCCGTATGGACTGTCTCCTGTCTTTTGCCAAGGCTTCGGATGAGAACCGCTATGTGCGCCCGGTTATTGATGATTCGCAGATACTGGACATCAAGCAGGGCCGCCATCCTGTGATAGAAACCCAGTTGCCGCTAGGCGAGCGATACGTGCCAAATGATGTGTTGCTCGATACCGAGAAGCAGCAGGTGATGATGATTACGGGTCCTAACATGGCGGGTAAATCTGCCTTGCTCCGCCAGACGGCGCTCATCGTGCTGCTGGCTCAGGTGGGCTGCTTTGTTCCTGCCGAGGGTGCCCGAGTTGGCTTGGTGGATAAGATCTTCACTCGTGTGGGAGCCAGCGACAACATCTCGCTGGGTGAATCTACCTTTATGGTGGAGATGACGGAGGCTGCCAACATATTAAATAATGTGTCGCCACGCTCCCTGGTGCTCTTCGATGAGTTGGGTCGTGGAACATCCACCTACGATGGCATCAGCATCGCCTGGGCTATCGTGGAATATCTGCATGAGCACAAGAAGGCGCAGGCTCGCACTCTCTTTGCCACTCATTACCATGAGTTGAACGAGATGGAGAAGAATTTCCCTCGCATCAAGAACTTCAACGTGAGTGTGAAGGAGGTGGATGGTAAGGTTATCTTCCTGCGCAAGCTGGAGCCGGGTGGCAGTGAGCATTCCTTCGGTATTCATGTGGCAGAGATTGCCGGAATGCCTCGCAGCATCGTGAACCGTGCCAACGATATCCTGAAGCAGTTGGAGCAGGACAATGCTGGAGTTGGAGGTGCCGGCAAACCTAACGTGCAGCATCTGGATGAACATAAAGAGGGTGTGCAGCTGAGTTTCTTCCAGCTGGATGACCCTGTGCTCAGCCAGATAAGGGATGAGATCCTGGGTCTGGATGTCAACAACCTCACCCCAGTAGAGGCATTGAATAAGCTCAACGACATCAAGAAGATATTGTTGGGAAGATAATCTTCTGTAAATAGGAAGATGAAATAATATGATAAGAAGCTGATATTTATCAGAAGTTACCCTAAGGTAACTTGTCTTTGGGTAACTTCTGGTATTATTGGTTTTGGGTAGGAGTAAGTTTTCAATAGAAGAGAAACTTTTATAAAGTTTAGTTAGACGTTGTTTAATCGCTATTCGTTTGTAATAGCACTATTTTTTTTCGTATGAACAAAGCAAGAGTTATCCTTATTTATATGCTCATCTTCATGAGCCTGTCAAGTTGCAGTAATCGTAAATACGAGCAGACTATTACTCGTGCAGACAATCTTATGGAACTCAGTCAAGACTCTGCTCGTTCTGCTCTGGCTATATTGGATAGCATTCGTCCAGACTTATCGAAAATGGGTAAATCTACTCAAATGCGATACCAATTGGTTTATGCAAAAGGTATGAACAAGGGCTATGTGGACTTCACGACAGATAGCTTGATGAAAGAGATTGTAGATTACTATGACAATCACGGGACGTGTCAGCAACAAATGTTGGCACATTATCTCCTGGGATGTGTCTATCGGGATTTAGGTGATTCTCCAGCTTCTTTATCTTGCTACAATGATGCTGTGGAAAAGGTTGATACCACGAGCTCAGATTGTGACTATAAACTCCTAACTAGAGTTTATGAGCAGCAAGGTGCACTTTTTCTGAGTCAAAGTATGCCTCAAAATGCCTTGTCTGCCTATCAGAAGGCTGAAAAATATGCCTGGATAGCCAAAGATACACTTTCGGCTGTGCTTTCTTACGAACATCTTGGCAATATATACGAATATATGGACAATATGAATAAGGTGATAGAAGTATATGAAAACGCTTCCCGTCGCTATCGTCAGTATGGCTATCCTGTGCAGGCAGCCCGTGCCTTAGGGGGAGCTATCCAAGCATTGATACTTACCAAACAATATGCCAAAGCCAAGAAATATATGGATGTTTTTGAGGCAGAGTCTGGATACTTCCAGAAAGATTCCTGTTATTCATACATTAATTATAGTCATTATTACTATCTAAAGGGACTGTACTGTCTGGAATCACATTCTGATTCAGCAAAATACTGGTTTACTAAATGTCAGAAATTCGCAAAAACAAACAATAATAAAAGTTTTAGTGCTTATGCTTGGTATCTCTATTACATCAAACATCAGCAGATGGATTCTGTTGCTAAATATTCAGAGCAGGCTTTTGCTTACAATGATTCTGCAAACCTGAATATGGAGCGCGACTTAATGCAGAAGATGCAAGCAATATATGATTATAACAGGTGGAAGAATGTGGCTCATAACGAAGAGATAAAGGCTACAAGGGTAAATCTCATCTTATTAGTTAGTATTCTTGTTTCAGTTTCTGTTATAATAATAGGTATATTGATATTTCTTGTCTATCGGAAAAAAAGAAAGCTGGAACTGCAGGAAAAAGAAGAGCAGGAAAATCTGATAAGGCAGCAGATTTATTATACGAAGCAAGAGCTGGTTTCCGAGAAAGAGAAAATCGAACTTTTGAAAAGAGAGAATTCGTCTTATTCTGATAAAATGGCAGAAAAGGAAGAGAAAATCCTGTCTCTTCAGCAAGAATTAGATGCCCTTAGTGCAAACATAACCAACTCGGAACCCAAAAAGAATGTGGTATGTAGTAAAAAGGCAATCGTCTTAGTCTTCAAGGGGATGGCGAACCATGGTAAAGTTCCGACAGAAGAACAATGGAAGGTTTTGGCAAAATCTTTAAACGACCTTTCGCCAACTTTCCTAAATGTACTTAATGATAAGAAGCTAACCGAAAACGAGTATCGGGTATGCATGCTAGTATGGCTTTTATTCTGTCCAAGAGAACTTGCCATTTTGATGAACCTATCGTCCTCTAATATATCAAACATCAGAAAACGTATGGCTTATAAAATCTTTGGAGAAGATATGTCTGCAACCAAGTTTGATAAGAGAATTAGAGAAATTCAGTAAGGTCGTAAAAAAGTGAAGAATAGTATAATTCATTGTTAGTCAAATGTTTATTGTTTTTCTTGTGAAAATGTGAAATGTTAAAGTGGCAGATAGCATCCTATGTTATCATAAAAAGCTCTATCTTTGCCATAAAAATTATGGGAAAGAAAATCATTTTAGCGGTATTGTTCATAATGATGGTTGGGGCTGTTAATGCAGATAACCATAGACTTTATTTGTTTAGGTCCAACAAAGACCATGAATATAATCCTGGAAGTCGTAGCCCAACAGCTCCACTAATAGTTTTGCAAGATGGACATCAAATAATACTACTCCAATCTGAGCAGACAGTTCAGGTAGCTCTTATAAAAGACAATGTGGTAGTTTATGTTAGTTCTGTTATTGAGGATACAAATTATATAGAACTACCAACAAGTTTTTATGGTGAATACATTTTAGAGATGTATATTGGAGATGTTAGATATTGTGGAAATATAAAACTATAATTTGATATAATATGAATCTACTCAAAGTCTTTTCAAACAAAAACAACATATATACGTGGCTCGTATGTATGATAAGTGTAATACTAACTGGCTGTCAACTAAAAGAGGTTAACAGCCAGTTAGAAGAGACTTTGAACGTATCAAAAGGAAATGAACAGGAATTATTGAAGGTTGTTGATTACTTTACTAAAAAGGGAGATACCCTTCAATTAAAAGCTGCAAACTTTTTGTTGGAAAATATGGCTGATAAATATTGGTTGGGAGGAAGTTCTGTTGCCGAATACTATACCTTTATAGATTCTGTTTACCAGATAAAGCAAGAAGAATATGATATACCTTACATATATTCCTGCTTTATTAAAAGGGCAAAGCATATTAAAGATAAGCCACAATGTCTGATGGATGCCGAAAATATAAAAGCGTCCTATCTTATTAAGAATATTGAAGAAGCATTCAATGTATGGAATAAACCTTGGAATCAGTTTCTGACGTTCGAAGAATTCTGTGAGTATATACTTCCTTATAAGGTAAATAAGGAAGAACCACAAGAGTGGCGGAATTTGTATGCAAACAGATTTTCGCAAGCAATACCTGCATCTATACAGACTGCAGAAACCGCATGTTGTGAAGTAAACAACCAACTTATCGGTTTGCCAATACATATAAGTACCAGCAGCATTATGCCAATAGATTTGCGTCCGAGTACTTTGTATAATATAAAATTTGGCTTATGTAGCGATTATACAGCGTTGGGGGTCTATGCAATGCGTTCTGTGGGTATCCCTGTAGGCGAGAATTTGATTCCTCATTGGGGAAATAGCAATCTGGGACATGTGTTCAATTTTGTCTATGGTAACGACCGAAAGTATCATGACTTTGCAAGTGGTGAGCAAAATCCCGATGAGCATCTTGTTAGATTTAAAAATAAAATCCCGAAAATCTACAAGATGACTTTTGGACGTCAAAACACATCCTTAGGTGTCATCAGTAGAGATTTGGAAGATGTACCTTCATTCTTTAAGAACCCATGCTTGGAAGATGTAACTGGTAAATATGCTGTCGTGAATGCCCAAACAACGGAAATCGACATTTCAAATAAGCAAAATAATAAGTTTGCCTACTTGTGTGTATTCGATCCACAAGGTTGGTTTCCGGTCGCTTGGACTCAAATAGAAGGAGATAAAGCTGTTTTCAAGAACATTGGTCCTAATATTGTTTATCAAGCTGCTCTATATGATAAAGGAGAGATACAGCCAGTAGGTAATCCCTTCTTTTTGGATAGTATCGGGCGCAAAGCATACTTTGTTCCTCAAAAACAGAAACAGCAGTTGCGATTGGAAAGGAAAAAAGAAAATTCCTCTAGTTTAGAAGAAATTGCCCTTTATATGAAAGGGGGTAAGTTTCAAGGAGCCAACAAAAAAGACTTCAGCGATGCCGTTACATATCATGTAATAAAAGCTACGCCAAAGCCTAAATATACGACGGTCATCTGTGATGAAAGTGTCCAAAACAGGCCCGTGAAATATCTGCGTTATTTATCATCTGATGAAACGTATGGTAATATGGCAGAGGTGGAGTTTTATGCACGCGGACAATTGAAGCCACAGAAAGGAAAAATAATTGGCAAATATGAAACGAGCCGTTTTTATCCAAGGAATGGAGCTGAAAAAATGTTTGATGGAGACCCTTTGAGCTTCTTTCATACAAATGACACATTAAGTTGGGGAGGTTTGGAATTCAAACAACCTGTTTGTATCAACAAGATAAGATACCTCATCAGAAATGATGATAACGGAATCAGAAAAGGTCACCTCTATGAACTCTTCTATTGCAAAGATGGTGTATGGACATCACTTGGAAAGAAAAGGGCAATATTAGATGATGAGCTTATCTATAAAAACGTTCCGCAAGGTGCTTTACTCTGGTTGCGTGACCTCACAAAAGGACAAGAAGAAAGAATTTTTGAATATAAAAACAAAAAAGTATATTGGTATTAATCATGAAGGATTTAAGATTATCTTCATACACGATTTCTGTAAAACTGGAAGCTGAGGAAGACAAGTTTTTCTTAGTGCATGGCTATACAGGAGCTATAGATATAGTTGAAGGAGAATGCTGGAGACAAATAGAGCATTTTTCTTCTAATAACAGCTTGTCTGAAGAAACGATAAGAACTCTTCAGAAAAGGGGATACCTTACAACTCGTACCCCTGAAGAAGAGCTACAGTATGTTTGGAAAATAGCTAATGTGCTACATAAAGCACAAGCAAAAATGAAAAAATTCTGGAGTTTCGTCATCACGTATGATTGTAATTTCAGATGTCCGTATTGCTTTGAAAATAAAATATCAAAGAATGGATCCCAGTGGACTAAAATGACATTTACCATGGAAATGGTAGATAAAGCCTATCAAACAATGAATTTGATAGAACCACATAGAGAACTTCATCAAGATGAAATTCTTCTCTATGGTGGAGAGCCATGTTTAAGAAACAACAAGGATATAGTTGCGTATATCATTAAAAAGGGTATAGAAGGAAATTACAAGTTCAAGATTATATCTAACGGGTATGATTTGGATTATTATGAGGGTCTCTTATCAAAAGACTATATCAATGGAATACAGATTACAATAGATGGTTATAAGACAAAGCATAACATGCGTAAACAGCATATTGTAGAAGGAGATTCTTTTGATAAAGTAGTATCAAATATTGGTATGGTTTTGAGAAAAGAAATTCATGTAATACTTCGTATCAATATTGATGAAAATAATAGTGAAGATTTAGTTCTGTTGAAAAAATTCTTTGTGGAAAATGGATTTGCTGAGAGCCCTTATTTCTATTTCAGTCCAGCAATATTGATAGATACGAAAGCAAAGTGCAATACAAAAGACATAAAGTTCTTCTCATCAGAGGCATTCATCAAAATGTTGGAGGATAAGTCTCTTGTCGAAAATCAAGATTTCCAAATAAAGAATACTGTTTTAGCATGCTTGAAAAACAGAAAATGCTATAAGCTAAAGTCTACGATATGTCCTTCTCAATATGGCTCATATATGTTTGATCCATATGGAGACATATATACTTGTTTGGAAACCGTAGGGCAAAAGCAGCATAGTATAGGAAACTATAAAGAGAACCTAATTTGGACAAAAGAAAAAGTTTTTTGGTTTTCTAAAAATATTAGTAATATGGAGTGTTGTTGCAAATGTAGATATGCTTTATTGTGTGGAGGCAGATGCCTTGCAAAGACTCTATATACAAAAGATAAAGGATTTGAAGTTACAGAATGCAAAAAATTTGGCTATCAGTTTCCAAGGTCAATAAATTTTGCGTATAATACTTTTCTTAACAAATTTAAATAAACAATTATGGTACAAAATGTTTTAGTTTCTCTTAATGAGAATTTGTTCGATGAGATGTTCCTTCAGGAACTGGAAACTCGACTGGAGACAGATCCATTACTTCCTAATGGTCTTGTTGATTTGATGGATGATAGTAGTGTTAACCCTTTATGTACATGTAACAATGGTAGTAGGGGGTGTAATTTAAACTGTGTCAAGGCTTGTTCTTAACTTTCATTCCCACTCCC
>ENA-OVGJ01000505-OVGJ01000505.1-human-gut-metagenome-genome-assembly--contig:-NODE-505-length-18809-cov-6.846060_pt1 | contig 18809 bp, 10 predicted proteins | sample MGYA00237772_ERZ505423 | MGnify/ENA primary metagenome ERZ505423 (study PRJEB26158, sample SAMN06016386) | human gut metagenome | biome: human gut; feature: ankylosing spondylitis patient; material...
TACTCCGGCAGTCCTATGTCCGTGTATTCCTACTGTGGAAAGGAATATCCAACTGCACACCTTTTGGTTCAAGCCTATCAGCTACTTTGGCTTGTTCAGCCTTAACGAAGCTTACGGTGATTCAGTTAATTAACCATGCTATCAGAAAGCCTGCACCCTAACCGCCTTGTAGCTGGCAGTTTCGCTTCTCCCTCACGGGATTTGCTCCAAATAGGGTTCCGTTTATATCCGCTTCCGAACAATGCCATTACTGGCAAAGCCGGGGATATTGGCTTCATCCAACGGAATGGATGGTTTGGTCGGAGTTACCGCCAAACAGTTAAATTAAGCGACTTCGTGTCGCACCCACATATACGCATCAAAAGTGTTCTCCGTCACATAACGGAATATCTTTACTTTGTCATTCTGGTTTCCCTGTCTTAAAATACGCCCTTCCTGCTGTTCCAGATCAGACGGCTTCCACGGACAGTCAAGGTGATGCAGAGCAATGAGCCTGTCTTGCACGTTGGTACCAGCACCGAGTTTCGGTGTAGAACCCATGAGGATTCTCACCTGTCCGGCCCGCACCTTTGCAAACAGTTCCGCTTTCTTTACCTCCGTGTTATATTCATGGATAAAAGCAATCTCTTCTTTCGGGATTCCCCTGGCAACCAGTTTGTTTCGGACATCATCATATACATTGAAAGTCCCATCCCCTTTTGGAGTAGACAAGTCACAAAAGATCAGCTGGGTTGTCCGGTCTGTCTTTCCCTCATCCCATACCTGGAAAGCATTTTCCACACAGGTATTGACCTTGCTTTTTTCGGCATCCGGGAGAAGTTCATTCAAAAGCCTTTGGTCTAACGCACACTTCCTTCCATCGTTGGTGATCTTGAGCATATTATCTTCTGTCGGATTCACAAGACCGCCTCTTACACTTTCGGCACGTTCTGAAAAAGCACTGACCATTTCAGCATATCCGATGTCTGAATATCCGCAGCTTCCTTAAAAATGGAGATCAGCTCTGGAAGATTAAAAAAACGGGCAAACCGTGTTTTCGCACGATAGCCCGTTCCTTCCGGTGATAATTCGATTGCGGTTACTGTCTCCCCAAACGTTGCCGCCCAGGAATCAAAGTGTCCCATACCCATACGCATGAGTGTGTCATACTGGAGATAACGCATGATAGTGTAAAGCTCAGTCATACTGTTCGATACGGGAGTACCTGTAGCAAAGGTGATTCCTCTGCCGCCGGTCAGTTCATCCATGTACCGGCATTTCATAAACATATCCGAACTTTTCTGTGCATCCGTCTGTGAGATTCCCGCCACGTTCCGCATTTTTGTGTATAAAAACAATGACGATAGGTAATCCTTTGAACGTGATGTGCGGCGAAGCCGCACATTCGTTTCCTCCGGATTTTCCCCCGTCTCACGCCGGGCGTGCACCTTTCAGCGCACCCGGCCTACCATCAGATTGACTTACTTTCTACTGATTTCATTGCATCTGTACCCTCACGAATACAGCGCACTTGTAAATTTCACTTTTTGAGTTTTTCACGATATTTCTTGATTTTGCGTACCGCCTTGGCATCCAACTCTGGCGGTATAGGACTGTTGTGTACCATGCGGTGACACGGTATACATAGCCATGCTAAATTTGGAACTTTGTTGATTCTTTCAATCGGAAGTCGTGGATTTACATGATGACAATGTTTCGGAATCAGTTCAGAGAAATATCTACCACAGCATTTGCATTTTCCCTTATCTCGGTTGTAGGCATATTCCCGATTCATAAAATACTCGAAATTGGCTCTCCATCCCTTGCCGCTAGCGTAGATGGACAAGGCTATATCTTCGGGTGTATTGATGGAGGGGCGGTCACAGGGCAACGGTTTATGCTTGGTACGATAATTTACATACCGCCTGCGTCCATCCTCCGTATAAGGGGTCATTTTCTGGTCAAATGGTTTGCTTTCATAACGACTGTGTGTAATAAACGCATAGGTTATTCCGAACCATTTCCCATCAATTTGAATTGCGAAGGTTTTACTGTCATAACCTTCGTGCCGATGTGGCAGATTACTTAATTCCTTTAACGGCACCTGCATTTGGTTGTACTGCTTGGGAAACAGGTTTTTCCATACTGCCAACGCCGTATTATTCACTCTACGGTCAATGGCATGGTAGGCATGAGAACAGATAGAGGGTTGCAAATACTGGGCCAGTCCCATAATCACGGAGTTCACATACTGGATTTGAGCCGCCTGCGTGTTGGATTGCGTGTATAATCCAATTTTCCTAACTTCTTTTTGCAAGGTATGGATTTTCTTCGTCAATCGTTCCATATCAGGGAATGGCTTTCCTACCAGATTATCTGACCATGTGGCTGGGTCTGGTGTTTTCCTCTTTCGTTCTGCCTTGACTATGTAACCGAGGAAATGAATACCATTCTTTCTCAAATCGGTTACATAGGTCTTTTCCTGTGACAGTTCCAACTTCATGCGATGCTTAAAATACTTTGTCAGTTCATGCTTCATACGGAACGCTTCCTGTTCCGTAGAGGTCAGGATCACCCAATCATCCGCATAGCGAAAATTGTATTTCGGGGTGATTCCAGACCATTTCAGCCTTCGGGTATCGTTGCATTTGTGCTTGCATTGACGGTGCGGCTCCATATAGCAGCGCCCCACATACCAGTCAAAGTCATTGAGATACACATTGGACAGCAACGGAGATAATATACCGCCCTGTGGTGTTCCCATTTCTGTTGCATGGTATAAGTCCTGATCGATATATCCGGCTTTTAGCATTTGGCTGATGATTTTCAGAACCCTCTTATCGTGGATTCCGATTCGCCATAGCTTTTTCAGCAACAATCTATGATTGATGTTGTCAAAACAGCCCTTTATATCTCCCTCGACTGCCCATACCGGCTGGTCTTTGGATTTCACACTTGCATTGATGACATTGACAATATCCCGGATAGCGTGCTTCTGCGCCCGGTAAGGACGGAAACCATAGCTGTGCGGATAGAATCTCGCTTCGCATATCGGTTCCAGAATCAGTCGCATACATTCCTGTATAATCCTATCCAATACAGTGGGAATACCCAGAGGTCGCTTTTTGCCGTTTGCCTTTTCGATATACTTCCGTTTGGCTGGCTTCGGCTTGTAATTGGAGATATTTGATTGAATCAACTGAAATAGTTCTTCTTTTGGCATTTGCAGATACTTGTCCATTTTCATCCTGTCCACACCGGCAGTTTTGCTGCCCTTGTTGGACTTGATGTTATGAACAGCGGTTACAATAGTCACTTCGCTGACCATTGCTTCCAACAGTCCCGTGAATGAAACGCCTTGCCCCGATTTTTCATAGAGCAGGTCTTGAGACTGTTTCAATTCTTTTTCTGTTGAAAATCTGACGCTTAAATGCACAAGGTTTTCACCTCGCAGTTCGTCACCCGTCTTTCAGGGAGTTATTGGATTTTCTTTCGTGAAATTTACAAATCAATCTGACTCGTGCCCTTCGCCGTGGGGCATTTCAGCCCCGTGTAATTGGCATTACCCAATTGCAGACTACTATGGCACGGCTGACTTCCTGTATTCTTCATTGTGCTGTAACACTCCAAATACAGGCTCTCAAACGTTCCCAAATCTCTATCCTTGTGGTCAATAGACCGTTGAAACCCTTAGGCCGCTACCTTACACCGGGAGAACCTAACCACACTTTGAATCACAGTTGTTGTGTGGTTCCGCATGAATATTTCATTTCATGGGGCATATACGGAAAAACCAGCCGTATCTGCTTTCTCCAATCTTCATCCTTTCGGATGCCAAGCACTCTTACGATGCTGCATAGCTTTCACTACTGGATAGCCATAGGTTTCGGAAGCCCGCACCATTATTATCCATGCCTTTCGGTTTAGGTTTTCAGGTTACGACTTCACCACGCTTTGTACCCTGTCTATTTACAGATAGACAACGCACAGTGGAGTATTAGCTCTCGTACTGCCTGCGGTTTGACAGACCGCTGTGGGATTTCTCCTTTCCGGCATTGATTCTGTACGGCAGAGGAATTTCGCCTCTGAATTTGAGATTTGTGTTCTCTACGATATTTTCTTGATATATCAAGTGCTATCGCATGGTGCTTTTCGTCATAGCTGTCTGCTACGACTTATGCACAACGTTTCGCACGGTTCTTGTAGTTGTGGGCCTCGTCCACAAACAGCCGGTCCACACCCAGCTGCTCAAAAGTTACCACATCATCTTTTCGCCCCTCGGCTTGCAGCTTTTCCAGTCTGGCTTCCAGAGACTTTCTGGTACGCTCCAGCTGCTTGACGGTAAAACGCTCGCCGCCGCTGGCCTGCACCTCTGCAATACCCTCGGTGATCTCGTCGATCTGCTCATAGAGAAGCCGTTCCTGACGCTCCCGGCTGATGGGGATACGCTCAAACTGGCTGTGTCCCATGATGATGGCGTCGTAGTCACCGGTCGCAATACGGGCGCAGAACTTCTTGCGGTTATGGGTCTCAAAGTCCTTTTTGGTTGTGACTAAGATGTTGGCAGAAGGATAGAGGCGCAGAAACTCCGATGCCCACTGCTCAGTCAGGTGGTTGGGAACCACAAAGAGAGATTTCTGGCACAAGCCCAGGCGTTTGGCTTCCATCGAAGCAGCTACCATCTCAAAAGTTTTGCCTGCGCCTACTTCATGTGCCAACAGGGTATTTCCTCCATACAGCACATGGGCGATGGCGCTTTTCTGGTGTTCCCGCAGGGTAATGGCCGGGTTCATGCCGCCAAAAGTGATATGGCTGCCATCATACTCGCGGGGACGGGTAGAGTTCATTTCTTCGTTGTACTGGCGCACCAAAGTCTGGCGGCGCTCCGGGTCTCTCCAGATCCAGTCCCTAAAGGCTTCCCGGATCGCCTGCTGTTTTTGGGCAGCCAGGGTGGTCTCCTTGGCGTTCAGCACGCGGCGCTCTTTTCCGTCTGCGTCCTCTATGGTGTCATAGATACGGACATCCCGCAGGTTTAAGGAATCCTCCAGAATCTTGTAGGCGTTGGCGCGGCTGGTCCCATAGGTGGTATAAGCTGCCACATCGTTGTAGGATACAGAAGATTTCCCCTTGATCTGCCATTCAGCAGTAAAGGAGGAATAGTTGACCTCAATGCTGCGCTGGAGATAAAACGGGGTGTTGAAGGTCTCGTACATAAACTGCTGGATGTACTCCTTGTCAATCCAGGTAGCGCCCAGACGCACCTCAATTTCCGACGCATCCAGGTCTTTGGGCTGGGCGGCGGTAAGAGCTTCCACATTGACTGCATAAACCGGGTCCTGCTGTGCCGCCCGCTGCGCCTGACGCAGTTTGCGGCGTACATTGCCGGAAAGGTATTCATCAGCAGTCACATAATGGGGTGTGCCGTCTTTCTCCAGCTGTCCCGGTACACGGAAGATTACGCCTTGCAGCTCTCCGGCCAGTTCTTCTTTTGTTTTTCCGGTAAGCTGGCTCATATAGTCCATATCCACGCAGGCTTTTTCCGAGATGGACACCGCCAGTGCTTCACTTGCCGTATCCACCACAGCCACCGCCTGATGGGGCTTGATGGTCCGTTTGGTGAACATATCCGCCTTGCGCTCCAGCTTTCCGTCCTCGTCGATGACTTCCAGCGCACAGAGCAGGTAATAGGAAGAATCGTCTGCATAGGCCAGACGGTTTGCACGGTCATTGATGAGACCGTATTTGGCAGAAAAGCTGTCATAGAGGCTGTTCAGTTCCGCCTGCTTTTGGGTAATGGTGCTGTCCGGAACCGCTGCATCCATCTGAAGGTCGATCAGTTCCTGCACACAATCACGCAGTCCCACAAGACCTTTCACACGGGCTTCGGCGGTGGCGTTGAGGTCAGGGCGCACCATGCGGCTGTTTTCCCGGTAGTACACCTGCCCGTCTACAATGGCATAGGAATAGTTCTTCACATTGGGGTCGGCAGGAATGGAGGTGTCAATGGCTTCGCCTTCGCCCAGCTCCGGCAGCTCTGCCTCCTGATAAGTGCCATGAATGTACTTCACAGCATCATGCAGCTGGTCGGAAAGCTCCAGTCCCTCGATAGGGTTCACGGTGTAGTCCATACCATGAGCAGTGCTTACCGGCTCCTGTCTGCCCAGCACCATTTCCGGGTGGTCGATAAAATACCGGTTGATGGCAAATCCGTCCTCCGTCTGTCCGGTTTGAGTCCATTCCGGCACGATGTCCAGCGGGCGGTCCCGCTTTTGGAGGAAGATGATGTCCGATACCACCTCGGCACCGGCATTCTTTTTGAACGCGTCATTAGGCAGACGGATCGCTCCCAGCAGCTCGGCACGCTGGGCAAGATAGCGGCGCACGGTGGAATCCTTGGCGTCCATGGTATAGCGGGAGGTCACAAAAGCTACCACGCCGCCGGGACGCACCTGATCCAGTGCTTTGGCGAAAAAGTAGTTGTGAATACTGAAATTCAGCTTGTTGTAGGCTTTGTCATTGACCTGATACTGACCAAAAGGCACATTGCCGATGGCAAGGTCAAAGAAGTCACGCCTGTCGGTGGTCTCAAAGCCGCCTACTGTGATGTCCGCCTTGGGATAGAGCTGCTTTGCGATGCGCCCGGAAACAGGGTCCAGCTCCACGCCGTACAGACGGCTGTTTCGCATTTTCTCCGGCAGCATACCAAAGAAATTGCCCACACCCATAGACGGCTCCAGAATATTTCCGGTCTCAAGTCCCATACGGTCCACCGCTTCATAGATGGCCTGAATGACCGTAGGGCTGGTGTAATGGGCGTTGAGGGTAGAGCTTCTGGCGGCGGCATATTCCTCCGGGGTCAGCAGTTCTTTTAGCTGGGCATACTCTAAAGCCCATGCCGGTTTCTCCGGGTCAAACGCATCAGAGAGACCGCCCCAGCCCACGTATCGAGAAAGAACCTCCTGCTGTTCGGGGCTTGCCTGCTGTCCGGCAGCTTCCAGCTCTTTCAGCAAACGAATCGCATTGACATTTGCCTGGAACTTGGCTTTCGGACCGCCTTCGCCCAAATGCTCATCGGTAATGCGGAAGTTTTTTGCATTGCGGCGCAGGTTAGCCTTGTATTCCTCATAGGAGGCTTCCTCGGCAGCTTTGGCATTGGGGAAGGTCTGCCACTGGCCATTGACCTGAATGGAAACCGGGTGTTCGTCCAGCACTTCCTCAAAGGTTTTCTCCGGCTCAGTCACAGGGGCTGGTGGCTCCGGCTCCTCGATATGCAGTCGTTCCACCACCACATCATAAGGCAGATTGTTCTTATCGCCCGGATAGACGGCCATGGTCTCGGAATGGAAGGTCGGGGATTCGGTAGCCGGTTGGGGCTGTTCCTGTCCAAAACCGTCCTGCTGACGGGCATACATCCCGCGCAGCAAAGGCGCAACCTCATCCCAGCGGAAATACAGCATAGCCAGACGCTTTTCCTCTGCATCCATGACTTCCAGTTCTATGCCCTGTGCCGTGGTACGGTAATCGGCAATATCGCCGGTCTCCAGATTCAGTGTCTCGATCTCACCGGAATAGGCTCTGCTCAGCCAGTAGGCGATCTCGCTGTTGCTCCTGCCGGATTGCAGCAGCGTGGAAATCTGCTTTTTATCCGCTTCATCCATCAGTCCATGAGCCAATACATCCCGCAAGTCCTGATCTGCCTTGTCCGGGTCAATAGGAAGAAACTCGGTATAGTAAGCATTGCGGCGGTCTGCCCGAAGCAGCTGCTCGAACTGTTCTTTGCGCTCTGCCCGGTAGATGGGATATACCATCCCGGTGGGCAGAAGCTGTACGGTGTCCTCCCGCAGCTCGGTGATCTGATAGGCGTCATCCTCGATATACACGGTATCGCCCACGGCATAGACCGGGGCGGCTGGGTCATAGGAGGTTCTTTGCGGAGTTGGGCGGCGAACTGCATCATATTCCTCATCGGAAATGGAAACTTCGGAAGTCTGCTCTGTCTCGGCAGCTGCGATCTGCTCTGCATCTGACATCACCTGTTGGATAAATGGGTCATTGTCCAGTTTTTCCGGGTCTGCCACCTGTCCGTTGACGATCCCTCTTTCCTCCAGGGCTTCCCGGATGGCGATGGGGTCGATGTTGTCAAAACGGTCCTGTTCTTCTTCGGTATAGAACCGGTCCTCCTGAATGAGCTGGGCAAGCCTGCGCTGTACCTTCGGCCAGGGCAGCTGCGTTTCCTCCGGGCTTCCGGCACGGACAACGAACGGGATGTTGCTGCCACTGTATTCCTGAGCCAGCCATGCGGCGGTATTTTTCTCTCTTGCATGGTCTTTCATATAACGGACGACAGCGTGTTTACTCTCGATATTGCCGTTCCATGCACAAAGGGCAGTATCAATATCTTCCTGAGAAAGAGGGCGCAGAAGCTCATGGAGCTTTGGATAGGTCTCGTCGATCACTTCCCGGTGTAAACGCTGACGGAACTCCGGCACATCCGAATAGAGTCGGATCAGCTCCATATCCTTAGAACCAAGGACCGCACGGCGCACAGCGGCATTGCCCTCGATGACAGCATTTTCACGGTCAGAATGCCCGCAGGCATTGCGGTATGCGGCATCCTCGGAAATGGCGGCAGTCACCACAGGCTTATACTGCTCAAACTGCTCCCGAAGGATAGGCTTTGGCGTTTCTTCTTCCATCTCTGGCTGCTGGGCTTGAATGGCATCTTCTTCGGCCAGTTTCTTTTCAGACTGGATTTTGTCATACTGCGCCTGTTCCTGTTCGGTAAGATAGCGGTCTTTCTGGACAAGTGAGGTAATGCGCTTGGCAACCTTTTCCCAGTTCAAGTGAACATCCGGGCAGTCCTGCTTTTTATAGTGCAGTCCTTTCCCATCGTGATCTTCGCCGCTGTGTGTTGCGCCGGACAGGGCATGAGAGCGTCCGCCAATGCCATACTCGTCTTTGAGGAATCTCACTTTTTCCTTATCCGTATGGTTTTCCATGAAGAACGCATAGATACGGCCTTTTCCTCCGGCGAAACTGCTTCCGCCGGTCATGGCGGCGTCGATCTCATCCTCGGTAATAAAGTGCTGGACGGTTGGCACTTGGGAAAGCTCTGAAGAAAAGGTCCTGCGGGGCAGGTCAAGGTCCTTCAGGTTCCCCCAGATCTCCCTCGGTCTATGATAGTGAAAACGCAACAGGTCACGGTCCTGCTGATAGGCAGTCCAGAAGGCGGCGTATTCTTCCTTGAGGGTCTGGCGGAAAGCCGGGTCACTCAGCTGCTCCGTCAGGCGGCGGGTCTCCTCCGGGAAACCATTGCCTTTGATCTCTGACAGGCAGGACAAATATCCGGCTTTTCTGGCGTCCTCACTGAGATCGTGATACAGATGCCAGAGCTTTTCCGAGAGGAGGGAGCGTTCATAGCCTGCCGCTTCTGCAAGCTCCACATTGGAGGCAAACTGACCACTTTCCAAAAGCTCCCCGATACGCTCTGCGGCGCTCTCCCAGGAAATGACCTGGGCAGACCTGTCATAACGGACAGACTTCCCGTGGGAAAGATGGATACCATCCTCGGCATACCATGCACTCACACTGCCAAGGCCGTTGCCGCCGTGGTACAGCGTTTTCAGTATCTCGGCAATCTCAGCGGTGGTTTTCTGCTTTTCAAAGGCTGCAACCACACGCTCCCTTTGACGGTCTGTATTGCCGCCCAAACGCAGCACATGGTCGATGTCATTTTGGGCAAAAGAAAAAGCAGAGGATGTATGCGCTACATTCTCTGCTTCATCTATGGATTGGATCTGTTCCGCTTCGGAGAGGAACAGGTTTAGGGTCAGCTGTTGATAAGCTCCGCCATCAGGATTTCCTCGGCCTGAGCTTTGCAGGTGTTCATCAGCCCCACCCACTTCATGGGATCGCTGGCTTTCAGTTCCTCGGTGGCTCCCGCTTCCTTCGCCAGCTGGGGCATCATCTGCTCCAGTCTGCTCTGGGCGGTCTCGTCGATCTCCAGAAGGTGCGGGTACAGCTTCTCGCTCAGCAACATCTGGTTGTAGAGGATGGGACGGTGTTCCTTCAGGTAGGTTTTCCTCATCCTTCCGTACTTGCCCAGGGGTTTCTCCGGCTGCTGGCTCAGCTTCAGGTCGGGAATCAGATAGTCTCCGTTCTGGATATAGGTCATGGGATTGTTCATCTTGTTTGCTCCTTTCTTGGTTGGCTTCGCGCTCTGCATTTCGGACGGTGACGCCGATCTGCCGCAGCACCTGCTGGTTGATCTGGCTGACCGCTGTTCCCAGCGCCCCGATGGTGGACGGGGTGTTGAAATCAAAGATCGCCATGAAATCTTCGTGGTCGAAGTAGCGTTCCGGCTCCAGTCCACAGCGGGACATCAAAGCGTAAGTGATGCTGACGGTGGCGGCTGCCTTGAACTGCACTCCGATGTTATACTCATCATATTCCTCCAAAAAGGAACCGTCAACGATATAGAAGAAGTCCTGCTGATGCTCCGTCCAGTATTCCTCAGCCAGTTTTCCGGCTACCTCGGTGAGCTGTCCGGCAAGGTCATCACCGGAAACATCATAGGTGCGCTCAAGCATGGCCTGCACCGAATCCAAATGGCGCTCCTCCAGCTGCCACAGCCAGGGAGTGCGGGAATGTTCACGGGTTCCGGTGTCGGAAATATCAAAAACATAGCGCAGGCGGGGTCTGTCCCCGGAATCGTCCACCAGAGCGATTCCCTTGGAGCCGCGCCTTACATACCGGCCCATCTTTTCATTCCACAAATCGTACTCTGCACAGGCGGTAGCGTCCGGGCGCTGGGCGTAGATCATCAGCTGCTCATGGAACGGGTACTTGTAAAGGCGGGAAGCAGTAGTGAGAAACCCTGCCCATTCCTGCCAGCTCCCAGTGAGTTGCGCTGTCACCTTCTCCGCCATCTGTGCATATAGTTCAGCTTTGGTTGGCATAGTGTTCTGTCCTCCTTTCGGTTTTTGGGTAAAAGATGGGGTAGCATATTGCCACCCCATCCCTGCGATTATGGTGTTTACTGGTCAAAATCCGGGTACAATTCCAGCTCGGCAAACTCGGCATCACTCATGGCTTGGAGCTTGCCCAGTGCGCTGTCTGTCAACTCCCGCAGCTCGGTTTCCTCCGGGGCCAGCTCGCCGCGCATCTCACGCAGGCTGTCGATCAGTCCGGTGCGGCTGCCGGTATTGTAAATGCACATCAGGTTCATTTCCTCAAAAGTAAAGTTTCCCATATCAAATCTCCCTTTCCGCACTCTTTTTGGGTGCTGTCTTTTTGTGTTCCGCTTTGGGCTGGCTTTTCAGCTGATCCACAACGGATTTTTTCTTATCCCGTTCCTCCCGATGAACGGCATCAGCCAAGTCCATGAGGGAGATAGGCTGACCGCTTCGAGCCTGCTGTTCCAGCTCTGCCACCGTAGGCTCTTTTGCGCCATTGTTGATGATACCGTCGATCATGCCGTAATCGTCCTCCACGGCCATCTCTGCATTTTTCAGCGGATTTTCCGGCAGGAATCCGGGGATCTGGGTAAAACCAACACTGTCACAGTAATGACAGGATACCTTACCGTCCTGCTTGATCGCAACGATGTCACTAACACTCATAGAAGGACTGTGAAAATCCGCCGGCTTTTGCAGATTAAACTGCTCATATAGTTTTTCCAGTTGCTCCGGTACCGTGCCAGACTCCCTCAGCGGAGCAGTGTAAATGAGATCATAATTGCTGCGGTCTATGGAAATGTCATGGGACTTTAGCCAGTCCAGATTCATAAAGCGCACATTCTGCGGATCGTCACGGCTCACCTGATAGATGGCAAAGCAATCTCTGTTCTGAGAGAGAAATGCCTGTTCCCGTTCCTGCTGATGTTCCTGGCGCTCCATGACCTTTTCGTGGAACTGAGGGCTTTTCTCCCATTCCTCACGGTCCACACCGAAAATGCCGCCATGATCCATGATTTCCTGCGGGTCAAACACCATGCTCTCCGTATTGTCCTCATGCAGCACATAGACGGTCAAACCGGCGGCATCCAGTTCCAGCGCCCGTTCTCTGGTAACAGGGAGCATCCCATCATAGGAGTAGCCATATTCCTGCATATCCGGTGTGGATACCTGCTCATCCGGCATGGGGTATTCATCCAGTGCCTGCTCCTGCGCTTCCGGCAGCTGGGAAGAAGCAGTCATCTGACTGGTCTCTGCCTGCATTTGCTGATAGGCCGCTTCCTGCAAGGTCTCAACCATAGACAAGGGAGCGCGTCTGAGCGAAGTGCTGTCCAGATCGTTATCATCACAAATCTGGAGAACTGCCTTCATGCAGGAAAGCTCCGGCATATCCAGCTGACCACCATCCAGCTCTTTCATGGACGCAGCATCGTAAAGAGTGTAGTCCCATCCGCTGTCACAAGGTTGGATATGAAGATAGGTAGTATCGTTGATCAGAAACAAAGCCTCCTGCTGGTTGGCATCCGCCCCCAGTACCTCCATTTCCGGCATGGCCGCAGCCAGTTCCTTTACCGCTTTCTGTACCAGCGGATTGTCACGGTAATAGTCGATTGCCTGGATAGTGTCCAGGTCAATGGTCTGCCCGGTCAAAATCGGAAACGGTCCTTCATAGTCGCTTCCGTCTTTCAGCTCAAAACCAATGCCCTTGATCCCGTTCATTCGTTCTGCCGGAATCTCCTGATAAATGCGGATTGCTTCCTCCAAAGACAGGTTATCGTGGTATTCTCCGAGGTTTGGAAATTCCATGCACTCTGCTACATAGTAGGTCAGATCGCCGGTCTGCTGTCTATCAGATACCTTAGCGGCATCTTCTGGCTGCTCTATCGGGGCGGTTTCCGGCTCTGCCTTTGCATGGGGATCAATCCCACGCTCTTTGCAGATTTCCTTATAGTGGCGCTCAATGTCAGAGATCAAAGTGCCGGAGGTCTTATTGATGGTCTCCAAACTGGCTCTCAGCTCTTTCAGTTCCTTGCCCTGACTCCAGCTGGCAATATAGCCAAAACTGTTTTCTCCGGTCTCGATGCCAAAATATTTGCAGACTGCATAGGAGATGCTTTCAGCCTCTACTTCTTCCGTGTGACGGTCTTTCTTCTGTTCCTGCAAAAACTGGGCGAGAGTAGAAAAGCCGCCAACAAAATTCAGTCCTTCTTCCTCGGTCAGCATCAGGCGTCCATTTTCCGCCAGCTCCAGCGGATCTGTCAGCAGAACGGAACCTGCATGGTTTACAACCACTCGTTCTTCTACACAGACCGGCTCTCCGGGGTCGTAGTCAGAACCGCGCAGGTCATAGCAATAAACGCCCTCCGGCAGATTATCACGGACAATCCGCCCATTGGAGAACAGACCGGGTTTATCAAACAGCTCGATCTCCTGATATTGCTCGTCATTGGCAATCTGAATCTTTTTCTGATTGTGGAGCTTGCTGTGGGCAATCTCATGAACCGTGGCCGAAACCGTCTGCACCTCGCTCATGCCCTGGCGAATGGCAATTTTCTGATGATCGGCAGAAAAATAGCCGTCCGTATCGGCGGCCATTGCTTCAAAAGTGATCGGCACCGGCGCGCTGCGGCGCAGGGCCTCCATGAATGCCTCATAATTTGGCACATTGCCGGAAAGGGAGGAAGCAAGCTCCGGCAAAGGTTTCCCGTCGGTCTGGCTCACATCAAAGACCTTGACCGGGCGAAACATGGGGATTTCGATTTCTTTTTCCTCTGTGACGATCTTTCCGTCTTTATCCAGAATCGGAGCCTTGGTATCCGGGTCCAGCTTCTGCTCCTCGATTTTCTTCTTATACGGTGTGGGGGCGATGATGGTAATGCCATGCTCGCCCTTTTTTACATGACGCTCAAACTGGTCTTTCCACTTATTGTATCCGGCTACCAATGTGGCGTCCGGCTTCTGCATATAGATGAGCATGGTGTTGTTTACCGAATAGCGGTGGAAGCGGGACATAACGGACAGATAGCGCATATACTTTTCACTCTCAAACAGTTCCTTGATGCCCTGCTCGATGCCGTCTGTGATTTCCCTTAGCCGCTCTCGGTTGGTGGGTTTGTTCTCAGCCATGATTTTCAATCTCCTTTCCAAGTGTGTGATTTCTGCTGTGTGTTCTGCAATCCATGCCTTTTGTTCTTCTTCACTTTCATAAAGAAAAAGGTCCAGCAGGTACTCTACATAGGTTTTCTTCTGGATTGCTTCCACAAAACGGGGGTGCGGTTCTTCCTCCGGTGTCCGGGGAGAATTGTCGGCCTCCCATTTTTTCAGCAGATAGTAGTAATCGGACAGTACGCGATAACACCGCTGCCGGTCCTCCCGAAACTTTTGTGCCTCGGTTTTCTGCCGGACATACCTCCTGCGGGGAGGGGCCTGACTGTCATAGATCAGGCCAAAGTCCTGTGCCAGTTTCTCCGCCGCTTCTTTTGGGGAGAGGTCAAAGAGCTTTGCGGTAAAGTCGATCACATCCCCATCTGCACCGCAGCCAAAGCAGTGGAACCGCTGGTCTACCTTCATGCTGGGGTTCTTATCATCGTGAAAGGGACAGCAGGCCATGCCATTTCGTTTGACCTCGATCCCATAAAACGCTGCCGCATCTCTGGTGCTGACCGACTGCTTGACTGCTTCAAATACATTCTCTGCCATGTGCCTTTAACTGCCGGACTTTTTCACAGGGGGCTGGTATCCGGCGGCTTTCGCACGCTCACTGGCAGCTTTGCGGCGTTCTGCGCTGTATGGCTCCCTGACTGATACACACCGCTTGGGGACGGTAAAGTTATGGGCGTCCTTTCGGGTGATCTGGTCGGGGTGCTTTTTTGCCAGCAGTTCCAGCTTCTCCATCAGACGGGGATCATGGGTGTAGACCTCAGCCATTGGTTCTGCCTGGTTATAGAGGAGAATGGTTTCCCGTTCCACTAAAGAGAGCTTCATCGGCTGCCTCCTTTCCGCTGGTCAAATTCCAGCTTGAAGTTAGCGTACTGTCCATCATCCTCCAAAACCACAGCGGCATCGTAGGTCTTTCCGGTTTTCTCCGAATATAGGCCCGTCACACGGACACGGCCATCTTTCAGCAGTGCAGACACCACAGCCTTGGTCGGCTGTTTTTTCTTGGCAGCCCACCATTTGTTGTTTTTCCAGATTGCAAATTTGCAAGAATCATTCTGACAGAAGAAGCCTTTTTGCAGTTCTGCAACTTCACCGCCGCAGCGAGGGCATTTGCCCACCACCTCACGGGGCGGAGTGAACAGGTACTCGGTTCCCTTGATGACCTGATAAGTTCCCACCAGATCTTTCAGCATGGTGCTGATCCCGTCCAAAAACTCCTCCGGGGCAAGCTGCCCGCGCTCGATCTCGCCCAGGCGGTACTCCCACTCGGCAGTCAGAAGCGGAGATTGCAGCTGTTCCGGCAGAACGGTGATAAGGGAGACTGCATCGTGGGAAGGGAGAAGCTGCACCGTTTTCCTGCTCTTTTTTCGTTCCAGAAAACCGGCAGATACCAGCTTTTCCAAAATACCGGCACGGGTTGCCGGTGTCCCCAGACCTTTTCGTTCGGCATCCTCCGGCATATCTTCTTTTCCGGCAGTCTCCATCGCGGACAATAGGGTGTCCTCCGTAAAGTGCTGGGGCGGACTGCTTTTGCCTTCTTTGACGATTGCCGCAGAAACCGAAAGGGTCTGTCCTTCGGTCAGCTCCGGCAGGGCTTTCTCTGCGCCCTCTTTTTTTGGCTCCGCATCCTTCATTTTGGCACGGTAAGCGTCCTCCAGTGCTTTCCATCCGGGGTGCTTCACTGTTTTTCCTTTGGCGGTAAACTCCCCACCGGCACACGCTGCAATCACAACGGTTTCCGAATAGATATGGGGCTGGGCTACGGCGCACAGCAGACGCAGGGCCACCAGCTCCAGCACCGCTTTTTCTCCCGCAGGAAGGGCAGAAAGGTCTGCATCCTTGAGATTTCTGGTAGGGATTACTGCGTGGTGGTCGGTTACTTTCTTATCGTTGATGACCGTCTGCGGATCACAGGTAATGGCGATCCCTTTGCGAAACGGCATAGCATTGGCAACCAGATTCACCAGCACCGGCAGGCTGTCTGCCATATCACCGGTCAGATAGCGGCTGTCAGTACGGGGATAGGTGCAGAGCTTCTTTTCATACAGGCTTTGCAGATAGTCCAGGGTCTGCTGGGCTGTAAATCCAAGCAGGCGGTTGGCATCTCTTTGCAGAGTAGTCAGGTCATAGAGGGCAGGCGGCTTTTCGGACTTTTCCTTGCACTCCACCTTTTTGATTGTGACAGCTGCATCCTGGCAAGCTTCTTTCAGCTGCTCTGCGCTTGCTCGGTCACTTATGCGCTCCCCGGATACGGTAAGACCGGGCAGCTCCAGCGCCACGGTATAAAAAGGAACCGGCTTAAATGTGTCGATTTCAGCTTCTCGCTGGACAATGAGTGCCAGCGTTGGGGACATCACGCGCCCGATGTTGAGGGTGCGGTGGTACAGCACGGAAAAAAGCCTTGTGGCATTGATCCCTACCAGCCAGTCGGCCTTGGCACGGCAGAGAGCAGCTTTCCGAAGTCCATCATAATCTACACCTGGACGCAGGTTTGCAAAGCCCTCCCTTATGGCGGAGTCCTCCATTGAAGAAATCCAGAGCCTTTTCATCGGCTTTTGGCAGCCTGCCAGCTCATAGACGCTGCGGAAGATCAGCTCGCCCTCGCGTCCGGCATCGCAGGCATTTACCACTTCGGTCACATCTGGGGCGTTCATCAGCTTTTTGAGAATATCAAACTGCTTTTTCTTATCCTTTCCCACCACCATCTGCCAATGCTCCGGCAGAATAGGCAGGTCATCATATCGCCACTTGGCATACTTGGGGTCATAGCTGTCTGCATCTGCAAGCCCGGCCAGATGGCCCACGCACCAGCTGACACGCCAGCCGTTACCCTCCAGATACCCATCCTTACGAGCAGTTGCACCGATTACCGTAGCCAGACTTTGTGCAACCGATGGTTTTTCAGCAATCACTAAATTCATAATCTTCAGCCTCCCATTCTTCCCGCACAGGCGTGTGCAGTTTTTTCTCTATGCTGTTTTCCTCATCCAGTAGCAGGTTATAACCAAACCGGTAGTCATAGCGGTACAGTTTCCCCAGCAGGTCATTGATGATGATACGGCAAGCCAAAATGACACGGGTTTTATCCACCTGCATCAGCTGGTAGCGTTGATAATTGCTGTAATATTCTTCGTGACGGCGGGTATTGCAGGCGGCATCTTCAAGTAAACTATCTACTGCATCCTGACAACCATCTTCTTTTTCCCCTTCCATGCAGTTCAGAAGTTCCATCATCAAAGGAAAGCTCTGTTCATCCATAGGAGCTTCTGCTGCAAGAAAACCGATCAGAGCGGATAAGAGCAGATGAGCCGCCGTCTGTTCTTGTTCCGTCAAAACGGCCATTGTTTTCTCCGCATTTGGCAGGATCTTTTCTTCCACAAAATCTGCCGCGTCACCGGAATAAAGCTGACGGATAGAATCTATGGACAATGAAACTGTCACGGTATCTAAGGAGAAATCAAAGGGGTCATCTTGCTTTGGCTTTCTCCAAAGTTTGTTTAACATGGTAGAAAGAATGTCGCCGCCAAAATACACAGCAATCACAAGCAGGTCAAAAACAGCAATCAGCTTGATAAATATAATCAGAACACTCATTTTTTTCGTTTCCTTTCTTTGAGCCAGCGTTCCATCTCACGATGGCAGATACCTACGCAGGGACTTCCATAACTCCCGCAACCATAGCAGGGGTGGTTGTGGGATAAAGAATGAGGACGGGAAGTTTCCCTCCCGCCCTCCGGCCTGCGTGTCATCATGCGTTCATAGGGACTGTCTGTGAAACGGGTCATTTCACGCTGTCCTCGTCATCTTCTTCTGTGCTGCCCCCATCAGCGTCCGGTTCGTCCGACTCCTCATCCTCGGTTTCCCATTCCTCGGAATCTTCCTCGCCATAATCATAATCGTCCAGACTGTCATTGCCCTTGGTCTTAGGCTTATTCTTAACGAGCTTCAAGTAGGCAAATACGCCACCGCCGCCCAGCAGAGCCAGCAGAAGGATCAGGGCAGCCGGGTTCAGTCCGGCAGGCTTCTCTTTTTCCGGCTCCGGTGTTTCTGCCGGAGGTTCCGGTGCTTTGCCCGTACATTTACTCTTATCAGTTGCGCAGACCGGGCAGGCCGTATTGACTGCCCCTGCTTCACATTTTGTTGAACAGCTGCATACCGCAGGCATCTCCTCTTTGGGTTTTCCATCTTCCATCAGCGCCATCAGGTCCGCTTCATCCACCTGGTTCAGAAAGTGAACAGCAGTCTTTTTATCCTCGTTGGCCCTGTCGATCAGGATATAAAAATAGTTGCCTGCCTTGGTGGTAACGGTAATGAGCTGCTTGTTGCCCCCAAAATCATCCACCAGAGCGGCGTTGCCTTCCGGGGTCAGCGGAGGTGCTTTTTCCGTTTCTTCCACCACCACATTGCTGTCATTGGTGGTATCCTCTGCCGGGGGCGGCGCTGCGCCCTGGGCAAAAGCGGGAACGGTAAAGCCCGATGCCAGCACCAGCGTCAGGCAAAGGGCGGAAAGTGTTCGGAGCAATCGTTTATTCCTCATAGCTGTTTTCCTCCTGTTCGTTGTTGTCATCAGCCAAACTGCCGGGAACTGTGCCTCCGGACAGCATGGCGCTCAGCTGAGCCGGGGTCATACGCAGTGCGCGCACCATCTGGACGATCTCCAGATTTTCTGCCTCGGTTTTCTGTGCTTCCAGCGCCTTGAGCTTTTCCTGATACTCT
>ENA-OVGJ01000517-OVGJ01000517.1-human-gut-metagenome-genome-assembly--contig:-NODE-517-length-18368-cov-2.607437_pt1 | contig 18368 bp, 13 predicted proteins | sample MGYA00237772_ERZ505423 | MGnify/ENA primary metagenome ERZ505423 (study PRJEB26158, sample SAMN06016386) | human gut metagenome | biome: human gut; feature: ankylosing spondylitis patient; material...
CGCAATGTTTAACGCAACGAAACACAATATTCGTCCATTTCACATTCATGTTTTCATAAACATGTCAGACTGCAATATTTTGTTCATAACCTAAATTATAAAATTCAATCTAAAAATCCGTAACACCACCTACAGGCGGCAGTTCATAAGTGAAACTCCGCTTACTCCTGATAGATTTTAATGATATCCTTCACCACTGCAACCAGTTTCTCGTAACTCATCGACGAAGTATCCAGACAGAAATCGTAATTTCTCGCATCATTCCATGCATTGCCCGTATAGTACTTATAATAGTCTGCACGGTATTTATCAATCTTTGCGATCTTCTTCTCCGCCTCTTTTGCAGAGATACCATTCTGGTCAACGACACGCCTGATACAGTCCTCCAACGGTGCGTAGAAAAATAAACGGATCACATCCGGATTGTCTTTTAAAACATAATCTGCACAGCGGCCAATGATAATGCACGACTCCTGTGCTGCAAGATCTTTGATGACCTTTGCCTGATAATTGAAAAGATTGTCATCTGATACAAAATCGCTGCTTTCCGGCGGAAGCACTCCGCCTTTATATGGATTCTTTTTTAGGATATTTAACAAAAGTGGTGACTTTTTCATTTTCTCATCCACTTCGCCAAACAATGCCTCATTGATTCCACTCTCATCAGATGCCATTCTTAAGATTTCTCTGCTATAACAGTTAATGCCAAGATCTTTTGCCAGTAAATTGCCAAGTGTCTTACCACCACTGCCGTAGCTTCTCGCAATTGTAATTACAGTTTTTTTCATATCCTGCCCCAGCCTTTCTGCAATTCTTTCCTTCAGTATACACCTCTCTGCCCAAAAAGTGTACCTCATATCCACATTTACATCGTCTGTTATTCACCAAGATATGCCTTCTTAATGGAATCATTGTTCATCATTTCCTTTGCATCTCCGGACAACACAATATTGCCGGTCTCTAATACATAGGCACGATCTGCGATCGCAAGTGCTTTTTTTGCATTCTGCTCTACAAGCAGTACTGTTGTTCCACTTGCAGAAATCTCCCGGATAATATGGAAAATTTCTTCTACAAGAATCGGAGAGAGTCCCATGGAAGGTTCATCCATTAAAATGATCTTCGGCTTTGACATCAGTGCGCGTCCCATAGCAAGCATCTGCTGTTCGCCACCGCTCAGTGTTCCGGCAAGCTGGTTTTTTCGCTCCTCCAGACGCGGGAAGCTCTTGTATACACGTGCCAATGTCTCCTCGATCTCTTTTTTATCTTTTCTGGTATATGCGCCTAATTTCAGATTTTCGTACACAGATAATTCTGCAAACACACGTCTTCCTTCCGGTACATGTGCCATTCCCATGGATACGATCTTATGTCCCGGGATTTTGCTGATATCTTTGCCCTCAAAAATAATCTCTCCGGCTTTCGGCTGAAGCATTCCGGTGATGGTCTGTAACGTTGTGGTCTTTCCCGCTCCGTTGGCACCGATCAATGCAATGACTTCGCCCTCATTTACTTCAAAGGAAATACCTTTAATGGCCTGGATCACACCATAATATACTTCCAGATTTTTTACCTCAAGCATTGCCATAATAACGTCCTCCTATTCACCCAGATATGCCTTGATAACCTGTGGATCATTTAATACATCACTGGTTTTTCCCTGTGCTAACACCTGTCCGAAGTTCAGCACCGTAAGTTCCTCACAGATTCCTGACACAAGCTTCATATCATGTTCGATCAGAAGAACCGTCATGTCAAACTCATCCCTGACAAAATGGATCGTTTCCATCAGTTCTTTTGTTTCATTTGGGTTCATACCTGCTGCCGGTTCATCGAGCAGTAATAATTTTGGATTTGTCGCAAGTGCACGGGCGATCTCCAGTTTTCTCTGTTTACCATAAGGAAGATTGGATGCAAGGAAATCAGCCTCTTGATCCAGATCAAACACTTTCAGAAGTTCCATTGCCTTCTCATTCATCTCTGCTTCCACTTTGCGGTATTTTGGCAGACGCAGGATTCCTGTCAATGTAGAATAAGGCATTTGATTATGTAAACCTATTTTGACATTATCCAGAACAGACTGCTCTTTGAAAAGCCGGATATTCTGGAACGTTCTGGCAATTCCCTCTTTATTGATCTCCACCGTCTTTTTGCCAGTAATGTCTTTTCCGTCCAATGTGATGGTTCCATCGGTTGGTGTATACACACCTGTCAGCATATTAAAACAGGTCGTTTTTCCTGCACCGTTTGGTCCGATCAGACCATATAACTGTCCCTTTTCAATTGTAATGTTGAATCCGTCTACCGCACGAAGTCCACCAAAGGAGATCCCAAGATTTTTTACCTCTAATAATGCCATATTATGCTGCCTCCTTTTTTGCTGGCTTTTTGAATTTTGCTGCGATACGCTGTCTCATCTCAATACATTTTGGTGCCCAGTTGAAAAGCATCATTACGATCAGAACAATGGAATAGATCAACATACGATAATCCTTCAGTCCACGGAGCACCTCTGGAAGCAGTGTTAAAATGACTGCTGCAATGATCGATCCACGGAAGCTTCCCATGCCGCCTAATACGACAAATACCAGGATCATGATGGACATATTGTATCCAAAGTTTGTCGGAGTTGCTGTAACGGTAGAAAGATTATGCGCATAAAGCACACCGCCAGCACCTGCGATCGCTGCGGAAATGGTAAATGCCATCAGTTTGAACTTTGTTATATTGATACCGACAGATTCTGCTGCGATCCGGTTGTCACGGATCGCCATCACTGCACGGCCGGTTCTGGAATTTACAAAGTTATATACGATAAATAAAATGACCAGAATCATGATGACACCGGCTGTAAAACTGGATAAATGAGGAATCTTTGCAATTCCCTTTGCTCCATTGATCAGCCAGATACCATCTTCGCTTAACTCAATCTTATTTCCATCCGAGATAGCAAAATGGAATCCATTCTCGTCTTTTGCAATATATAAAACATTAATGACATTTTTGATGATCTCACCAAAAGCCAGTGTTACAATAGCCAGATAGTCGCCACGGAGTCTGAGTACCGGAATACCAATAATTACACCGAATACAGCGGCCACTGCTGCACCGACCAGGATTGCTAGAATAAATCTTGGAACCTGCGGGATATCACTGGCAACGTGTGAAAACAGCGCACTGGAATATGCACCTACACACATAAATCCGGCATGACCGATACTAAGCTCGCCCAGATAACCGACACAGAGGTTTAAACCAATTGCCACGATCGAATAGGTACACATTGGAACAAGAAGTCCCTGCATCAGGGAGGACATGTTGCCGGTTGTGATCATAGTCTGTACAATTATGTAAACTACAATGACCATAGCAAATGTAATGATATGATCTTTTGTACTTTTTTTCATTGATTTCAAATTTAACTTTGCCATATCTGCCACCTACACTTTCTCATGAACCTGTTTGCCCAAAATTCCCGAAGGCTTCACGAGAAGCACAATGATCAGGACTGCAAACACGATCGCATCTGATAGCTGGGACGAGATATATGCGCGGCCTAAGATCTCGATCACACCAAGAAGGATCCCTCCGATCAATGCTCCCGGAATGGAACCGATTCCTCCGAATACAGCGGCTGTGAACGCCTTGATACCAGGCATTGCACCCGTATACGGTGTCAGTGTCGGATAAGCGGAACAGAACAGTACGCCTGCTACCGCTGCAAGACCGGAACCAATTGCAAATGTCAGGGAGATCGTTGCATTTACATTCACACCCATTAACTGCGCTGCATCTTTATCCTCAGATACTGCAAGCATTGCCTGACCGGCTTTGGTTTTCTTGATAAAAAGCATCAGTGCAGCCATGATCACAACACATGCCAGAAATGTAACAATTGTTGTGCTTGAGATTGTGAGTGCTCCACCTGCCAGTTTCAATGCCGGAAGTGTTACAACATTTGTAAACGATCTTGTATCAGCGCCGAAAATCAATAATGCCGCATTCTCTAAGAAATAGCTGACACCGATGGCTGTGATAAGAACTGCCAAAGGAGTTGCTTTTCGGAGTGGTTTGTATGCGATCTTCTCAATCACAATACCAAGCAGCGTACACACGATAATAGAAAGTACCACTGCCGGGATCGCTCCCCAGCCCTGTCCGCTCATTGTCATAAAGACAATATAGCAGCCTACCATAATAACATCACCGTGTGCAAAGTTTAACATTTTTGCGATACCATAAACCATGGTGTATCCCAATGCGATAATTGCATAGACACTACCGAGGCTGATACCGTTGATCAGGTAGGATAAAAAATTCATAACTACACCTCTGTCTTTCTGTTAATTTACTACGTTAAAACATTACTTTTTCACATCAAGGATTATAACATATAAAATACCTGTATACAATCTTTCTGTTAAAAAGAAGGTGTCATACGGCAGCCCAAGCCACCGTTGACACCCTCTGGGGAAACTGGATCGCCCTTATTTTCGTTGTATCATTATCGCAGATTACATTGCTGTATAAGCACCATCTTTGATCACCATAGCCTTTGGAGCTTTACTTACTTCTCCGGTAGCTTCCCATGTCATGCCATCACCTGTCAGACCATCTACAGAAATCTTTGTCATAGCCTCTGTCAGAGCTGTTCCGATATCAGATGCGCTCATATCCGGTGTTACGCCAGCTTCCTCGATTGCAGCTTTGATCGCATAAATTGCATCATATGCATCTGCACCGAACTGGTTTGGTGTATCACCGTAAAGCTCTTTGTATTTGGATACAAATGCCTGTGTCTTCTCATCATCTGCATCTGCAACGAATGGTGTTAATAACATTAAACCTTCTGCTAAAGATGTATCGAAGTTTTTCTCATCAAAGCCATCAACGCTCAGGATACCGTCCATACCATCACATCCGAAGAATGTCGGTTCATAACCCATTCCGTTTGCCTGATTTAAAATGATGGAAGCCTCTGTGTAGTAGATTGGAAGGAATACCAGATCAGCGCCTTCACTCTGTGCTTTCTGTAACTGTGTGGAGAAGTCTGTCTTGGAATCTGCTGTGAAAGCTTCCTCTGCGACAACCTCAAATCCCTGATTTGCTGCTTCTTTTACGAATGTAGCTTCAATACCGGATGAATATACATCAGAGCTGTCATAGATAACTGCTACTTTTGTTGCAAGATTGTTCTCGCCAATGTACTGTGCGGAAGCTGTTCCCTGATTCGGGTCTGTAAAGCATGCCTGGAATACATTGTCGTTTTCAATGACATCTGTGGAAGAAGCGGATGGTGTGATCTCAAACATACCATCTTCTGCTGTCTTATCTGCAACTGCAATACATGGAGTTGTTGTAACAGTTCCCATCAGAACCTGCATACCCCAGTCTTTTAAAGAGTTATAAGCATTGACAGATTTCTCTGCATCGCTCTGGTCATCTTCTGCTTTGAATTCTACCTGATATCCATTGATACCACCTGCTTCATTGATCTCATCTACTGCGATCTGTGCGGCATTCATAACTGCGGAACCATAAATTGCTGCTGCACCTGTTGTAGGTCCGATACCACCGATCTTAAATACACTTCCATCTGCTGCGCTGTCTGTGGAACCGCTCTCCGTTGATGCTGCGCTTCCTGTGCTTCCTGTATCTGCGGATGATCCACATCCTGCGAATGTGCCAACTGCCAGTGCAGCTGCTAAAAACATACTCACTGCTTTCTTCATAATAATCCTCCTTGTTTGCGAAGCAAATCCAATTTTACGAAGTAAAATTTTTCCTCTGAGTGAGGAGAGGATTTAGCCTCCTTTTTGAAAAGCAAAAATTAAATTTTATTGAGATAATTTAATTTCTTCTTCTCAACTTTCTTTTTCTTGTAGAGAATCTTATCAAATTTTCTTTTTATGCACAATATTCAGAATCACCTAAATTATTGATGTATTTTAACGTCAAATTATGCAATTTACTCATTATGATAACTTGCAGTTATAGCTTTTATGCAGGTGTGTCATACTATACGATTTTTACGCATAAATATAGTGCTGTATCATATGTTCCAGCTTCTCTCCGCATCCCGCATAATTGGCTTCCATAGCCAGCGATTCCATCAGATGTTCCTCCAGATATCGCTCTAAAAAGCTGTTGCGGAACTCATTTTCCATCTCTCCGACTTTGCTCTCTTCCTCATGCTGTAGATAATATGCGAGTGCAAAAAAATTTGGCGACCGCCATTCCGATGTATCCTCCAGCAATGCCTGCAGATTTTCCAACTCGCTCCGCAGCATGATCAGATTGATCTTGTCCATATTTGCCGCCATATTTTTGAGTCCGTCGGCTGTGGACTTAAAATCCGGATCATCCTCCCGGATACTGCACTCATGGAAAATCTGATCCAAATGTCCGTTCAGTCTGTCGAGATCACGCTTCACATCATCAATGGGAATCTCGTTCATATCCTCCATCATATTGATCAGTCCGCGCCTTGCAACTGCCATATGTTCCTGCGAATCGACATACCCCTGACGCAGGTTTCCACCGAGTTCTAATGCGTCCTTTAATTCTTTCATCTGGACTTCCACCTGTTTTTTGTCCAGTTTACTCGCCAGCAGTTCTTTGCGGAGTTCTTTTACCTCGCGCGTCAGTTCCGCCACACGTTTCTGTTCCTCTGTTTTCTCTCCGAAAATCATGTCTGTCTTCTCCTCTTCCACAACCTGCGAACATTCAACTAATATTCTCTGCTTAGTATAATCCAAGACAGCAAAACAGGCAATTGCGGCTTTCCGCAACTGCCTGTCTGCTTACTCTAATAACTCTGATGTATAATGCACGCCGTCTTTGTCATATAAATCTGTGAGTTCTAAATCTGGATCCGTGTAATAGAGCACACTGTTCTCTCCAAAAATCGTCTGGATACCGTTTTCTGCGAGATTTTTTACCGCCTCTGTATCCATCGTATCAGCGATGTAAACCGGGCTTACCTTCAAAATGAGTTCTGCACAGCTGATGTCGTCCGCATAAGCTGCCATATTATTGACTGCGGACTTACACAGTCCGTCTGCGGTATCTGCATAACGGGTCCTGATATCACCGCTCTTAAATTCATAATAATGATATTTTTCCTTGTCCGACATCGGATAATTGTGCAGACTGACAATACTTTCCGCCCCGTCATAATGCATGACACCGGCAGGATAAATGATATTCCCCTGCCTGTCATATAGATTGAAAGAATAATCCGCATTTTCCTCTGCTGTCCCGGATGTATCCGGACCGGCATTTAATTTTGTAATCGCAGAAGTCTGATCCAGATTTCTTGTGAATCCATCATAGCTTGTCAGTGAACCTAACGTATAGCCGTTATCGATCATGACATCCGCCACATAATCAGTAATGAAAGCGTTTTTCATCCACGAAAAATCAATGAAATCCGAAATAAAATTCTTCTCTGCAAAAGCAAGGTAATCGTCGGATACAGACAATCTCACCTGATTGCCGCCGAGCAATTCGACGTTCACGTCAGACGGATCATTGCTGTAAGCAGCCACCTCTGAAAAATAAGCTGCCACTTCCCCATTCTGGTAAGCATCATAGTTAACTGTCTCAGAGTCATCATTACAGAAAAACAGATTGTCATATTCTGTATACACAGGCGCAAGATAAATTGCCCGGTTTCCGGTCTCTGCGATCAGCTCAAAAGCATGGTATAATGCATCATCCACAACCATTGTCTCATTCGGGTGCTGGTTGAGATCATACACGTTTGTGATTCCTTCAAACGATTCATCCATACTGAACATTTTATAGGCTTTTACAATGGAATCTGTGTAGAGCAGCGTCAGCGCTTTTTTTTCTGCGGTGGCATTTACGCCCGCTGCCCCGACATAATACTGGAAGATAAAATCATCTCCACAATTAATTTCAGCGGATGAACTCGCTTCAATGTTTGTCCATCCGCTGTCATTTGACATCAATCCATTCAGTGCATACATAAATGCCCCCGAAGCAATGACCAGTAATACGATCACTGCGATCAATCTCTGTCTTGTATTTTTCTCCGAAAGCTCCACCTTCTGAACCGGTCTCACATTCGGAGTATGGTTTCTGTTGCCACCTCTGACGGTTCTTCCCATATCTTAAATAAACACTGCTGCAAGTGCTAACAGGAACAATGCAAGAATGACTGCAAGTACAATAAATCCTGCAATGGCACCCTTTTTGCACATCTTGTAGTTACGATAATGTCTGTGTTTCTTAAAGATCATCGCTGCGATAATACCGATGACCGGAAGTAAGAACGAAAGCAGTGCGTACCATGCGCTTCCTGTATCATGAAGTGGTGGAAGCTGGATCTCATCATGTGCAATATTGTCATGATGTTCTTCTGGTCTTGGTGCATCTTTGTCTAAAATCGTAATTGTTTTTAAAGGCACATTCTTCTCACGCGTAGCTTTGTATTCTTCAATCTCTTTCTTATTACCAAATACCCAGTGGTCATGACCGATACAGACTAACTCCGGTTTGTCTGTACTGTAATCATGAATGGATGGATCATAAGTAAACAGCACTTTATTTTTCTCTAATTGTGGATCCGGGATCGGGATCGCAGAGATCAGAGAATGTGTATACGGATGCAGTGGGAAGTTGAACAACTCTTCTGCATCTGCGATCTCCACAATATCACCCTTATAAATAACGGCGATACGGTCAGAGATAAATCTCACGATGGAAAGGTCATGTGCGATAAATAAATACGTTAAGTCTTTTTCTCTCTGGAACTTTTTCAGTAAGTTCAATACCTGTGCACGAATAGATACGTCAAGTGCAGAGATTGGCTCATCAGCAACAACAAGTTCCGGTTCCATTACCATGGCACGGGCTAAACCGATACGCTGACGCTGTCCACCTGAGAACTCATGTGGGTATCTTGTCAGATGTTCCGGCAAAAGCCCTACTTCGTTGATCATTTCCTCAACTTTACGCACACGGTCTGCCTCATTCTCATATAAATGGAAGTTATACAGACCTTCGGATACGATGTAGTCGACAGTTGCACGCTCATTCAGGGAAGCTGCCGGATCCTGGAATACCATCTGGATGTTACGGATGACTTCACGATCCAGAGATTTTGGGATTTTCCCGGAAATACGCACACCTTTGTACAAAATCTCTCCGTTTGCCAATGGGTTGACACGGATGACTGCACGGCCGATGGTTGTCTTACCGGAACCGGACTCTCCTACTAAGGAGAATGTTTCTCCCTTGTGAATATCAAATGTCGCATTTTTTACAGCGCGGACAGCGTTATCGCCCTTGCCAAAAGTAATATCTACATTTTTTAAAGATAATAATACTTCTTTACCATTTTCATCAATCGGACCATGCTCTGGTAAATGAGAAGCATGCTCCTGGTTTTCTGTGTTTCGATTTAGTTTAGACACGATCTAAATCTCCTATATATTGAATGCTTTAACAAGTTTCTCATGAATGTTCTGGATTCCTTCCGGTTTTTCAACCTTTGGAGCATCCGGGTGTAACAGCCATGTTTTGGCGTAATGCGTATCTGTTACTTTGAACATTGGTGGTTCCTCTAAGGTATCGATCTTCATACAGTATGGGTTACGCGGTGCAAATGCATCGCCGACGATACTGTTGTAGAGCGAAGGTGGTGTACCTGTGATCGAGTAAAGAGTTGTATTTCTCTCAGCCAGCTGTGGCAGGGAAGAAAGTAATGCCCATGTATATGGATGACGCGGGTCATAGAATACCTCTTCTACCGTACCAACCTCTACGATCTGTCCTGCATATAAAACTGCAACACGGTCTGCGATATTGGCAACCACACCTAAATCATGTGTAATGAATACGATTGTATAATTGAATTCTTTCTGTAAATCCTTTAACAGTTTTAAGATCTGTGCCTGAATGGTAACATCAAGCGCTGTGGTAGGCTCATCACAGATTAAGATCTTTGGCTGACAGGACAGTGCGATCGCGATAACGATACGCTGTCTCATACCACCGGAATACTGGAATGGATAATCATCAAAACGTGCTTCCGGATTTGGGATACCAACCTTGTCCATCAGATCAAGTGCACGAAGTCTTGCCTCGTTCTCGGTACAATCCTGATGTTTCATGATGACAGATGTGATCTGTTTTCCAATCGTGATAATTGGGTTTAAGGATGTCATAGGATCCTGGAATACTGTAGCAATCTTCGTACCACGGATCTGGCTCCAGTCTCTTCCATCTTTGATATTTGCAAGGTTTAAGATACATGTTCCATGTAATCTCTCACTGTTCTCATCCAGATATTTTACGCGGAATGTAACTTTATCAAAAACAGCATTTCTCTGCTCTTCATCATTCAGACCCACGCCAAGCTGCATTGCCTCTTTTAATGCATCCAGCAGCGCATTGTTCTGCTTCATACGCTTGCGGAAACCAAAACGTCCGACAGAAAGATATACCTCTTTTGCAAGGATCTCATTTCTCGCTTCTGTCTCTGCTGAGATCGCTTCGCTGACTTCCTTCGCATGTTTTGCCTTAAGCTCTGCCATCTTCCTATCAAATTCCTGATTGTATGCGGTATCATGTGCCAGACTATTTGCACGCTCTTTTACCTTCTGCTCATGCTCTTTCTCGAATGCCTTGATTTTTGTATCCAATTCGGAGATTTTCTTTCCAGCCTCTTTGATCTTATCCTTCTCTTTGGATGGATCGTAAGTCTGTTTCAAGTTGAAGGTATTCGTTCTCTCATGTTTTAACTCAAGGAGTTCTTTTTCATACACTTCTGCTTCTTCCTGGCTTATATCGGCTCTTCTTCTCTTTTCAGACTCTAACTCAAGGATTGCTTTATAAGTGTCTGCACCAAACTCCAGTCTGGAATACTCGTCTAATTTTTTCTTATTCTCTGCGATGACTTTCTTTGCATTGTCATTTAATTTTACAACAGTGTCGGAAAGCTCCTCATCACTGAAAATAATCTTGCCGTTATCAATAAATCCGTTGCTGTCTAACATTCCTGCAAATGTTTTTGTAAAAACAGATTTACCGGAACCGGACTCTCCTACGATCGCAATGGATTCATTCTCATAAATATCCAGTGACACTCCACGGATAGCAGTAAGCACCCTGCCCCTCACATGGAATTTCACGATCAAATCTTTTACTGATAATAATACTTTTCTATCTTCCATCTACCTAACCTCTACATGTGTGTTCTCGGATCAGATGCATCACCAAGGTTCTGTCCAACGACATATAAAACAATCGTGATGATAGAAGCAACGACTACCGGGCTCCAGAACTCGAACTGCCAGCCAGGGGTAAGCATCGCACTTTCTGACTCGTAAATCAATCTACCAAGTGACATATCTGACATACCCATACCGATATATGCTAAGAACACCTCATAAGAAATATAGGAAGGGATCTCTGTTGCTGCCAGTGTTACAATAACAGATGTCATAAATGGAAGAATATTCTTCATTGCGATCTTAAGTGTACTCGTTCCCAGACATTTGGATGCAAGGTTGTACTCTCTGTCTCGGATGATCACTACCTGTGTACGGATAAAGTATGCGATTCCAAGCCATCCGGTAATGGTCAGCGCCAGTACCATGGTCCAGAAACCAGCTTTAAACAACATAACCATAACGGCGATCAATAAAATGTATGGAATGTTTGCAAGAATGTTATATACCTCCTGCATAAAAACATCCACTTTCTTTGAAAATCCCCAGATAGATCCGACAACAACACCAACGGAAAGGTTGATCGCTGCACAGATAAATGCAAGGGAAATGGAAATCCTTGATCCAAACCATACGGCATCGAATGTAGACTGTCCGGCTGCACCGGTACCTAAGATCCAGTGAATGTTCATTCCCAGACGTTCGATCGCTGCAGATGGTGACAAGTGTTTAGTTGTCGCATCCATTAAGTTACCAAACTTATCATATTCCACAAATAATGGGTAAAGGTAAGTGAATGCGATCAACACACCCAGAATCGCCAAAATAATAATATTAATCTTTTTCTTAAAAAATACACGGAATACAGAATGCCAGTAAGAATATCTTGGCGCTGTAATCTTTTCTGATTCCAGATCACTGTGGTCTACCGGAGCGAATAATTCTTCCTCCGGCATACCGAACTTTTCTAAATCCTGACTCATTTCTAATTACCTGTCCTTTGTTGAGAATGAAATTCTAGGATCAACCATTGCCATTAGGACATCACCTAAAATAAGGGATGTGACTGTTAAAATCGCATAGAACAGTGTTCCACCGACAATAACACCATTATCATATTTGTTGATAGCCTCTGTTAATAAGTTACCAATACCTGGAACGACATACACACGCTCTGTGATGATCGCTCCTGTCAATGCTCCAAGCACTGCCGCAGGGATTCCCTGAATGATCGGGATCGCTGCGTTCTTCAAAATATGTCTGGTGAAAATCTCACCCTCTGTCAGACCACCGGATCTTGCGAATTTGACATAGTCCGAATTCATCTGGTCGATCATATAACGTCTTATCCACTTCATCAGATTTGCTATGGATGGAAGTGCTAACGATACGATCGGCAATATATACATCAGTCTGCTCGGCGATTCCATATCAAAGGTTGTTGGCAGACCAAAGCTTCCGCCGATCGCCTTGAACAGGAAAATATACGCAAGTGATGGTACTGCGATAATAAATACAATATAAAGCGTACCGATCTTATCGACCAGTCTGTCTTTCTTTCTCGCCATAAGGATGCCCAGCGGCACACCGATCAGATAAGACATGATAACTGCGATCAGTCCGATCACAAAGGAATAACCCACTTTGGATTTTCCTGTTTTGTATGTTGCAACATTGGTGTAGTCATCTTCATAACGGTCTGCATACAATAAGCTGGATTCTCTGGAACCCTGCATATAGGTTGCAGTGTGCAGATTGTCCGCACTCTCCTCCACAAGACCGGTTGGATAGGTGACAGTTGATTTTATATAAGATCCCTGATGGCTTGTCATCGTACTGAATACATCCACTCCCTGATTTACCGTGTAGGATGTTCCAAGATTGATCGTCACAATATTCTGATGAACAAACGGAAACTTGGAATCAAAATACAGTAAATACTTGTGTGTTGTACCATTGCCAATGATCGCCGGTGAGAATTTTTCCCCACCATAGACAGGATCATGTAACGTAAAGGTGAGACCTCTCTCACCTACGATGTCTTCTACATTATTAATATCATCAATTGTTATTAAATTTGCAAAATATTTTCCCATACGGGATGCCAATGGGACATCTTTATACGCAAAAAGCTGCTGCTGGCCACCGTCGGCATACTTCTTCTTGTTCATCATGACGGCGTCTTTGCGGACTACCGTGTATCCCTGAGACTTATAATACTTTGTGAATTTTTTGACATATTCACTGACCTGCTCAGAATCCTGTGCCTTGGTTCTTCCGAAACCAACCACTGCAGATCGCTCTTCCTCTGTTAATTCTCCACTGCTTACAAGTTCATTCAGCCAGTCAGAGTAGGTGACATAATCCAGATAACCATAATCTTCCCATTTAGAGTATTTATAGGCAACTCTTGCATTATTACTTGTATGTGAATATTTTGTATCCCCTGCAAAAACAAGGTTTCGGTCTAACATTGTGTAGATCATGATCATGACCAGCGCCACAACGATCACGATAGACACCAGTCCATGTAATATACGTTTTAATAAATATTTTGTCATAATTGTTCACTCATCAATAGTGCAGGGGAGCGGGGAATCCCCGCTCCGATGCAGTGTTGTTATTTCGTAGATACGATTAATAAATACCGATAGATTTGATCATGTATCCGGCATATTCTGGCTGGAATGTATCCAGATAAGATGCAGGATCACCATAGTCAGGACCCCATCCGGATAAGTCACAGAAGTCATAGTTCATTTCGTAACCATAGTTCATGTAATATCCGCTGTAGTACCAGTCTGTGTTATCTGCTGCTGCAATTAAGTTTACCTGGACAAGTCCCTGTGTAGAAGCTTCGATAGACTGTTTCAGAGAGTTTGCTCTGTTTGTAAATACTTCACTGGAAGAAGCATATACAACATCCATCTGGATTGGGTTGTCAGCATCGATCGTAAGACCATCTGCTGCTAACTCTTCTACTGCCTGACTCATTTCTTCCCAGGAGTTATCTGCATTGTACCATCCGTCATATCCGTCGGAAGAACCGGCACCCTCGTTAGCTGTTGGATCCCATACTGTGATCTTCACGCCGTCAGCATCGATCTGATCCTGTACGATCTGTCCATAGTATGTTCCAGCCGGATATGTTTTTTCTGTTCCGTTGATATCAACTGTTACTTCTTCTTCCAAAGTAACAAAGTTACCCGGTGTGTAAGAGTTTCTCATAGAAGCATATTTCAGATCATCACCAACCTGCTGTGCAAGATAAGCACCACGATCCAAGCCCATGGCAAGTGCTCTACGGAAGTGGACGTTCTGCATAGCCTGTTTTGTTCTTGCAGCATCTTCCTCTGTCTGTGAGGAAACTGCTTTTGTTGTATCGTTTGCGTTTGCAAACTGATTACGGTTGATATTAAAGAATCCGCTGTATGTTGTTGCATCTGTAAGTGCTACATATGCATAATCATCAAAGTTTCCATCCGCTTTTGCTGCTGCAACAGAAGCTGTGTTAAGACCTGTTCCATCTACAACACCTGCGATTGCATCGTTATATGCTTTTGTCGCATCAGAACCATCATTGTATACCCATGTCAGTGTATGGATATTGATGTGATCTGCATTCCAGTAGGACTCGTTAGCCTGGAATACGATTGTGTTCTTGGATGTAAAGTTCTTAACAACATATGGTCCGCAATATGCGATAGAATCAGAATCCTTACCATATGTGTAATCTGCTGCATCCGGATCATACTCAACACCAAACTTACCACCCATGGATTCATAGAAGGATCTGTTCATTGGAGCAAATACGTTGTAACCGAGCATTGTTGTGAAGTATGTGCAAGGAGCTTCCAGATCATACTCTAATGTGTAATCATCAACCGCTTTTACACCGACCTGTGAGAAGTCTGTTACTTCACCGGAGATGTACTGGGATGCATTTGTGATGATACCTTCGATCAGGTACTCAAGACCACCCTGGGCATCCATCATATGCTGCATTCCGGCAACAAAGTCATCTGCTGTCACATCAGCAACTTTTCTGCCCTGGGAATCAACCCATGTAGCACCTTTGCGAAGATGGAATGTGTAAGTTAATCCGTCATCAGATACTTCATAGCTCTCTGCTAATGCAGGCTGTAAAGTTCCCTCTCCATCATACTCCATTAATCCATCGTATGTGTTCACGATTGCTTCAGCATCTACAGACTGAGAAGTTGCAAGAATATCCCATGTGGTAGGATCCTGTGTATATAACTGATAATTATAAGTATCTTTGAGCGTGTAACCCTGCTCCTCTAAGTAAGATTTTGCCCATGCTTCATACTCACCTGTTCCTTTTAACTCAGCCCATTTTGCTCTCATTGTGCTGACATCGGAAGCTTTGATCAGCTCTGTTGTGACAACTGCATTATGGTATCTGTCCATATCGTTGCCCCACAGTGTATAGTCAAATGTGTAAGGAGCTACACGTGAGATGGAATAGTTACCACCCTTTGACTGTAATGGAAGCATAACGCCTGATTCCATTAACTTTGCTTCTGCGATTGCTTCAAGTGCAAATTTCTCAGAAACGGTTTCAGCTTCATCAGCTTTCTGGTAAGCTGCCCAAAAATCACCGAGTTCTTTGTCATACAGCTCTGCAGATACTTCTTCATAATTAGCCGGAGCTACTGCTTCTTCGCTGCTGCCTGATTCTGTACCGGCTTCTGTGTCTTCGACAGCATTTGCATCATCTGCGGCATTGTTCTTATTGCCACATGCAGTCATGCTGACTGTCATAGCAAGTACAAGCATAAGGCTTACTACTTTTTTCTTCATAATATTTCCTCCTGTAGAAATAATCTATATAAACGCTTATGCGCTTATATCATAATTTTTCCTGTTTCTCTGCGGTAAAAAACGTATTCTGATCCGGGCTTTCAATTTCAATGTGTTATCATTGCGCCACGTTATCGTGCTAAATTATTTTTTTACAACCAAAAAAAGTGCCAACAGACTTTTCCGTCTATTGCACTCACTAGATACAAGTGTCTTTTTCCCGCGTACAACACTTCTTCTATTATACATGCATCTGCGATTTTGTCAATAGTTTTTCTTTTGTCACTTTCTTCCTTATACACACGTTTTATCATATATTTTCCCGCTGTTTTCTCTCCCATCGTTTCTTTATTACAGCTTAATTACAGCTTATTGCAATGCCTCTGTCTCTTCATATCTCTTTAAGCTTTTATCGCTTTACTTATGTACTGTATTATCTCGATATCAGAGTATTGCCTTAATATGTATTATACAAGGCAGTCGACATTTGTCAACAGAAATTTGTTTACCAAGAAACATTTTTCTCGTTGACATAGTAAAAAAAGAGCAGGAATGCCCCATATTAGGGGCCTTTCCCTGCTCTTTGTCTCTATTCATTTTCCCGACTAACTTTTACAGACATCCGCCTGTCAAAATCTGTTATCTATTAAACGCCTTTTTTTCGAATTTGTCAACCAGCTTTTCCATACATCCATCTTCAAAAGGACTATTTAACCCTGCTTCCACGATCACATTGGTAAAGAAATCACGCGCAGAAAGATTACAGAGTTTATAGTAATTCTTCCATGCTTTCTCAAAGTCTTCATCGCACACACACTTGCAAGACAGTAATCAATATAATAGAACGGGCTGCCAAAAATGTGCGGCTGTTTCTGCCAGAAGCCGCCTTGTCCAAAGAAAGGATCTTCTTCGTAATCCATGTGCGGGCGGTAAACTTTTTCCAATCCTGCCCAGACTGCCTTGCGTTCTGCCGGTGTCATCTCCGGTTTTTCGTACACAATGTGCTGGAACTCGTCCACCATACATCCGTATGGGACAAACGCAGCGGAATCTTCCAGATGCATTTTCAGGTAATCGTCTTTCCGGTCGCCAAAAAATAATTCCATCCAGTTATAGGTGAAGTACTCCATCGACATGGAGTGGATTTCCGCTGTCTCCATTGTGATATCGGCGAACTCACGGATCTCTTCGTCTCTTAACAGATATCCCTGGAATGCATGGCCACATTCATGGGTGATGACGTCCACATCTCCGCTTGTTCCGTTGAAGTTTGCAAAAATAAACGGAGACTTGAAATTTGGAATATAGGTCATATAGCCGCCCTGACGCTTTGTTTTTCTTCCGAGCACGTCAAAAAGTTCATTCTCCATCATAAAATCAAAAAATTCCTTTGTCTGTGGAGACAGTTCACTGTACATTTTCTGTCCTGCCGCAAGGATCTCCTCCGGTGTTCCAATCGGCGCAGGATTTCCATTCGTGAAATAGACATCTGTATCAATATAGGAAAGCTTCTCCACACCAATACGCTGTCTGCGCTGCTCATGTAGTTTATTGGCAAACGGGACAAAGTATTCTTTCACCTGTTTCCGGAAATTTTCGACCATTTCCTTGTCATAACAGTTGCGGTTCATACGGTAATAACCAAGCTCCACATAATTCTCATAGCCAAGCTGTCTTGCCTGCTCGGTTCTGTTTTTCACCATCTTATCGTAAATCTCGTCGATTTCATCTGTAACAGACAGGAAATAGTCACTGACTGCCTTCCATGCTTTTCTTCTCAACTCACGGTCCGGGCTGGTCTGGAACTTTCTCATGAGAGACAGATTGTAAACTTCTCCCTCAAAAGGAATCTTCGCTGTAGCGATCAGCTTACTGTAACGGCTGCTCAATGCATTTTCTTCCTGCATTAACGGAATGATCTTCTCGTCAAAAGCCTTGTTTGCGATCTCGATATTTTTAAATGTCACTTTTCCGATCTTACTCTCCAGATAGTCTCTGTAAGGAGAATCATAAAGTACTTTTCCATATTCATTCTCATACTGGCTGATGATCGGTCCGACCTCATCATAAAAATCGCTTTCTTTCTCATAAAATTCATCGGTCGTATCAATATCATGGCGGATCATTGCAAGTTCCATGCTTGTCTGCACATCCGCGGTAAATTTATAGTACTCCCGGTGGATCTCAAACTGCTCCTCTCCGCTTTTTGCATTCTTCGTGCGCTCGATAATGCTCTTATACTCTTTTTCTACTTCTTCCATATCAATGCGTTTGTATGGCATTTCTGAAAATTTCATAGTGTGGTTCTCCTTTTTGTCCTGCTATCATTTATTCCTGCTGTCT
>ENA-OVGJ01000530-OVGJ01000530.1-human-gut-metagenome-genome-assembly--contig:-NODE-530-length-18144-cov-18.611366_pt1 | contig 18144 bp, 20 predicted proteins | sample MGYA00237772_ERZ505423 | MGnify/ENA primary metagenome ERZ505423 (study PRJEB26158, sample SAMN06016386) | human gut metagenome | biome: human gut; feature: ankylosing spondylitis patient; material...
TCAAGCTCTTTACTGCAATTGAGATTGCCATTGAGATTGCTTGCGGATTTTAGGGTTCATACTTACATTAAAACGCAGAGGACTTACGCCACTCTGCGCCATTAAGAATTCAAAGTTAATTATTATGTATAAACCAAGAGTTGTTTCGTGTGTTCTTTTAACAATTCTTACACTAACCGCACCTCATATTGCGGAAGCGGAACATCTCAGCAACACTTGATTGTCACTGATGCCACTAACGGCGGCTTCCGAACGGGTGCTTCTCATACCGGTCGTCCTTATCGTATTTACGATGCTTGTCGTGCTTATGGTGTTTGTCATGCTTGTCATACTTATGATGCTTGCATGGCTTGCACGACTTGTAGTGCTTATGGTGCTTACAGGGCTTCGACTCGTGTACGACAACCACTCTGTTCGGATATTTTGCATAGATATTGTGTACGTAAGCGTTGCTGCGCCAGTCGATAGGCTGATAGAAGTAATAAGACTCCTTGTAGCGTTTCCATTGGCGGTCGCTCATCATTCTGCGCAACTCCTTGTTGCGGTGCTTCCATGCCTTGCCGTTTATGTCGCGATAGCTGTTGATGGCATCGAGATAGCTGAGGTTGAGCTGCATGATGTTGTTGCGCTGCACGTTTGAGAGTCCCAGTTCGAGAACCATCTTGTCGGTTATAAAACGTGCCTCCACCTGAATATTGGCGAGTCGCTGTGCGCTTGCTGAGAGTGCCGTTACGAGAGCTACGGCGAGTGTCAATACTAATCTTTTCATAATCGTAAGCTGTTAAGTTATTAACTATTGTTTTTCGATATTGCAAAATTACGCCAAAGAAAACATAAAAGCAAGGGATTTTTCATATAAGAGCATAGGATTTACCCTATAAGTGCTTAGTATTTTCCCCATAAAACATCAAGACAAGCAGACGAACAGCGGACGCAATCTGATCGGACGGCGGACGGAATCCGATCGGGTGGCGGACGGAATCCGATCGGGTGGCGGACGGAGCACGATGCAAGAAACCGAAGAAACGACAAATAAACTTAATTATTTTACACAACAAAACAACAATGTATAAAAAACTTGCACGCATGAATTATTCTGTATAATTTCGCAGCGAGTTTCCCGAAGCCTTGGCGCAAACGCTCCAAAAGGTCTGTAACAGGAGACCGATAATACACACATTATTATATATATGTATATGAGAAAACTGATTATAACACTTATACTGGGCATTGCAATCGCACACAACACCACCGCACAGACACGCTCCGATCTGCGCGACAGTCTTTCGGCAGCGGTGCAGGTGTTGGCGTTCCACCCCGACTCGCTCGAGCTACGCATGAAGAAGGCGGCTTGGAACATCGAACTCGAACAATGGCGATACGCCCAGGAGGAGTACGACTTTGTGCTGAAATGCGACGAGCGCAACATTGCCGCCCTATTCTACCGCGCCTACGTGAACGAACGCCAGGGCAGATACAAGTTTGCACGTCTCGACTACGAGACCCTGCTGCGCATCGTGCCCGGACATTTTGAGGCTATGCTTGGGCTTGCGCTACTCAACCAGAAGGACAACCGACCGACTGAAGCACTCAACCAGCTAAACATGCTGGTGGCGCAGCACCCGAACAACGCCGTGGCATACGCTGCACGCGGCGGAATAGAGTTGGAACGCAAGATGTACACACCGGCAGAATATGATTTTTCGCGCGCCATAGAGCTACAACCAACAAACACCGACTACCGCCTGAACCGCGCAAACATACGCCTTCTGACCAACCGAAAGAAGGAGGCACGTGAGGATTTGGATGCTATGGTGCGCCTCGGAATACCACGCGCAAACCTTAACGAATGGTACAAAAAGTGCAGATAAAGCGGTGTTCGTTTTGCCATTTACACAAAATGTTGTAATTTTGCCCGATATTTGAAATACAACAACATTTAGAAATGGCAGAATATTTAAGCTCAAGTAAGAAGAAAGTAACTGCACCCCTGTTTTTTGAAATGAAGAAATGTGGTGAGAAAATCTCATGGCTCACAGCCTACGATTACACCACTGCATCCCTCCTCGACCAAGCAGGTATCGACACCATACTTGTAGGCGACTCTGCATCGAACGTGATGCACGGTAACGCTACAACACTCCCTATCACCGTTGACGAGATGATTTTCCACGCTCGCGCCGTGGCTCGCGCCGCAGAACACGCCTTCGTAGTGTGCGATATGCCCTTCGGTAGCTACCAGATTTCAGAAGAAGACGGCATACGCAACGCAGTACGCATCATGAAAGAGGCGGGCGTAGACGGTGTAAAGCTCGAAGGCGGAGCTGAGATAGCCCCTATGGTCAGCAAGATTGTGGCTGCAGGCATCCCCGTATGCGGACACCTCGGACTAACACCGCAGAGCGTTCACCAGTTTGGCGGTTACGGTTTGCGCGCAGAGGAAGAAGCTGAAGCCGAGAAACTCATCGCTGATGCGAAGGCACTTGAGGCAGCTGGATGCTTCAGCATTGTACTTGAAAAGATACCTGCAAACCTTGCAGAGAAAGTAAGCGCAATCATAAAATGCCCGATTATTGGCATCGGAGCAGGCAATAAGTGCGATGGACAAGTGCTTGTATATGCCGATATGCTCGGCATGAACAAAGGTTTCAAGCCGAAGTTCTTGCGCCAGTACGCTGACCTTCACTCTATCATAACCGACGCCGTAGGCAAATATGTAGCAGACGTAAAGTCGTCGGACTTCCCTAACGAGAACGAGTCATACTAAGACATGAACACTCAATATACACCCACTTACAACCGATTGTGGAACCGCGAATTCACGCTGCTCACAATAGCCGAGCTATTGTTGTGCATATCGTGCTACATGACAATACCGCTACTACCGTTCCGCCTCACAACTGAGGAGCACGCAAGTAGCTGTTTGGCAAGTTTCACAATCGTCACTTTCATTATAGGAGTCTGTATATCAGGCTTTTTCGGTAGTTGGTTAATACAAAACTACCGACGTAACAAGGTATTCCTTGTATCGGCAATATGCCTCGGTGCTACAATTCTCGGACTCTCTGCTTTTGAATTTCAAGAGCAACCGATAGTGCGCGAGATAGAAGAATACACACTATTAGCAATCTGTTTCGCAAGCGGAGCTGTTTTCGGCACAGCCAAGCGTGTGCTCTCGTGTACGCTCCTGATAGACAAAACAGAATCGTGTCATCGCACCGATGCCAACTACACGGCTATATGGATAGCACGCCTAACGGTGATAATAGGTCCGATACTCGCCTTACTATTGCGCGAAGAGTTACGTGGCTCACTGTTCTACATCGTTGGAGCAGCCATGTCGCTCGCTTCAGCCGTGCTCGTGATGTGCGTAAAGTTCCCATTCCGTGCACCAGAAGAAGGTGTGCATTTAGTTTCTATCGACCGTTTCTTCTTGCCACGTGGCGCAACAATAGCACTTGTGATAGCACTTATCACCGCCTCGCTCGGCATAGTGATGACCACACGCCTAACGATAGAGTTCTGCACATCGGTGATGGTAGGCTTCTTCTTGGCAGCATGTGCACTACACATACCAGCCATCAGGAACGCACGCTTCGCTTCTGCCGTAGGAAACACATTGGCGATAATTGCTATTCTCACAATGTTCGCACACGACGACATTCTGGACAGCACCCTAAAGCCCATGCTCTTCGGCTTCGGCATAGCACTCAGCTCGTCAGAGCAACTCTACAAACTGCTCGGTAGCTGCGACCACTGTCAACGCTCTACAGCCGAAAGTACCTACTTCCTCTCAAGCGACGGAGGATTGTTCCTCGGCATTGCAGCCGGATGGCAGCTGACAACAGCCGTAAAATCAGCCGAAGAAATAGCATTGGGACTAATCGTCGTAGCAACGATAATATGCTCGCTAAACGTGCTCATAAAGAAAAAGCAAGCAAAACATCATGCATAATAATTCTAAAAAAGGAGGTACAATATGATTATCGATTTTGAAAAAACAGAAGAAAAGGTAGTCGAGAACTTCAAAGGTGGCAACGGCACACTTATCATGCGCGCTGCCGACGATGGTAAAGTGAAGATAATGCGTAACACACTGACAGCTGGTAGCTCGATTGGTATGCACACACACGAAGGCAACTGCGAGGTGATGTATATAATAAAAGGTGAAATCACCTTCGTATGCGACGGAACAGAAGAGATCGTACACGCCGGAGAGGTTCACTACTGCCCATGCGGACACACCCACAGCGCAGAAAACCGCACAGCTGAAGATGCCGAATTCTTCGCCATTGTGCCCGAAACGAAGTTGTAGTTTTCGACAATTAGCCCTACCCCACCCACCATCCGATGCTTAACAACGTGAAAATTAATGAGTTCGGAGGGCAAATATTATGATATAACACAAAAAAGTTACTAAGAAATTTTCGTATAACACGAAAAACTTGTATCTTTGCACGTCCTTAGAAAAAGGTAATAACAAAAGAAATAATAATATAATACATTCAAATGACTAAAGCAGATATCATCAACAAGATTGCAGAAAGCACCGGATTACAGAAAAAAGACGTATCAGTAGTCGTAGAAAGCTTCATGGAAAATATCAAAAACAGTTTGTTGACAGAGAAAGAGAATGTGTACCTGCGTGGATTTGGAAGTTTCATCGTTAAGCATCGCGCCGCTAAAACAGCGAGAAACATACTCAAGAAGACAACAATGAAAATCGGCGCACACGACCAGCCAAGCTTCAAACCGGCGAAGTGTTTCATTGAGGAGATGAAGAACGCCACAATGGAGAAGTAAGGATTGACCCACATTCATTTGAACAAAAAGAGAATATATCATTAATATTAATATTAAACAATAAAAATTTAAAGCTATGCCAAACGGAAAGAAAAAAAAGGGACACAAGATGGCTACTCACAAGCGTAAAAAGAGATTACGCAAGAACAGACATAAGAGCAAGTAAGAAAGCCTGCCCATAAGGGTCAGTTCCGATATGGGGGCGCGTCAAAAACCCATTGCATCAGCAATAATTTTGATGCGCCCCCATGCTTTTATATCATTATTTAAAGAAAGTTCCTAAATTAGAAAAACAAAAGAGAAATGACCAGCGAAGTTGTAATCGATGTACAACAGAATGAAATCTCCATCGCGTTGCTTGAAGACAAGCGACTCGTGGAATATCAGACTGAGCCAAGGTCTGTTTCATTCTCTGTTGGAAACATCTATGTTGCAAAAGTAAAGAAGCTCATGCCTGGACTGAACGCAAGTTTTGTTGACGTGGGCTACGAACGTGATGCCTTTCTCCATTATCTTGATTTAGGCAACCAATTCAATTCTTACGAGAAGTACCTCAGGCAGGTACAAAGTGACAGAAAGAAACTTTATCCTTTTGCCAAGGCTACAAAGCAGCCCGACCTCAGAAAGGACGGAAGCGTACAGAGCACACTAACAGTAGGACAAGAGGTATTGGTTCAGATCGTGAAAGAACCTATATCAACAAAGGGTCCACGACTCACGGGCGAACTTAGCTTCGCAGGACGCTACTTAGTACTCATGCCTTTCGGCGATAAAGTTTCGGTATCGACAAAAATCAAAAGCGGAGAAGAGCGCGCACGACTAAAGCAACTCATCAATAGCATCAAGCCAAAGAATTGCGGTGTTATTGTGAGAACGGTAGCTGAGGGTAAACGCGTAGCAGAGCTGGATGCAGAACTCAAAGTTCTGACAAAAAGATGGGAGGACGCACTCATAAAGGTGCAGAAAACTCAAAAACGTCCACAGTTGATCTTCGAAGAGACAGGTAGAGCTGTAGCCCTATTAAGAGATTTGTTCAATCCAACCTACGAAAACATATACGTCAACGACGAAAATGTTTTCCATGAAGTAAAAAACTATGTTTCACTCATCGCCCCAGAGAAAGCAAACATCGTTAAGTTATACACAGGAACAGTTCCCATCTTCGACAATTTCAACGTCACGAAGCAAATTAAATCCAGCTTCGGCAAAACCGTCAACTACAAACATGGTGCTTACCTGATTATTGAACACACAGAAGCACTGCACGTTGTAGACGTGAATAGCGGCAACCGCTCACATTCGGACAACGGTCAAGAAGCAAATGCTCTCGACGTAAACCTCGGAGCAGCCGATGAGTTGGCACGCCAACTGCGCCTGCGCGATATGGGAGGCATTATCGTGGTCGACTTTATTGACATGAACCTCGCCGAAGACCGCCAACTGCTCTACGAGCGTATGTGCAAAAACATGCAGAAAGACCGCGCTCGCCACAATATTCTACCCCTAAGTAAGTTCGGACTAATGCAGATTACGCGCCAACGTGTCCGTCCTGCTATGGATGTGAATGTGGAAGAGGTATGCCCCACCTGCTTCGGAAAGGGAAAGATTAAGTCGAGCATTATTTTCACCGACCAACTGGAAAGTAAGATTGACAGGCTTGTCAACAAGATTGGAATAAAGACATTCTATCTTCACGTACACCCATACGTGGCTGCCTACATTAACAAGGGACTCGTCTCGTTGAAGAGAAAGTGGCAGATGAAATACGGATTGGGCGTACATATCGTTCCATCACAGAAACTTGCGTTCCTGCAGTACGAATTCTACGACAACAAACGCCAGTTTATCGATATGAAAGAAGAGATAGAAACAAAGTAGAAAAGAACGAAAAGTAACACCATAAGAAGAAAGGATATGTAGCATTTCGCACAAAAAGCGAGACTATGTATCCTTTTTTCTTGTAAAAGAGGCTATTATCTGCTGTTTAGAACGAAAATAAGCAGAAAAATATTTCGACATTCAAAATAAACTTAGTACCTTTGCAGCCGCTATTACGAGATAGTAGCATAATTCAAACCACAAATTAAAATTAAATTTTAAACAATGGCAACAAAGATCAGACTTCAGCGCGGCGGTCGTAAGAGCTACGCTTTTTATCGTATCGTAATCGCTGACGCAAGAGCACCACGTGATGGTAGATTTACTGAGAAGATTGGTACTTACAACCCTAACACCAATCCTGCTACTGTAGATTTGGATTTCGACCGTGCACTCTATTGGGTAGAAACAGGCGCACAGCCAACAGCAACAGCTCACAACATCCTCAAGGGCGAGGGCGTTTATCTTATGAAGCACCTCCGCGGTGGCGTTAAGAAGGGCGCATTCGATGAGGCTACAGCACAGAAGAAGTTCGACGCATGGAAGGCAGACAAGCAGAAGGGCTTGGACACCGTACGCGAGAACGAGGCTAAGGCTAAGGCAGAGGCTGCTGCTAAGGAGCTCGAGGCAGAGAAGAAACTCAACGAGGCTATCGCTCAGAAGGTAGCTGAGAAGAAGGCTGCTGAGGCTGCTGCAAAGGCAGAAGCAGAGGCTGCTGCTAACGCAGAGGCTACAGAGGAAGCTCCAGCTGAGGCTTAATCAACGAAAATTCCGTCACAAGACACATATAAATCCCAAGAGCACCAGTTCTTGGGATTTATTGTTTTATAATCATACTGCTTCAACCACAACAACTACCCCACTCACATTCTTCCTAAAAACACAACTTATTGTGCAATAAATTCTTAATAAGAAAGAATTACATTAAAAAAACAAGCTCATAAATGGGGTAAAGCAAAGAAAACAAGCGTTTTCTGAGTTTTTTTTTGTAACTTTGCACTTGTGCTTATGCGTACACTTTGACGAACAAAACCATAAGTAACGCAAACTACGCACATATTAAATATCAAAGCATGGCAAAGAAAGTACTTTTTATCAATCAGGAGATTGCTCCGTATGTTCCCGAAACAGCACTCTCAATCATGGGAAGAGACCTTCCAACCAAAATGCAGGAAGAAGGTTTTGAAATTCGCACGTTCATGCCCAAATGGGGAAATATCAACGAGCGCAGAGGACAACTTCATGAGGTAATCCGCCTTTCAGGAATGAACCTTGTCATCGACGACACCGATCATCCGCTGATAATCAAGGTTGCGTCTATCCCACAAACACGCCTTCAGGTGTATTTCATCGATAACGACGACTACTTTATGAAGCGTAAGATGGCTCTTGACGAGAATGGTGAGGAATACGACGACAACGGCGAGAGAGCTATTTTCTTCGCACGTGGCGTACTGGAAACTGTAAAGAAACTCAGATGGTCGTCAGAAATAATACATTGTCAGGGTTGGATGTCATATATCGTACCACTTTTCGTCAAAGCTGCATACAACGACGAACCGACCTTCACCGACACCAAAATTGTTACATCAATATTCAAGGATGGTTTGTCTAAGAACATCGGAGACAACTTCAAAAATTGCCTTGAGTTCAAAAACATCACTGTAGATAGTCTTAGTGACTACAAGGACGACTTCGATTTTATGGAGTTCTGCAAGTTGGCGATAGATAATAGCGATGCCGTAATTGAAGCAGAAGAAAACGCCAATCCAGAATTGATGGCATATGCTGAGAGCAAGGGTCTGCCAATATTAAAATATCCAGGAGAAAACTATACTGAAGCCTACAGAGATTTCTACGAGAAGCTGTAGAGTGGAGAATTCAAATTAATCAATTTTGAATATGAAGCTAAAATATTTGGCAAGTCTCATGCTTGCCACCTTAATATTCACATCGTGTGACGATACCACTGGCGACATCGGCAGTGGTACGCTCATTGATGGTAGCGACAACTTGAATATAGTTACTGATACCTTTGAAGTAAAAACACGCTCAATTGTTGCAGACTCGGTTTTGGCAAGAACATACACCAGCTATATTGGTAAGGTGCGTGATCCGGAAACAGGTGCATACCTCAGCAGCGACTTTATGACACAGTTCTACATGCCCGAAGGTTTTGAGTTCCCGAACAAGGATAGCATAAAGATTGCCAACAAAGGACAAATCAAAGCAGATTCTTGCGACATACGCCTTTACTACAAGGAATTCTATGGCGACTCATTAGCACCTATGAAACTGACAGCTTACGAATTGTCTGCGCCCATCCCAGAAAAGGTCTACTATTCGAACTTCGACCCAAAGAAGGAGGGATTTGTGGACGAAAGCACTGCTGTCAATAAGGTTTACACGCTTACAGACCTAAATGTAGACGCATCTGTACGTAATGGTTCAGACTACATCAAGTCAATATGTATTCCGCTTAACGATTCGTTCGGTACAGAGCTTATCAATCAGTTCTATGACCACAAAGAGGACTTTAAGGATGCATACACCTTTATAAATAAGGTTACACCTGGCTTCTACTTTAAGACTCAAAGCGGACTTGGAGCTATGGCGCACATATATCTGAGCCAGTTGAATGTCTACTTCAGACACAAGACAACCACAACAAACAAAGATGGTTCGAAACGAGACACAATCATCGTATCGTCGGCTTCATTCCCTGGCACAGAGGAAGTACTTCAAACAACGAATATCATCAACGACAAAGCCGCTATCAAGCGACTCGCAGAAGAGGACACATGCACATACATAAAATCGCCTGCAGGCATATTCACCGAAATGACAATCCCTGTAGACGACATATTGCGAGGACATGAAAACGATACAATCAACACCGCAAAGGTCAGTTTGACACGTATCAATCCAATCGCAAATGGCGATTATGCGCTGAATGCACCTACTACGTTGCTGATGATTCCGAAGGCAGAGATGTATAGCTTCTTCGAGAACAAGCAGGTGGCAAACTATAAAACATCGTTCCTTGCTACATATAGCAGCACGACGAACCAGTACACCTTCAACAATATAGGTAGCTTAGTACGCTATATGGGCGAAAATCGCTCAAAAGAAGATTGGAATAAGGTGGTGATAATACCTGTTACTGTTACAAAAAACACATCGGGTGAGCTGACAAACATAACCCACGATATGTCAATTGCAAGTACAAAACTGGTCGGCGGTAGTAACAATCGCAATGGAGCTATAAACATCACTGTCATCTATAGCAAATTTAAATAAGCACGCCAATGGCAGACAATTTTCTTGAACGCCAACGACGCGACTACGAAGAGCGTAAGCAACAATGGCAGAAATCGACTAAGAAAGCTGCAAGCGTGTCTGAGATTTTAAGAAAGGCGCGTGAGAAATTCAATAACGACTAATTTGAACACTTATAAAAGCCGTTCCATCATATATGGAGCGGCTTTTTGTATTAAAAACTTTCGAAAAGTTTTGGTAGAGAATTTATTTTGCTTAACTTTGCGAAATAACTAATAACTTAATAAATTAACCTAACCGACAAAAAACTTTATGGCAACAGAAAAGAGAAATCTCCTTAAAGGAGACTTTAGCAAGAAAAACGCCCTACTCTTTGCTTTAGCTGTTCTTGTAACAATTGTGTTATGGAATCTGCCGACAAGCAGTTTCGGAATCGAAGGTCTCACCGTTATCCAGCAACGCATTATTGCCGTGTTCGCATTGGCAACAATACTATGGGTGACAGAAGCCATTTCGCCTTGGGCAACATCCGTGTCGCTCATCGGCTTACTGCTTTTCACAACATCAGACAATGCGTTCCACTTCTTCCGATCAGGCATTGAAAAAGAAGAACTGCTTGACCACAGCGCACTAATGGCTACATTCGCCGACCCTATCATCATCCTCTTCCTCGGTGGCTTCATACTTGCTATCGCAGCAACGAAGTCAGGACTTGATGTGCTCTTAGCACGTACACTGCTCAAACCTTTCGGCAATAAGAGCGAGAACGTACTACTCGGCTTCATCCTCATCACTGGTGTATTCTCTATGTTCGTCAGCAACACCGCTACAGCAGCGATGATGCTCACTTTCCTTGCCCCCGTATTCAAGGCTCTTCCCCCAGAAGGTAAAGGACGAGTTGCTTTGACACTCTCTATCCCCGTGGCTGCTAACATCGGTGGTATGGGCACTCCTATCGGCACACCTCCTAACGCTATCGCACTGAAATATTTGAACTCACCAACAGGTCTGAACCTTGGTATTGGTTTCGGCGAATGGATGATGTATATGCTTCCACTCACCGTGATATTGCTTCTTATTGGTTGGTTCTTACTGAAGAAGTTCTTCCCTTTCAAGAAGAAGACCATCGAGCTTGAGATTGAAGGCGAAGTGCAGCACAACTGGCGCACAATGGTAGTTGCCGGAACATTCATCGTTACTGTATTGTTGTGGATCTGCGACCGCTGGACCGGTGTTGGATCTAACACCGTTGCTATGTTGCCTATCGTAGTGTTTGCATTCACAGGTGTCATCAAAGCACGCGACTTGGAAGAAATCAACTGGAGTGTCATCTGGATGGTAGCCGGTGGTTTCGCACTCGGACTTGCACTCAACGAGTCTGGACTTGCAGAAAATGTTATCAAGAGCATCCCATTCGGTTCGTGGTCTCCAGTAGCCATTCTGCTTGCTTCTGGTCTTATCTGCTACATACTTTCAAACTTCATCTCGAACACTGCGACAGCAGCACTCCTTGTGCCTATCCTTGCCGTTGTATGTAAGGGTATGGGCGACTCACTCGAGAGCATCGGTGGTACACCGACTGTACTCATCGGTATAGCTGTAGCAGCATCGGTAGCGATGACACTGCCTATATCTACACCTCCAAATGCCATTGCTCACTCAACAGGCTTAGTAAAACAGAACGAAATGATGAAGATTGGTTTGACAATGGGTATCATAGGTTTGGTGCTCGGTTACTCGCTACTTTTCTTCCTCGGCGAGATGCACGCATGGCAATAGTACATGCATGATTATATATTGCGTGCAATAATATCATAAACCATATTATTACACGCATAATAATATAAGGATATAAAAATGTCTTTTTCACAGGAAACTCTCTACGCTATAGCGTTGACCCGCATTAGCTATTTTAACATTGCCACATGCTTACAACTATATCGCAAGCTTGGTTCGGCAACAGCTATCATGGAGAATCGCAATAACATTAAGGATGTTATCAGAGATGCTTCTCCAAGATTAGTTCATGCACTAAGCGATGTTTCCGAAGCCTTGCATCGTGCAGAGGCTGAATTAGAATTTGATAACGCACATGCCATTCGTCCATTGACGATGGCATGTGACGATTATCCAGAACGTCTACGCGACTGCGATGATGCGCCTATTGTGCTTTTCTATCGCGGCAACGCTGACCTCAACCAACGTCGCATTGTGTCTATTGTAGGTACACGTCATTGCACAGCATACGGCCAAGACATCCTTACAAAATTTTGCCAAGACCTAAAAGAGTTGTGTCCTGATGTGCTCATCGTAAGCGGATTAGCCTACGGGGTTGACATCTGCGCTCACCGAAACGCTCTGAGAAATAGTTTTGACACTATTGGCGTTTTAGCTCACGGTCTGGATATGTTATACCCTTCTGCCCACAGAGACACAGCTAAAGATATGCTCTCGCATGGCGGACTACTAACGGAGTTTCTTACAAACACGAACCCAGACAAGATGAACTTCGTGAGACGCAACCGCATTGTGGCAGGCATAGCAGACGCTACTATTGTAGTGGAGAGTGCGGCACGTGGCGGAAGCCTCATCACTGCAGACATTGCACAAAGCTATGCTCGCGATGTATTCACCTTTCCGGGCAATGTAAACTCGACATATAGCGAAGGCTGCAACAACCTGATTAGAGACAATAAAGCAGCACTCATCACCTGCGCAGAGGACTTTGTTAAAGCAATGGGTTGGGAACAAGACAACCAAGTGAAGGAAGCACGAGCAAAAGGTATCGAACGCCAACTGTTCCCCGAACTGACCGCAGAAGAAACACGTATTGTCGAACTTCTTCAACGTAACAACGACTTGCAGCTGAATATCATCGCTGTACAAACAGGATTGCCGATTGGCAACATCTCTGCACTATTATTCAGCCTCGAATTGAAAGGTGTTATCAAGCTATATGCAGGAGGAGTTTACCATTTGCTGGGTTAATATTGGAAATTTTAGGTTAAAAATTTTGCACTTACTCCTATTTGTCGTAACTTTGCATTAAGCAGTAAGAAAAAGTATAACATAAAATAAACGCAAATGCCAGAAATTTCAACACGAGGACTTGAAATGCCCGAATCGCCGATTCGCAAATTAGCGCCTTTGGCAGTAGATGCCAAAAAACGTGGTGTGAAAGTCTATCACCTCAATATCGGACAGCCCGACCTTCCTACTCCAGAAGTAGGACTTGACGCATTGAAACACATCGACCGCAGTGTGCTCGAATACTCTCCGTCACAAGGTTATTATTCATATCGCGAGAGACTGACCGGATATTATAAGCGTTTTAATATTAATGTATCGCCTGATGACATCATCATTACAGCAGGTGGTTCAGAGGCAGTACTCTTTGCATTCATGTCGTGTCTAAATCCGGGCGATGAAATTATTATTCCGGAACCAGCCTACGCCAACTATATGGCTTTTGCAATCTCGGCTGGAGCAAAGATTAGAACTATCGCAACAACAATAGAAGAAGGCTTCTCGTTGCCTAAGGTGGAGAAGTTTGAGGAACTCATCAACGAGCGCACACGTGCCATCTTGATTTGTAACCCAAACAACCCTACGGGCTATCTCTATACACGTCGCGAGATGAATCAGATTCGCGACTTGGTGAAGAAATACGACCTCTATCTGTTCTCAGATGAAGTCTATCGCGAATACATCTACACTGGTTCACCTTACATCTCTGCCTGCCACTTGGAAGGTATCGAAGATAATGTGATACTCATCGACTCTGTGTCGAAGCGTTATAGCGAGTGCGGTATCCGCATCGGAGCCTTGATTACAAAGAATTCGCAGGTGCGTGCAGCCGTAATGAAGTTGTGTCAAGCACGTCTTTCTCCTCCACTCTTGGGTCAGATTGTAGCCGACGCATCGCTTGATGCGCCCGAAGACTACTACCGCGATGTTTACGAAGAGTACGTGGAGCGCCGTAAGTGTCTCATCGACGGACTAAACCGCATACCAGGTGTCTACTCACCAATTCCTATGGGAGCCTTCTACACAGTTGCAAAGTTGCCAGTAGACGATAGCGAGAAGTTCTGCCGTTGGTGCCTTGAAGAGTTCCAGTACGAAGGTGAGACCATTATGATGGCTCCTGCTGCTGGTTTCTACACCACACCAGGTGCTGGTATCAATCAAGTTCGCATCGCTTACGTACTGAAGAAAGACGACCTTGAACGAGCACTCATCGTGCTACGTAAAGCACTGGAAGCATACCCAGGCAGAGTAGATAGCAACGATTAAAACTATCGAAATATCAATAATATTTAGATATCAATACTTTTAGGATATAGAGATTGAGGAGCTAAGAAGTTAAGCCAATGGTTTTACAGCAGATGCAACAAGCTATAACAACGGCTCAACTTCTTAGCTCCTTCTTTATTAACTACCAAACAAAAGATAATGAACTTTCCTCTTTTTGTAGCTCGACGCATATATTCAAACCAAATAAGCGACCGCCAAAAGGTATCGAAGCCTGCTATCCGCATAGCCACAATGGGCGTAGCAATCGGATTGGCGGTGATGATTATCAGCGTGTGCGTGGTGCTTGGCTTTAAACATACTATACGCGACAAGGTAGTTGGCTTTGGTAGTCACATACAGGTTGCCAACTTCTATGCGCTACAATCGTCAGCCACAGACCAACCGATTATTATCAACGACTCATTAGTAAAAGTGCTTAAAGGCATTAACGGCGTGAGTCATGTGCAACGCTTCGCTCTGAAGCAAGGCATCTTGAAGACCGATAACGACTTTTTGGGGGTTGCATTCAAAGGCGTAGACGAAGCCTTCGACACCACCTTCATACATAACAACATGGTCGAAGGCTACATACCACAGTTCTCAAGCGAGAAGAGCAGCAACAAGATACTCATATCGAAGACGATGGCTGACAAGCTGCAGACAAAGTGTGGCGACCGCATCTTCGCCTACTTCATCGACCAAAACGGAGTGAGAGCACGTCGGTTCACCATCACTGGAGTTTATCAGACTAATCTCAGCCAATACGATAAGACAATCTGTTTCTGCGATTTATACACAGCCGTTAGACTGAATAACTTCAGTGAAGGACAAGTTTCGGGTGCCGAACTCACTGTGGCTGATTTCAGCAAGCTCAATGAGACGGAGGACATAATTGTGCGCAAAGTGAACCGCACAATGGATAGCAATGGTGCCACCTACTCATCAAAGACAATACGCGAACTATCGCCTCAGATATTCTCGTGGCTCGACTTGCTTGACCTTAATGTGTGGATAATTCTCGCAATTATGACCGCCGTGGCAGTGGTGACAATGATTTCAGGACTTCTCATCATCATTCTTGAACGCACAACAATGATTGGTATACTCAAAGCGCTCGGAGCCCGCAACAGAACTGTGCGCCATACCTTCCTTTGGTTTGCAGCATTCATCATAGGTAAAGGATTGCTTTGGGGCAATTTATTGGGTTTGGGACTTGTCATACTACAACACTTCACAGGTTTTGTTAAGCTCGACCCTGCTACCTATTACGTTGATACCGTTCCAGTAGAAATCAACTGGCTCTTCATTGTCGCCCTTAACGTTGCAACTATGTTCATAGCCATCGTGGTACTCATAGCTCCGAGTTTCCTCATTTCGCACATTCACCCTGCGCGCTCTATGCGCTACGAATAATAAAAACACAACTCATAAAAAGAAACATATACAATATGGATATAAAGAAATCAGAATTTACGATATCGTCTGCAACCGTAAGCCAGTGTCCGAAAGACACAAAGCCAGAGTTTGCATTCATCGGACGCTCGAACGTAGGCAAATCGAGTCTCATCAATATGCTGTGTAACCATAAGGGTCTCGCTAAGACATCAGCTACACCAGGCAAGACCCTACTCATCAACCATTTCATCATCAACAACGACTGGTACTTGGTTGACCTTCCGGGCTATGGTTTCGCTAAGCGCTCCAAGACCGTGCAGAAAAAGCTCGACCAGATGATTACATCATATATACTGCAGCGCCAACAACTGGTAAACACCTTCGTACTCATCGATATCCGCCACGATCCAATGAAGATTGACACCGATTTTATCAACTGGCTCGGCGAGAGTTCAGTGCCCTTCTCCATTATATTCACCAAGGCCGACAAGCTCGGACCTGTGCGTGCGAAGCAGAATGCAGCGAAGTGGATGAACTCGCTGAAGGAACAGTGGGAGGAACTGCCCCCCTACTTCATCACAAGTTCGGAGAAAAAATTGGGACGTGACGAGGTGCTCGACTACATTGGAAACATATTGAACGAAATTAAAGCAACTGAATAAATGACTCCATTACTTGACGTTCAAAACATATCAAAGGCGTTCGGTGCACATGTTCTGTTCGAGAATATCTCGTTTTCAATTGCCGAAGGACAACACGTCGGACTGATTGCAAAGAATGGCACGGGCAAGTCTACTCTACTCTCTCTCTCTCAGGCAAGGAGAGTGTCGACTCCGGCAGCATAATCTTCCGCCGTGACATAAAGGTTGGCTTTCTCGAACAACAGCCTAAGTTCGACCCGGAGGAGTCAGTGCTCGACGCTTGCTTTAACCATCAGGGCGACCCCGACCGCATATTGAAAGCGAAGCAGATTCTGACACAGCTGCACATCACCGACCTCACACAGCCTATGGGTCAGCTGAGTGGCGGACAACAGAAGCGCATCGCACTGGCTAACGTGCTCATCACCGAGCCCGACCTGCTCATTCTCGACGAGCCTACAAACCACCTCGACCTCGAGATGATAGAATGGCTTGAGGGGTATCTGCAACGTGGCAACAAGACTCTGCTCATGGTGACACACGACCGCTACTTCCTCGACCGCGTATGCAACCTCATACTCGAACTCGATAACCACACAGTTTATTCATATCGTGGCAACTTCCAGTACTACATGGAGAAGCGTCAGGAACGCATCGACGCAACACGCGCCGAGATTGAACGTGCTAACAACCTTTACCGCCGCGAGCTGGAGTGGATGCGTCGTCAGCCACAAGCACGCGGACACAAGGCGCGCTACCGTGAAGAGGCATTCTACGACCTTGAGAGCAAGGCAAAACAGCGTATTGAGGAACGACAGATGCGTCTGAAATCGAAGAATGTGTACATTGGTTCTAAGATATTCGAGTGTCAGTACGTATCGAAGGCGTTCGACGAGAAAGTGATTCTGAAGGACTTCTACTACAATTTTCAGCGTTTCGAGAAGATGGGCATCGTGGGCAACAACGGCACAGGCAAGTCTACCTTCATCAAGATGCTGCTCGGTGAAGTAGCTCCCGACAATGGTCGCTTTGACGTGGGCGACACTGTGCGCTTCGGTTACTTCTCACAGGACGGCATGAAATTCCGCGACGACCAACGTGTCATAGATGTGATAGCCGACATCGCCGACTATATCGACTACGGCGGCGGCAAACACATCACCGCGACGCAACTCTTGCAGCACTTCCTCTTCACGCCCGAACAGCAATACGATTATGTTTACAAGCTATCTGGTGGCGAACGACGCAAACTGTATCTGTGCACCGTATTGATGCGCAATCCCAACTTCCTCGTGCTCGACGAACCCACCAACGACCTCGACATACAAACGCTTGAGGTGCTTGAAGAATATCTACAGGACTTTCCTGGCTGCGTGATAATCGTGTCGCACGACCGCTTCTTCATGGATAAGATTGTAGACCACTTGCTCGTGTTCCGTGGCGAGGGCGAGATAAAGGACTTCCCCGGCAACTATACTCAGTTCCGCGAGTGGGAGTCGCTGAAACCAAAGGAACTTACCGACAATAAGAACAACACTTCAGACACAGAAAAGAAAGAGAAACGCGAGTTTGTTGGCGAACAACGCCGCAAGAAGACATATAAAGAGAAGTGCGAGTTCGAGCGTTTAGAGAAAGAAATCGCTGCACTTGAAGAGGAACAGAAAAGCATCGAAGAAGCGTTGTGCAGCGGTATGCTCCCTATCGACGAGCTAACCGAAAAGAGCAAACGTCTCCCCATCATCAAGGATGAACTTGAAGAAAAAGAGATGCGCTGGCTTGAACTTTCAGAAATAAACGGATACCTAAAATCCGCAAGCAATCTCAATGGCAATCTCAATTGCAGTAAAGAGCTTGA
>ENA-OVGJ01000535-OVGJ01000535.1-human-gut-metagenome-genome-assembly--contig:-NODE-535-length-18085-cov-15.707543_pt1 | contig 18085 bp, 10 predicted proteins | sample MGYA00237772_ERZ505423 | MGnify/ENA primary metagenome ERZ505423 (study PRJEB26158, sample SAMN06016386) | human gut metagenome | biome: human gut; feature: ankylosing spondylitis patient; material...
AGCACCTGACTGTTAATCAGGGGGTCGTTGGTTCAAGCCCATCTTGAAGCGCAAAAGATAAAGCCTTGCAAGTCAACTACTTGCAAGGCTCTTTTGTTTTTATACATTTCAAAGTTGCACCCTATTTGCACCCATAATTCATAGACCTCCATTTCACTTGCCCCATTGCAGAATCTTCAACATGCAATTCTGCAAAATCAGAGGATTTGCACCCAATATTTATAGTCTATTCTCTCTTTTGCACCCATTGCAGAATCCCTGAGCATATAACTCTACAAAATCGTAGAGTATTATAAGGATTGTCAAGTATCAAAGTTGACAAGTTAAAAATCACTAAGGACTTTCAACCGTCAACAAGAAACTTCATTTTCAAATTGTCTTATCTCGAAAAAGATAAATTCTGAGGATCCTGAATAATCTTTGCCACCTTCTCATTGAATAAAGCCATAATATCTTCATATGAAACTTTAATAAACTTATAGTTCTTATGATTGCGAATTTTATCATCAATAGTCTTTACAGGCTTCAAACGAGAATTCATATATTCATCAATTGTGCGATTATAAAAAGGATGCTGTGGGTCTGTTATTATATACTTTCCATGAACATCACCATACCCTCCTGGCATTGCAAAAGATTGTGTTTGGATTTTGCTAACAAATAACCGTAAGTTAGAAAATATATTGCCAATACCATCTTCATCAGAATCCAATGAATAGTACAAAGCATCCAACATAGGTACAAATGCGCCAAAAGCAGTACAAACATCTTGACCCGAAAAATAATTAATATAAGAAAAACACATATTAAGCCCTTCCTCTATACGACCCTTTTGCTTATCTAATGCACCCATTTGATTTCTAATCATTTGTTGAAGTTTTGCATTATCATGAGCCAACTTAATATTTTCTTCTTTTTGCTTTTGAAGTTCACCTCTAAATTCAACAACACTAAATATCTGATATCCCATAACCAAAGTAACAATGATACCGACAGCAGAAAGTACTATTCCTAAAAACGTCTCATTGCCAACTTCACAGGGAAACACTCTAAATAAAGAAAAACCTAATGATATGACACACAACAGTGTCAATAATAACATCCAATATTTACATTTACTATCCATACGCATTTATTCTTTAGAATCTCTTTTGATAAAAGTAAATCTTGTCTTCAAACATGGACGAAGGGAAAGATCGTAGGTTCCCATCTGGAAATAGTTACGACTATCCTTGCTTGGATTCAAGTTCTGATAGAAATGAAGACCACGACCAAGAGTGATGTCCCAATCATTACTAGTGCGGATGTAACGGTCATGAGAGTTTTCATCAAATTCATATTCAAATATCATTATGTTGCCATCCATTTCAGCCAGGGTTTCCTTGATACCACTCAAACTATCTTTTATATAAGATGACTCTTCTACCGTATCGCCGAGTTTTGTAATCAACTTAAAAACTTTACAGTCACCTATCTTTACCAATAATTCGATGAATCGAACCAAATTGGTTACCTGATAGCCATGTGACAAGTAAGGTTCTTCGAGCATAACCACCTTTGCCCCCTTCAGATAGTCAGCAAACAAGTCATCATAACCATAACCTATATCGCCATATTGCACATCAATTGTCTTCTCTTTAGGAGAATCATCTTCAACAATTAGAGGTTTCATCATAGGACGATCCTCCATAACCTTTGAAGGTGCATTCTCAAAAGGCATTTCATCATAAGCTTCGGTCAAAACTGCCACTTCAGGATCTTTACGAGGATTCTGGGTTGCCTTGCTATACTTACTTTCCGGACAATATACTATAATTTTCTTTCCATCCCTATTTATATATGACATATTGATACGAGCGTATTCCTCATCAGGCTTACGCTTATTCAATTGTTCCTTCACACGACGACGGCCTTCTATCGCATATTCTACTATTTCATCGAACTCCTCATCAGTTGGTTCACCTGTCGGGAACAACAACTTGATAAAGCCAGATATCGTCTTTTGTAAGGCACGATTATCACGGCCTTCAATATTATCACCCTTCTTCAAACGGGCATTGACTACCCCCACGTAGTCACTATCATGCACAAATAAGTAATGAAGTGCCTCTGACATATAATCCGTGATCAATCCAAAACCGTTATTATAAGCACTGTCATCAATCTTCGGTATCTCCCACCCTGGAATATAGTTGTAGATACGATCGATTACAGCAAGATCAAAAGCTTCAGGCAAAGTAACCAGCAAATCTTTATCATAATTATTAACTATCTGCTGGATATTCAAGTCAAAGTTACCAACAAAAGAGAAACTGGCATAGCCTGTCACTTCCCTACCACGCGAGAAACGACCATTAGCCATATAATCTTTCATGATTTGCACGGTATCGGCATCCTTGATTTTCATCTTGGCAACCTCATCAAAGGCGACATTATCCCAATAACCAACAGCACCCACTTGCTTGCGTTGATTATTATATAGTAATGTGGCAGTTGAAGCCTGTCCACCAGACAACAAAGTAGAATAAGGAGAGAACTCCGAATAAAAATAGCTCTTACCGGTACTTCTGCCTCCCAACTCAATGCTATTATAATTACTTTGAACCAATGGCAGAAAGCGGGAGAGAATATGAAATTTCAATCTTCTACCATTCTTATCGCTATTCAGCTGACGTGATCTTGCTGAAAGCCAATCAGGATTGATGCCAATACTACGAATCAGAACATCCATCCACTCATCAGTAGTAAATTGCTCACGACCACGAAAGAACTTTTCTGCATCAAAATGAGCAATTTGGATAGGGCGCAAATCTTCGATGAAGAAAGCATAGTCATCCTCCTCCACTTCATTATATGCCAAAGTTATCTCAGCCCAGATGCCACTCTCGAGCAATTTTTCGTTTTCCTGATAGAAACAAGGATTGATGGCAATACGCTTGGAGGCAAAGTTCTCCATCTCAGCCCAGTAACGCTTTTCCCGCTCCACATATTTCACATGAATCTTATCAATGAATTTATGGCGTTTTTTCTGCTCCACGATTGCCTGTGCCTTGTTAGATTCATCCGGTCGAACATAGCATTTTTCTATAGTTTGCAGCACAGCTTTCTTTCCTTCCTCTATTTCTTCGGGATCCTCACTGGCACAATAACGTGACAGCAGGAACTCCAAGACAAAGGAAGGAACGTTCACAGCACGCTTAATATCATGCAGCAGGTCCTTGCGAACCACCTTTCCTGGGAAAGCATGGTTAAGTTTCATATCTAAAGCATCCATTTACAAATCATTTTCAAAGTTCAACTTCAATGTAGAGAGCGTAGCATGGGTATCAGCGTCCAACGCAGACACAACAATACTGTCACCCCCATATTCTTCATCTATGACTATCGGCTGACGGTATTGAGTAACACCAGAAGGTATTTGTGCTGTCTGCGTAACATCATCATAGAATTTACCACTCGGTGCGCCTATTGCGTGGCCTTCGCCATCAACCACTATTAATCTTATATTTACTCCATCTGCAAACAAATCATCCTGATGGATATTAATATCAATCAACGGACGGCAAGTATAAACTGTACCAGACGTATTCCCTTTATACTTTAATTCCACGCTATACTTCTGCTTTTTTTGCTTATTCTGCAACTGTACAGTTATCACAGGTACCACATTCTCCTGGAGCGACAAGCCTTCATGGTAAAACACTTCACCTTTTCTAAACACAGTAAAGTTCTTGGCATAACATAGTTTCATAACCTCAGCATCCAGTCCCAGTTCTTCAGGAGTAAAGGATAAGGTGTCCTCGCTGTCATTCAGATTACCTACCAAGAAGCGACTTTCTTCCAGCGAGACATCACTACCCATAGGTTTATCTATCAAATTACCCACATGGAAACTTGACTGCACCATAAAACCATGGTCAGCAACAAAGACAGCCATATCAAAGCCTTTTTGCTTGCAGGCATTCAAGGTACGCGCCAGACGCACCAACACCTTATCCATCACGGCAAGCCCACTCAACTTGATTTCTTCTCCAGCAGTATCCATATCCTGACTTCTTATAACCAACAATTGTACATTGTCTTCTATGGCAGACATATCGAAATTTTCCAAGCGCACATCTTGCGTTACTACATGGGTTTTCTGCTGCAAATAATCCAGTCGGTCATCAGGCGTTATAATCACTCTGCCATCTACAGAAGGTTGCAGTTTTCCGTTTTGTTCCACAATTTTCACATGTCCCAAATGAGCAGCCATACCAAATCGAGTAACAGAAGGCAGGAAAGACAACTTAGCCCCTATCTTTACTTGCTCTGGTTCATTGCGCATCATACTATCAGCAAAACATTTACCCATCTCATAGCGGAAAGCATCCACAAAAAACAAAGTCACCCGCTTACCTTCTTTCAAGGCAGGATATACAATATCTATACATCCCTGGTTTCGCAGTTGCTCATGATTCTTGATTTCCCCGGCACGCATCTGATACTCCTTGACACTACGCTCAGTAAAGTCCGCATACAAGCCTTCTACATATTGTGTCATTGTCTTTACTGCAGCAGGAAGAGAGACTACTTCCTGGCTATCAGTCAAATATCTACGGTAAGCTTTATCAGCTTCCTGACCACTGCCAACATACCATTCCACCAAATCCTGGATATCTCCATCGCTCTTTACTCCCCGATTCACACAATCAGCGATTTGCAAGGCATAACCAGCCAATTTCCAAAACGTTGACACCTCAGAATCTTCCTGATACCAAACGTCTTCGATATTCTTTTTGAGCAACTTATGAGCCTCTCCTAACTTACCCTCTTTGAGATAAGCTACGAAACGTTCGTATTCCACCTTATTTTCAAAAGCAAAAGTCACGCGGTCACCCAAATGTTTGGACTTCGCAAACAAATCAGCAAGTTGGAAAGCATCCGCCGTTTTACGTGCCATTCTTACATAAATCTCACGCAAGTCGCTTCTACGACGCAGATGGTCACACACCGAATAGATCTTATCCTTGATTTCAGCCGGAGCCATAGCAACCGTCTTCAAACTATCAGGTAAAGCCGAAGGCAAATCGAATACGAATTCACTAAACAGCAAATACATCCATAGTTTCTGCTGAATATCCTGAAGAGAAATTCCACTACTATCAAGACCCGGATATTGAATCTCTGCAAAACGAACCCATTCAGGTAACCATGCCATATCCGAAGAAAACGTTTGAGCCAACAAGCCCACCGTCATCTCAACAAAGCTCTTGCCACCAGTCAATTGTTCCAAAGCAGGATAAGCCGCTACATCAAGCAAGGCATTAATCATATTGAAAGATGTTGTTCCACTCGCAAACAGGCGTTCAATCTCATCTTTCTTGGTTGGCAAAAACGACTGACAGATGTACTTATAGTCATCTTGTGGCCCTACTGGAAACATTGCCGCTGCATTTTTGAAAGCACTATAAGGCTCCTCTACCCACTGACGGTCGGTAGTAGGTTGAGACATCTGGCGATAGATAATCATACGCAAATCATTATTCTCTGCCAGTTCACCACACCAAAAACGAGACGCAGCCAGCCGGGCATGCAGTAAGCCCTTGGTTGTGTCTATCACCTTCACTCCTTTTTCCTCAGCAAGAGGCAAAACACTATGATAAAGCGCATTACGGTCGTAGATGACGAGCACAGGTTTCTCTGCGCTCATCTTCCCCAACCAGTGGTCTATGATATATCCTTGTATGTCCATCTTCTTGTAATTTTCTTGTAAATCTTCTTGTATTCTTGTAAACCCTAAAGTTTTCAACTAACTGGTTTTCAAGAGCTTACATTTACTCTCTTGTAAATACAACCAATTTTCTTGTAAACTTTCACCTTATTATACTAATTGCATAAGAGCCATTTCCTACCAATAACATGTATCTTTCCTGCTCTTCTTAAAGAAGCAAGAAGATTTGTCACCTTATTATATTTTTGTGTCTCATCAAGCACATCAGGTAATTTGTCCAATAAGAGTTCATCCAAATCAGTTCTTGAAGCAGAGCCAAATTTCAAGAGGTAATCCTCTATCAGCTTTTTATAATACGCATCATCAAAACTCTTATTCTTGATATAAGAGGCCTTTAAACCTATATGTTTTGAACTTTCGACAATTTTGAAAGATAAATACAAATTATGTCTTCTACCCTCAACAAATTTCTTTTGTCTCAATAGTGCTACTGCATCATCAGTCAAGCTACTATATTCCCTTTTTTGCACCTTATCAAGCATAATAATCTCTGGCAATGACAAAGTAGGATTATTCACAAGAATTTTTGCAAAATTCTCATTCAACACCTTGCCTTGAATCTCACATCGAACCTTCTGACCAGACAAATCATATATTGGCATTGGGAAGAATCTTTTTCTTTGCTGTACAAATAGCTTTCTTATACCCCCACCTTCAGTTTCTGCCATTCCAATGTTACACATTGCTTCCATCAAGAAAGGATTACGATATCTTGAATCAGGACAATCTTTTTCCACAACATCTTCTACGGAATTAGGTATAAATTGCCCATAATTTTGGATAACGAACTTTTCATCTTCGTATTCCAACAGCTCTATTCTTGCACCCATTCCATAATCTTGGTGCCCAATGGCATTGCAAATGGGCTCACGCAATGTAAATACATCATAGCGCATCATATTCTCCGGGAAAATATTACCACTAACTGTATATACATAGTTATTGTTCCTAATATATCCTGTTGTTATCTCTTCCACTGATTTAATCATAGGAACATGGAAATTATGAAAATCCTTGTTTTTATCCTCTTTTGCAAGCAGTTTCCAACGAATGACACATACGGCTGGCGACAAGAAATGTTCAGATTCCTCTCTACCCAAAAGTATGATAGCTGCATTGGTTATCTTTCCGGCTCTTGTAATCTTTGCCTTGTTCAAAAAGGTTGCATCATCCCAGCTCTCGATTTCCTTAGCTCTTATCTCATGCCTTTCCGTATATTTTTCTCTTGCCATACGAATCGCATCAGGGTCGAGGTCGTCGATGGTGGCATCTTCTATAATATTAGCAGTCCAATCGCCAAAGACAGCACTTGGTTCTGAAAGAATTCTTTGCATACGCTCTTGCGTCATCTCTACCAGAGAATCGGCAATACGTTGCCATGCCTTTCTATGTGCATAGACAGGGCGGCGTGGCTGATGCTTAGGAATATGAATAATCCAAACCGTTTTTTGAGTATCCTCTGTTATAAATTCCTCAACACGAAGACCTTCAGAAGAAAGGTTCACACATTGCTCTACCAACTTGAACGTCGCAGTCAATGGGGTTGCAGCAAAGCCATTGAATGTCAATGCTGACAAATCAGTGCCAACTATGTCCAAGGTCTGGTCTTTGACTCCAATCACAAGTTCCCCTCCCTCCATGTTGGCGATAGCCGACACGTAGGAAAGTACATCATTGCCCTCCTTGCCATTGAAGGAGTTCTTCAGATTTTTCATTTCCTTCCATTCGCATCTTGCGTTTTCTTCAGGATAGCGTTGGCGGATATATTGTTGTAACTCTTGCTCTGTCATACCTTTTTCTTATATTTTGATGTCATTAAAATGATAACGAAAGCTGTGGGTTTATGTTGTCTCCCTTTTTCTTTCTTGCCTTCTTTTCCTTCGGCTTGTTCTCACAGATGTGTTCCAAGCCGTGGGTCAGCGCCATGCACCAGTCTTTCTTCGCCTTTTGGGTTACTCGGGCTGGATACATGCTCATGGCAAGATGGCTCCAGTCGTAGTCGCCTTTTTCCAGCAGCTCCATGTTCTTCTCGCATTCCACTCGCCATGGGCGGCTGGCTGCAAGATGGAGCAATGGGGCGGCTGTCACCGGCACTCCGTCATCATGGTTAGGCACATAGCCTGCGCAAGGATGCGGTTCAGTTCGTCCATCATGCCTTCCACCTGTTCCTGCTCAGCACGGGTCTGCGACTCTTGTGTTTTGTCGTGGGCTGCAAGGGCGGCATTCAGACGAGTACGCAACTGTTCCTGCTGTTCACGCAGACGGATAATAAGCTGCGGCAAGGTGTTCTTGCTGAGCTTTAGATAATACACCCAGTAGTCCACGGTGCCGTCTTCCGAAGCAAGGAGCCAGTAGATAGGTGCCTTGCGGCGACTCTTGGTATAGCGCTTGAAGTGATAGTCAAAGAACCCGGTAGGCGATGCAAGGTAGGCTTGCAGACTCTTGCAGCCTATCAGCTGGCAGAGTTCATACTCCATATCGTCGGCACGGTCTGCCCAGAGGTAGTGCATCACCTCTCTTACGTGGCTTGCCAGACAGAGAGAGGAGTCGCTATTGTTGGTCAAGATGCCATCCGTAGGTACGTCGAGTTGAGCAGGGCAAGCTGCCTCGCCCTGACTGACCACTGGCATAAATGGCAGAGCATCAAACACATCGCCAAACTCAGGAATAGCTTGTTCTCCCTTGGCGTATGCCGTATTCCATCTGCCGAAAGCCATACCCACCAATTCCATCACGATTTCCTGTGCCATCACCTTCTTATCAATCACGTTCTGGCAGCTAGCTCCGTCTATAGAGAGCAGTTCCTCGTAAGGACGACGTGACTTATAGTTGTTTAAGGTCTGTCGGAATTCGCTATTTCTGTCTATATCAGCCAAGTCCATCCACAGGTCATCATTCTCTTTCACGAGTTCTTCATATCGGGCGTAATCAGCAGTCAGCTGTTCCTGCATCTTGTTCAAGGCTGCATCAATGGTGGTATCGATATGCATCTGGGCTATCAAGCCATGATACTCCAGGTTGGTTTCGTCCAAACTGAACCACTTGCGCTTGATGGCAATGATAGCTTTGACGATACGCTCGATGTCGGATTGACGAGTGGCGTAGTCGGGCATAGGGAGGAGATTTAGATTTCCATTAATCTTATACTGCCCTGTATATAGATTTATTGCATATTGCGATAAAATTGAATTTATATAAGATAAGCAAATTATACTTTCATATTCATCTGAACATGGAATAGCCTGCCCTTCATTGGTGAAAAAGAAATTCTTTTTAAGAATATGTGCATCAAGGATGTCTCCTCTTTTTCCATATCCAACACCAGGATTGTATCTATAAGAAATATTACAACATCTAAAAGCATTCCAAGTTTTCGCAATCGTCCCATTCTCTTTCCAATCAACTAAATCCCGATATACCGTATAAAATAAAGAATGAAAACTACCAGGATATTGGTGAACATAATTTTTCCAACTAGAACATTCATAATAAGTTCTATTATGTACTGGTGCAACAAACGAGAATCCATGGCGCGCATTAATTTCACGCTGGTTTAATGTTTCAAACTTAAAAAGATGAAATATATCATTTCCAAAATAATATCCAATCACCGTATTCGGCAAATTATCAAACTCCACCGACTTCGCCACATAAATCCACTTGGCATCCTCACCTCTGTTATAAGTTCTTATCAACACAGAGAGATTCTCATCCTTTTCCTCTGGATTCACGTCTTGCACATCCATAAACACACCCTCCACATCAGAGCTTAGTTTATTCAGCACCAACGTAGAAGTCTCTACACTTGCATCCAATACACCCCAACCAGTATCAGCACAAGCTGTGATAAAGCCACAAAGGTTACGACGTCGAAAAGCCTCGTAGCTCGACTTAATCATTACTGTACGGTCGAAAATTGCTCCCAATTTGCCTTCATCATCCAGCATTTCCTGCATACGATCGAAGAAAGCACACACCAAGTTCTTGCTCCAAGCAGGATAGTTATCATTCATATACTGACTGGTATGCTCACTTCCCTCACCGAAAGGCGGGTTCATAACGATGCAATCGAATCGTTTTTGGCACAATTCGATAAAGGCAAAGCCACGGGTGGCATCTTCAGAAAAGAGCGCATTTTCGTAACCTTCTTCCTCACTCAATCGGGAAGAAAGCTCTTGCAACGCAGTTTGCAGACGTTCTGCGATTTCCTCAAAAAACTCATCCTTATGGTGGCGCAACTCTGTACGAGCCTCATTGGCAGCCATAACCTCAGCACGACGCTCCTCAGAATCGTAAAAGCTGACATTACGATTTTGGTTCACCTTGCTCCAGTTCTTGCGCAGGTATTCGATATCATCACTGATTTCCTTTTCCATCTTAAAGAGCAGACCAGCCTCGCCCACATATTTCATCTTATTCCAAATGGTGGTAAGCAGACGCTGCATCGGCTTGTCAAACTCATCCATCAAACCTTTGAGCAGACGCTTATTGCCAGGCATAGCCTCAGCCAGCACCAAGTTGCTTCGGGTGATGAGTGGACGCTCGGCAGCATCCAGCCCCATCTGGCTATAACTCTTCTGCGCACGGAGCCAAAGGCTGAGGGCGGCAATCTGCAAGGCACGAGGATCTATCTCGCAACCATAGATGTTATTCTCCAATATCAGTCGCGGCACCTCACGGTGGAAGGTTTCACGAGTGTGAACCTCCCTAAACTCCTGCAACAATGAAGGCTGGTTATCCCATGCATCCATATAGATATACTCATATACCTCGTAGAGATAAAGACCAAAGTGCATGGAACCACAGGTAGGATCAAGAGAAAGAATCTCGGTAGGCTCCTTCAGCTTGCGCTCTTCCAGCGGCTCACCAGGGCGACGGATCATATATCGGCATTGCTCCTCACCGATGCGGCTCTCACCACGGGTCATCTCATACCAGATACGACCCAAGGAATTGTCGGTAAGGAAACGCACCACATACTCAGGCGTAAAGAACTGGTTGCGCACCGCCATTTCTCGACTGTTGCGAGGCTTGCTGCTCGCTTCACGCATCTTTCTGCGCTCCTCCAAGGAATTGTAATCCTGGAACATCCATCCCAAGGTTTCGTCCTCTTTCCAGAAATTCACGGTCACAGCATTCTGCTCGTCAAACCAGGCAGAAAGCTGACTGTCGTTAATGAGTTCCAGGAGCTTCATCAATGTACTCTCATCTGGGAAAAGAAGACCAAACGGTGAAAAACGGTCGAAAACTGCTGGCAGTTCGATGCTCAGTTCATCGAACACACTCAAAAGATAACAGCGGTAACGCTCATAACGGTTTGCACCCACACTTTGGGCAATACTATCATAAGCCATGAATCCTGCCGACTCATAGCCCCCACGAATACTCTCCATAATCAAGTCACGCTCCTCACACATGCGAAGAGCGCAAAAACGGTTGAGCTGGGTAAAAGCCTGTTCAGCCACCAGCTGACCTACAGCCTGTCGCTCCTTATCGGCATCAGTATCCGTATCAGGCAGAGCAGCCATCAGATGCTGCAAGCGGTCGCGCAGCATACGGGCAGTATGCACAATGTCAGTATCCTGACTTGGCAACTGCTCCACACCAATGGTATGGCCATCCGCCCAGATGCCATACCACTGCTGCAACATTTCCGTTACATTCTGCATCAGCAGATTCTTGGCCGCCGATACAAAACGTTCTATTATCTTCTTTCCGTTTTGAGAAATCATATATACTTTCTATCTTACTTGTAAGTTCAAACCTAAAAAATAAATTCAACAGGCGAATTATCATCCACTTTCCCCAGCAGTTGCGTGAGCTGGTCGATAACAGCCTGCAAATCAGCACGCGACGTAATTCTTGCCTTCATACGGAGACGTGTAGGCGTATAGGAAGGAGAATTCACCGTAGTAGTTGTTTCCTCAGAAACGGCAGGCGCATTGGATTCCGCCATAGCTTTCACCCGGTTTTCGATACTGTTCACCGTACCCTGAGGCAAATAGAACGCCGAATAGGTGTTTACCATATCACGCAAATTATCAATACTGTCGCCCCGTCGCTCTATGCTCAATTCACCCAGCAGAGTATCTATCTGCTCACGTTGGTTATCCTTGAGGCTTTCCATCTCTTTCAGTGCCAAGACCTGTTCACGGCTCTCTTTGAGCTGTTTGTTGCTCTGCGTCTGGAACTCGATACAAGCCTGCTGGAGATAGGCATCCAACTGACTGCTCAAATCAGTAATGTCCGATACGATGCCAGGCACATCAGGATTAGCCACATAGCCATTATACATCTGGCGCACATCATTCACCTGTTTGCGGAATTCGGCAAGCTGTTCCAGCGGAGTCAGTTTCTCAGCCTCATCCATCAGCTTCTCCATGTGAAGGAAACGCTCTACGAATGCCGACTGTTCGTTGCTCTTCACAATTTCCATCGCATAACGGAACGCCTTCTCACATTCCTTGTCCTTGCCCAACAAGTAAGCAGCCTCTCCGCCCTCACTCTCCAAGATACGATTGCCATAGACAATTGCCTTGTTCAGCTGATGCAATCCTGCCAAATGCAGATGTTCGAAGTGAGGCACCAACTTATTCCACTTAGTCATCAGATACTTGATACGCTTGTTGGCAACCTGCGCAATCTGATCCTTGACGGGAGCTGTGCGTGGAGCCCCCAATACGCCCATCAGTATCTTTGCCGCATTCAGCAGTTCAGGAACCGTTAAAGTTCCATCTGTATTGAGAGAAATACTTATCTTTCCAAAAGCATTGTTATTGCCCATGGCAGCCACTGCCGACTCACCAAACACGGTGATGTCCTTGCCCGACACACGAAGCTGTATGCTTCCAGCCTTCAGCATCAGGGCAACCAGATAGCGGATGGTATCCTTTGCCCAGCCATACGGAATGCTTTCGAAATGGGTCATCAGTTCCTGTCCCGTAGCCTCTGAACGAGACGCCACGAAATCCTTTATCTCCATCAAAGCCGGATGAGCGGCATCTATCGTTCCGTCGTTCTTCTTGATAATCTTGAACGGATTGAGCGAATCGGGAATGGTGGTAACATCACCATACGAAGCAAGCTTGTTCACGCAATCGCTCTTCATATTGGCAGAAGCCAACGGATATTTCTCAAACACCTTTTCTGCAATGCCCTTCAAGGCAACTGTCTTATAGGTATCGGCATTTACCTGCTGTGGAGAGCCGCGGAAGATGATTTCGCTGTTGGCCTGCGCCTCTCGGAGCGCACGGCGCAACTGCTGTTTCTTCTCCTCCGCCATATCACCCTGCGCACGGAGATAAGCCTGTATCTCCTTGTTGGTCTCGTTCTGATGGCGGTTGCGGATGTTCTGGCATTTCACAATCTCCTGCAGCAGAGCCTCCTTGTCTTTATTAAGCGTACAGAGCCAATAGAGGGTACGCATATTTTCCTGTCGGGTACTCTCAGTAAGCAACTGCTGGCGAGTCTCCTCAAAATGCGCACCATTGACAAAACGAACGTTCATCTTCAAACTTGTTGTGTTATAGATGGTGTAAGGACGGTTGCGTTCTGTCAGTTCCACACCTGCGGTGATTGTCTTGCTCGCATACACATTCACGGCAGGAGCAGGAGTCAGCAAGTCTTTCAGCATATCCTGCATCACCTCGGCTTTCTCTACTTCACGAGGCACAATCTTACCACGTTCCTCACGGATGCCCAAGATGGCATTGGTCATAAACTGGTATTTGCCTTCCACCTCCTGCAAGGTAAGCTCGTTGGAACCCGAAATCTCGTCAATAATCTCACGCACACGATTGCGGTCGAGCGTTTCGCTCACCTTGTTGTTCAACAACGCACAGATATTGTCGAAAGACAGATTGAAGTCGTCAAGTAACTGCATCACGGCGATGGTCTTACAGATGCGCACAGCCAGTTCATTGCCAGTGTACATACGTACTGCCTTATCTGCAGCCAGGACGATTTCCTTGGCTGAGTTCTTCTGCATATCAGATGACAACACATCATAGAAGTATTCCGGCCCCGCCAGCTGTCCGATGGTAGCATCAGCCAAGTGATTGTCCACCAAGATGTCTCGTATCAATCGGATAACCGAACGGAGACCTACACCACCCGTGCGGCTTGCCAGCTTCTGCAAGAGCGAAAGCAGAATATCGATATGCACCGGGAGGAACGGATAGAGGTCGGCAAACGACTGCTCTGTAAGCACCTGATTATAGATGCTACGCTGCTGCACAGCCAAATGGGTATTATTCTTCAAGATGCCTTCGTTTTGATTGAAGAGCTTAACCAGGAATTCCTTGCCCTCCTGCGACTTGCCCAGCAGACGCTTGGTGATAATTTCCTTGATGTCGTTAGCCTCAATATCCACCTTGATAGGGAAACGGTCGTTCAAACGGAATAACTCATTGGAATTGAGTTGCGCCTGACGATTGTCCTCCGTAAGAGTCTGCTGTGCAGTAGCAATCACCCACACATTTCCACGGAACTCATCCTTGAAAATCTGCATCATGCCCTGCACATTCAGGATCAGCTCTACATTGGAAGCCACATACTGTCCTACCTCATCCAAGACAAAGATTACCTTATCCTTTCCCGTTTTTTCCTTGATCAGCTGATAAAGACGCTTGAAACGTTCCTTCTCGTTCAAGGCGCTATTCATCTTGATGTTCTTGAAGCTGGCGCTATCAGGGAAATAGGCAGGCAAGAGTCTTGGCGCAAGACTTGCCACAATCATATTCGCAGCCAAGTCGTTGCACTGTTCCACTTCCCAGTCCTTGTGCTTCTCCTCCTTCACGACGCGGCAGAATTCCTCATATTTTCCCTCACTGTGAAGCATATCTACGAAGCACATCACCTTCTGGTCGGTACACTTGGTGATGTTCAACTGTTTCAAAGTCTCATAATATACTATATCACTGACCGTTGAAATATTGCCGGCAACCGACTGAGTACTGAGGTCAATCATCACAACCAACGGATTATGGCGATTGATGATGGCATGGTGCAAGGCTGTGATAGTTGTATCATGAATGCGACTCAACAACTTATCACCAAAAGTAACGCCATCAATCATCAGGCTCTTATCAAACGACAAGCCCAGATATTTGGCAAAGGAACTCTTACCAGAACCATAGAAGCCAGAGACCCAGATACCAATTTCCTTGCTTGAATTGTCGAAAGCCGACTGTAAATCGAGAAGCACGTCCTCATAGTTCTTGTGCAGTTTGTCCGTAACGACATACTCCCGAATTTCATGGTCCAAATCTTCCGTGGTATTGGCACCAAAGGTGACAACACTCTCTATCTTACGGTTGAGCTGTTTGGAAGGATCGAATAATTCCTGTATCTTATGCATAACTGATTATCTTTAGAAGTTAATGGAACGGTAATTTCCGTCCTGGTTATAAATGCCGAGGAAAGAACGGGCAGTGCCTTGCGTTTCTCCCGGATAAAGCACCAACATTGGAATCTGAATCTGATTGTAGATATTGTTCTCTACAGCGCCAATCATATAGAAGGGATGAAGCATCTCCACATCCCGGATAATCAAGAGCGGATTTTCTTCTTCGGCCAACAGCTGGTCTTGCTTCTCCAACAGGGCTTTCTCTATATACCTGTTGTTCACAATAGCCTGTTTGATGCTATTATAGAGTTCTGGCTCTTCCACATCGGGGTCGGTCCAAATATCCAGATAGTCATTCGTATTGATAAACCTATCAACGACTAATCCCATAGAAAATTCATGGGCATGAAATCCCATGTATTCCGCCTTTGGTTTCAGAAACGAGTCAATCAATCCTCTAACCACGAAGGCATCCTCGGGCTGATATACCATATATACAATAGGGCTGTAGCCAGTAGGCGACAACTTGCTTGGCGACTTCAGGTAATCCAAAGCCTTTTCTATCTTATTCTCATAATGTAGCATCAATAAATTCCTCCATTGTTTGATAGTTCCACGAAATGGTAAGCAATTCGCCCGAGCACTGGGCAATATAGCCACCCTTGATATTCATATCCATGATACGATCCAGCAAAGTGTATTTGTCCAACCCAAACAACTGCCAATCCTCATGATTCCAAATTGCCATATCTGAAAGACCAGAGAAATGAAGTTCATGCATTAAGTAGAGCAATACAAAATTAGAGATTTCATAAGGTAAGATATCTCCATTGCGAGCCACAAAACCAAAATCCACCAACACAGCCTTTATATAAGAAGCCTGTCGTTTTTGTATGCTTTCTCCCCACTTCGCCTTTCCTTCATCTACAATGCCCTTAATAAACATAGTGATTCTATCACGTTCCAACTTTTGTGTCTGATTCACACGCAAAACATTCAATTCATTCACTATAAAATCATACATAACGGCATTCTCTCTTGCACAGTAAAGCATCAATAACTGTTTAAACTGAGATAACAGCAAACCTTTTTTTCGGATGGCACCCAACCACAACATTACATGAGGTTCATGCTTCATGAAGCGAGGATAGAATACCAATTTGACGATGTCCATGCTACGCATGTCAGAACATCTACTAAGCAAGTTTTGCTCATGTACACATTGGGCGAGAGATTCCCTTGTCGTATGCTCATCACATACGGACAACAACGTAAGTGTTTCCTCTATCAGTCCACACCCCTTCGCCAATGCAATCGTATATTTCGTATTCCTTGTCATTGCATATATGGGAATGATTTGACATTCTCCTGAAACGAATATCTATAATGAGAGGCACACAGACGCAAGAGATTGTCGATTTCATCTTGCCGATAAGCTCCAATAGGAACAGTTGTAAAGCAATGGTCTGTCGCAATTGTATCCATACTCTGCAGATAAGCATCCGCATCGTCACCAAGACTTGCAACATCCATTTTTTCTTTTTTCAGATAGTCCATGATCATCCTTTCTACCTGTGCCGGCAGCTTAAAGAGATAAAAGACGCCACCCAAGAACATACCATGAGCTTTGCGCATTAGTTCCATCACTAGATTATAATAGGCGATATTACCAGATTTTGGGAAAATATAATTCATCATTTCAGACGCACCACTTTGGTCTACGCCTTCCCAAAATCCTGCTTTCACACCAGCCTTATATACAGCCATGCGCATTTTGATTATATCATAGATATTCTGTTCTGTCATGTTAGTTGTTTTTGATAATTATCACTTTTTCGTTTACTGAAGGATTGCTGGAATTCAGCAAGTCCTTGATGTCCACACCGAGCAATTCGGCAACCTTTCTTAAGGTCACCAAATCAGGTTGAGAAGAATTTGTACACCATTTGGAAACTGTTGCAGGGTCTTTGCCCAATTGTTCAGCCAGCCATTTATTAGTTTTCTTCTTCTCAACCAAGACTACTTTTATGCGATTTATATCCTTCATCGTTTTCTTTTTTATTGCGTTAAACGCAAATATAAGGATTTTATTTGAAATAACACTTCTTTATCCGCATATTATAGGAAAGTTTAACGATTCGTCTACTGTAACCACTTTTTATAGACCATAAATAGTATAAATGACTAAAGTTTAACTGTACCTATGAAAAAAGATATAAAAGCATAGTCGTACAACCAAGAGAGGTACAGTCGTACAACTAAGAGGTATATGATCGTACGACTAAGAGGTGTACACTCGTACAACTAAGCAGGTTGTAGTTGTACAATTAGAAGGTGTTGCCACTAGGCTCGGCAGAGCTGCTGACTGCAGTCAGCAGACGTGCTGACTAGGCTCAGCAGCTCTGCTGAGCCTAGCGGCAACATTCAAGAAGCCATATGCTAGCACCCCAGAAGTTATATACTCAAACCTCAGAAGTTATATACTTGCACCACAAAAGAAGCATACACGCCCTGCGCAAAGGCAGCGTTTTTGTTTCCTTAAGGGAAAATCTTTGTTCCCTTAAGGGAAACTGCATGTTTCATTAAGGAAACCGTTTCATAGGGTTCTGACAAAAAACGGGTGCATTCCGCTTTTTGACGAAATGCACCCATCTATATATAATAATGTGTCTAATACACAGATTATTCTACATCATTGTTGTGATCCAAAGAGTCGTTGAACTCCTTAGGAGCCTGCTCATCATTACGATGCTCGTAACGACGTGGCTGACGAGCTGGACGCTCACCACGACCTTCATGACGATCATCACGACGACCGCGACGCTCACCGCGCTCAGGACGTGGACGACGCTCACGCTCTACATAACCCTCTGGCTTCTCCATCAATACACGATGAGAGAGCTTGTACTTGCCAGTCTTAGGATCAATCTCCATCAACTTCACCTTGATCTTGTCGCCTTCCTTGA
>ENA-OVGJ01000539-OVGJ01000539.1-human-gut-metagenome-genome-assembly--contig:-NODE-539-length-17876-cov-2.847147_pt1 | contig 17876 bp, 16 predicted proteins | sample MGYA00237772_ERZ505423 | MGnify/ENA primary metagenome ERZ505423 (study PRJEB26158, sample SAMN06016386) | human gut metagenome | biome: human gut; feature: ankylosing spondylitis patient; material...
TTTTCGTTAACAGACACAGATTAGTAATAGATTCATTAAGAAATTCGGAAGAAAACCGAAGAATATTTAAAGAAAAGAGTCACCTGGATGGTGGCTCTTTTTATGTAAAAACACCGCAAACCCGCATGAAATGGGAACTTTTGACAATATTGACAATTAATTCACTATATTGACAAATGAAAGTTCGCGTGATATATTTGTTAACAGATGTAACAAATTCGTAACAAATAGTTCTTGGAGGCAATATACAAGATGGATTATAGAATGAAGAGAATAGCAAGCTGTTTGCTGGCAGGTGCTATTGTAATTAGTGGAACAGGAGTCGGAACTTATGGTGCACAGACCGGTGGTGTGTCTGCAGTAATCGCAACCGGACTTTCTTCAAATGGTTCTCCGGCAGCAGGATTTTCCAAAATGCTTTCCCAGTGTCTGATCGAGAGTGACAAGGCAGTTGCAGAGGCAGCAGCCCAGGCAGAGGAGCAGGTCAGTGAGAATGATGTTCCAGTGGTTGCATCTGAGTACGCAGACATTGCAATCGCACAGGTAGATAATTATGTGAATGTCAGATCAGAACCGAACACAGACAGTGAAGTGTTAGGTAAGTTATATAACAATTCTGCAGCCACTGTTTTAGAGACAACAGAAGATGGCTGGTATAAGATCACATCCGGAAGTGTTACCGGATATGTCAAATGCGAGTATGTTGTAACAGGGGATGAGGAACTTGCAAAGAAGGTAAGTACCAGATATGCAACTGTAACAACTACAACTTTATACGTAAGAATGGAGCCTTCTACAGAGGCAGGTATTTTAACAATGCTTGGCGAGGGAGACGATTTTGTTGTTGTTGATGATTCTATGAAGGATAGCGGATGGGTCATTGTTACAACAGAGGAAGGCGATGGCTATGTATCCACAGATTATGTAAATCTCTGGACCGATTATGTAACTGCTGAATCCAAAGCGGAAGAGGAAGCAAGACTTGCCAAGGAAGAGGCAGAGCGTCAGGCAGCAGCCGCCGCAGCAGCAGCAGCGAAAGCAAAACAGAAATCTTCCAGCAACTCGTCATCTTCGAACAGTACAAGCACTTCCGGCGGTTCTTCCGCTTCTTACGCTGCACCGAGTGGATCCAATGGTCAGGCAGTTGCAAGCTATGCAAGCCAGTTTATTGGTAACCCATATGTTTATGGTGGATCCAGTCTGACGAACGGTACAGACTGTTCCGGATTTGTAATGTCTGTATATGCTGCATTTGGTATCAGTCTTCCACATTCTTCCAGTGGACAGAGAAGTGCCGGATATGAAGTAAGCTTATCTGAGGCACAGCCGGGAGATATTGTATGTTACAGTGGACATGTTGGAATTTATGTAGGTAATAACACAATTGTTCATGCAAGTACACCATCCAGTGGTATTAAGTATTCAACAGCTACATATCGTAATGTACTTTCTGTAAGAAGAATTTTCTAAAAAAAGATATTATCGGAACTGTCATCGCAAATGATGGCAGTTCTTTTTTTGCGGGTAAAAAGTCAGAAAGTAATGTGGTACTTTTTTACAGACAGAAAATTGAAAAATATCATTTATGAAAAGTGCACAAAAAAATAAAGTGGTCTGGAAATAATCCCCAAAAGAGGTAAAGTTATGAGAAAGTTTTCCACGTGGAAAAGGTCGAAAAATGCCAAAAATAAAGTTATACACGAAGTTATCCACGTTATCCACATTTTTTTATGTTAAAAAAGTGGTTTACATAGTAAAAAAATCGAATATACGTTTTGTACATATGTGATAAAGTTCACAATAAAAATGAAAAAAGCTTGCAATTATTGTAATGAGATAAATGCAAAAAATAGTACAAATTGTCAGATAACGTAAAAAGGTTACTGCTGAGTGAACGGTAAATAAAAAAGTTCCTCAATCTATCGCGTTTTATAACAAAACTTGAAAAATGAAAAGAGGTTTGCTATACTACATGCATAAATTTTCTTGAGTTGAGAAAAATAACCAGGAGTGTTGAATGATAAAGAAAGTTGATATACTGGGAGTTCAGTTGGACAACTACACAGTGCGGGAAGCAATCATGTGTGTGGAACGCTATCTGAGCGATCATGTCCTTAACACGATCGAGAGCATATCATTACAGATGCTGATCGATTCGGAGACCGACCCGGTATTAAAGGAAGTTATGAGTTCCCTGGATCTTGCAATCATTGGAGAGAAAGAGATTATTCAGGCAGCGGGGCTTGAATCTATGCAGCGAATCCGGGAAACAGAAGAAAACGATTTTTATTTTGAATTTTTTAAACGGATAGAGCGCAATAAAAAAAGTGTTTTTTTACTTGGTGACACGCAGGAGAAAATTGATTCTTTAAAAGCAGAACTGACAGAAGATTATCCAAAACTGATCTTTGCAGGGGAATATGCAGTGGAGACCTGTGTGGGGGATCTGGAAGCAGTGATTAATGATATGAATGCGACCACACCGGATGTGATCATATCTGTACTGCCATCTCCGATGCAGGAGCAGTTCTTATATGAGCATCGGGATAAAATGAATGCAAACATTTGGTATGGAATCGGAGGGGTACCGGTACATAAGAAAAAGCACGGAGTACTTGCTCGTTTGAAAAGCATCATACATCGTGGCAAGTTGGTCAACAGTATGAATAAGTATGATGAAAAAGAAGAGGAATTGTAGTAGAAATGCAGAAATTAATCAATAAACGTTCCATAGTGATAGATTATCTGATGATGATCGTGGGGACGGGACTGTTAGCGGCAGCCATCCAGTGTCTGTATGATCCGATCGGTCTTGTCACAGGAGGTTTTACAGGACTTGCGATTGTGATCAAGGCAGTGACAGAAAGATTTGTTCCGGGAGGAATCCCACTCTGGCTGACCAATATCGGGCTGAATGTGCCACTGTTTTTTCTGACTCTGAAGTTTAAAGGAAAGAGGTTTATCTGGCGGACAGTTGTGGGTACGGTACTTTTGTCTGCGTGGATTTATGTGATTCCGGCAATCGACCTGACACAGCAGGATTACTTCCTTGCCGCGATTTTTGGTGGTGTGATCGGTGGAGCCGGTATGGGACTGATCCTATTAGCGCGTTCTACTACGGGTGGAACGGAACTTCTGGCAGTATTGATCCAGCATTTTATCAGACATTATTCCGTGGTTCAGATCATGCAGGTATTAGATGCGATGATCGTGCTTACCGGTTTATATCTGTTCGGTATCAAGGCAGCCATGTATGCAATTGTTGCCATTTTTGTCACAACGAAAGTGTCGGATGGTCTGATGGAAGGATTTAAATATTCCAAGTCGGCGTTCATCATTACAGACCAGTATGAAAAAGTGGCAAAAAAGATCCTGCTTGAGTTGGACCGTGGAGCAACCGGTCTATATGCAAAAGGAATGTATTCCGGTGATGAAAAGTGCATGCTTTACTGTGTTGTTTCCAAGAAGCAGATTGTAGAACTGAAAGATATTGTGGCATCGGTGGACCCGGATGCGTTTGTCATTGTCTCAGATGTCCGCGAAGTACTTGGCGAGGGATTTCTGGAATATCATAAGAACTAAGGATGAAACAGAGAGACAGGAAATTTTTTGTGGAGATTGTATACAGGGAATTAGAGGTAAAATTTCCAGCAGAATTGAGGAAATGCATAAAAAAATATGTATTTCCTCTTTATTTTTTTGCAGTTTTGCATTAAAATGTAATCTAGGTATTTTTATTGAGGGAGAAAAGTACGATTTTTTTTGTGAAAGTTGAACAGAATCGACCAGAGAAGGAGCATAGCTTATGATTTCGAATCAGATACTTCAGAACACAATTGATGGATTGAAGGGAATAACCAGAATTGATTTATGCATTATTGACGTCGAGGGAAAGATTTTGGCTGCTACATTTCCTGACGCAGAGAAGTATGTAGAACCTGCTCAGGCATTTGTGGAGTCACCTGCAGACAGCCAGGTGGTGAACGGATATCAGTTTTTCAAGGTGTTTGATGAACACCAGTTAGAGTATATCCTGCTTGCCAACGGAGACAGTGACGATGTCTACATGGTGGGTAAAATTGCCAGTTTCCAAATACAGAATCTTCTGGTAGCATATAAGGAGAGATTCGATAAAGACAACTTTATCAAGAATCTTTTGCTGGACAATTTACTGCTGGTTGATATTTATAACAGAGCGAAGAAGCTCCATATTGATACAGAAGTCCGGAGAGTGGTATTTATCGTTGAGACGAACCGAGAGAAAGATGGCAATGAAATGGAAAAGATCAGAGGAATCTTCGGTGGCAAATCCAAGGACTTTGTCACTGCGGTAGATGAGAAGAACATCATCGTGGTGAAAGAAGTTGCAGATAACGAGGGATACGATGAACTGAACAAGACAGCAGAAGTGATCGTGAACCTGTTCCGTGCGGATGCTGAGAATGATGTTCATGTCGCTTATGGAACAATTGTAAATGAGATCAAAGAAGTATCCCGTTCTTACAAGGAAGCCCGTATGGCATTGGATGTAGGAAAGATTTTCTTTGAGGAAAAAGATGTGATCGCATACTCCACATTGGGAATTGGACGTCTGATCTATCAGCTCCCGATTCCGCTGTGCAAGATGTTTATCAAAGAGATTTTTGATGGCAAATCACCGGATGACTTTGACGAGGAGACTCTTACCACGATCAACAAGTTCTTCGAGAACAGCCTGAACGTTTCCGAGACATCCCGCCAGTTATATATCCACAGAAATACACTGGTATATCGTCTGGATAAACTGCAGAAGTACACAGGACTGGATCTTCGTGTGTTTGAAGATGCCATTACATTTAAGATTGCGTTGATGGTTGTAAAATACATGAAATATATGGAGTCATTGGATTACTAGAATTTAGGAGGAAGCAATGATTAAGTTGGAACATGTCAGTAAGTCATATACAGCAGGAATCCCTGCGTTAAATGACGTAAGTCTTGACATTGAAGAAGGCGAATTCGTATTCATAGTTGGTGACAGTGGTTCGGGAAAATCTACACTGATCAAGCTTTTGCTGAAAGAACTGGAACCAACAGAGGGTACGATCACGATAAACAATAAGAAACTGAACAAGATCAAAAGAAGGCAAATCCCGAAATTCCGCCGTAATATCGGCGTTGTATTTCAGGATTTCCGCTTGTTAAAAGACAGAAACATTTATGATAATGTTGCGTTTGCCCAGAAAGTCATCGGCGAGTCAAACCGCAGCATTAAGAAGAATGTTCCATCCATGCTGTCTATGGTAGGACTTGCTGCAAAGTACCGCTCTTATCCAAGGCAGTTGTCCGGCGGTGAGCAGCAGCGTGTTGCGATCGCAAGAGCGCTTATCAATGAGCCAAAGATTTTACTGGCGGACGAGCCGACCGGTAACCTGGATAATCATAATGCATGGGAGATCATGAAACTTCTGGAAGAGATCAATAGCCGTGGAACTACAGTGGTAGTTGTAACACATAACCTTGAGATTGTGAAAGCAATGAACAAGCGTGTCATCACTATGAAGAAAGGCGTTGTCGTTGAGGACAGCGAGGGTGATTATAGCGATGAGGATTAGTACATTTTTCTACACGATAAAGCAGGGACTGAAGAATATCTGGAAGAATAAGATGTTCTCACTTGCGTCGATTGCAACGATGACCGCATGTATCTTTTTGTTTGGTCTGTTCTATACGATTGTGACAAATTTCCAGTCTATGGTGAAGGATGCAGAGTCCGGCGTTGCTGTAACAGTCTTTTTTGACGAGGGAATCTCACAGGATAAGATTGATGAGATTGGGGATCTGATCCGTGCAAGGGCAGAGGTATCAAATCTGGAATTTGTTTCAGCGGATGATGCATGGGACAGCTTCAAGCAGACTTACTTTGAAGGAAACGAAGCAGCAGCGGAGAGTTTTGCCGGGGATAACCCACTGGCAAATGACGCCAGCTATTCCATTTATATGAATGACATTTCCATGCAGCAGACGTTAGTGACCTATTTACAGTCAGTGGACGGTATCCGGGAAGTAAAACAGTCAGCAGTTGTAGCGAATACGCTGACCGATTTTAATAAATTGATTGGATATGTCTCCGCAGGAATTATTATTATCCTGCTGGGGGTTGCAGTCTTTTTGATCAGTAATACCATCACCGTTGGTATTTCTGTGCGAAGAGAAGAGATTGGTATTATGAAACTGATCGGTGCTACCGATTATTTTGTGCGTGCACCATTTGTGGTAGAAGGTATTGTGATCGGATTGATCGGAGCAGCGATTCCGCTTGGCATCCTGTATGTCCTTTATGGACGGATCATTGATTACATCGGGGAGAAGTTCAGTTTTATCAGCAATATGATGAAATTTTTACCGGTAGATGAGGTGTTCCATACACTGGTTCCGGTAGCATTGATACTCGGTGTCGGCATTGGTTTTATTGGCAGCCGCATCACAATCAGAAAGCATTTGAAAGTATAATTTTATGAAGAAAAGAAACATTTTACACCGCATTCTGGCGGTGGTACTTGTTCTCACAATGGCAACAGGGCTGACGGCACAGGCAAAAGGAGATGCATCATCAACGTCGCTCAAGGAAGCACAGAAAGAAAAAGCCGCATTGGAAAAGCAGTTAAAAGCTGCGAAAGAGCTGATCAATGATCTGAAGGATTCCAAAGGTGATGTGGAGGACAAAGTTCAGGAACTGAACAATGAACTTGTGGATATCTCATCGAAGATCACTTCACTGGAAAATCAGCTTGCGGACAAAAGCACAGAGATTGCAGATGCCGAGGCAGAATTAGCACAGGCAGAAGCAGATAAACAAAAACAGTATGACGATATGAAAACCCGTATCCGGTATATGTATGAAAACAGCCAGACAACGTATCTGGAGCAGCTTCTGGAATCGAACAGCGTGGCAGAGTTTCTGAATACGGCAGAGTATATCGCAGAGATTCAGAAGTATGACAGGCAAAAGCTGGATGAGTACACGGAGAATATTGAATATATCACCGTGGCGAAAGAACAGCTTGAACAGGATTACGCTGATCTGGAAAATATGAAAGCGAATGTGGAGAGCCAGAAGCAGTCTGTTGCAGCACTGATGAGCCAGAAGGAGACAGAGCTTGCAGGCATCACAAGTAATATTTCGGATGCGCAGGAGGATGCAAAGTATTTTGAGGCAGAGATACAGGCGCAGAACGAATTGATAGCGGAGATCAAGCGGATCGAGGCTGAGAAAGCGGCAGCGGCAGCCAAAGCGGCTGCAGAGGGAAAAGAGGTAGCAGACAATCCTTATACAGGTGGAGCTTTCACATGGCCGTGTCCGTCAAGTACAAGGGTTACCAGTGATTATGGAACGAGGGTTTCACCGACTTCAGGAGCGTCTTCAAACCATAAAGGAATTGATATCGGTGCCTCAGCAGGTGCGGCGATCGTTGCAGCGGCAAACGGTACCGTAAAGGCGGCAAATTACAGCAGTGCAGCCGGAAACTACGTGATGATCGATCATGGCGGCGGACTTTATACCGTTTATATGCATTGTTCCTCGCTTGCAGTTTCGGAAGGAACAGCAGTTTCCGCAGGTCAGACGATCGCCTACGTTGGAAGTACAGGTATTTCTACTGGAAATCATTTACATTTTGGTGTATCATTAAACGGAAGTTATGTCAGTCCGTGGAGTTATCTCAAGGGCTGATAAGCGTTCCGGGAATCAGGCAGATAAAGTATATAAAAAGAGGTTGCCACACGAAAGCCGGAAATCAGAAACGGCATTTTGTGTACAATCTCTTTTTTCTGTTTTGTAAAGGTTATGGAAAATAAAACCGGCACCTCGGCATTTTTCTCAATTGCTATGAAAGTGGAGGCGTGGTTATGCATATGTTTACATGGAAAGGATGCAGCAAAAATGTTTTGAGATTGCTGCGAAAGGAAATTTATGGATCAGCAGAATTATGAACTGGATCAAACTGGAGCGGAAGAGACTCCAAAGAAGAAAAAAGGAAGCACATTCAAAGGGATTGTGATCGGTGTGATCGGAACACTCCTGATAAGCTGGACAGGAATCAACGTGGCATGTCTGGCAACCAACTCACAGATTCTTATCACGAATAAGGAAAGTGCAGATGATGGAGAAGGCGCGGTGCTCGACGCAGATACGGTCAGCAAGATCAATGAACTGACTGCATACACAAAGCTCTATTATTATGATGACATTGAAAATGAGAAACTGCAGGATGGACTGTATACAGGTCTGATCGATGGATTGGGAGATAAATATTCTGTTTACTATAATGCAGAAGATTATCAGGCGCTTCAGGTATCTACGACAGGTCAATACTATGGAATTGGTGCAGGGTTAAGCCAGGATAAGGATACCATGGTGGTAACAGTCAACAAGATTTATGAGGGAACCCCTTCTGAGTCAGCAGGATTGTTAAAAGATGATGTGATCGTTTCCGTGGACGGAACAGAGGCTGCTTCCATGGAACTTTCGGAACTGGTAAAACTGATTCGCGGAGAGAAGGGAACGACTGTCCATCTGGAGATTTACCGTCCGTCTACCGAGGAAAATCTTTCCTTTGATGTAGAAAGACAGGACATTACATTGCCAAGTGTGTCCCACAAGATGTTCGAGGATGGTATCGGATATGTACATATTGATTCCTTTGAGACAGAGACGGCAACACAATTTGAGGAGGCAGTAAAAGATCTTGAAGATCAGGGAATGAAAGCACTGATCATTGATGTGAGATATAATCCCGGTGGTATGGTGACCGCAGTTGTCCAGATTCTGGATGATATTCTGCCGGAGGGAACAGTTGTGTATACAGAAGATAAAAACGGAAACCGTCAGGACTACACTTCCAGCGGGGATACCTATCTGGATTATCCAATTGCGGTATTGATTAATGGGGAGAGTGCCAGTGCATCCGAGATTCTGGCGGGTGCGGTCAAAGATTATCAGTATGGCACACTGATCGGAACGACAACGTTTGGAAAAGGAATTGTGCAGACAATCTTCCCGTTGGAGGATGGGGACGCAGTGAAGCTTACGACTGCCAAATATTTTACTCCGAACGGAAATTATATTCACGGTGTCGGAATTGAGCCGGATATTGAACTGGAATACGAATATCTCGACAAAGATGCAACTTCTTATGACGAGGCATATGATAACCAGATTCAGAAGGCGATAGAGGTTTTAAAGGATAAAATCCAGTAAATAACAGGAGAATAGCATGAAAAAACAACTTTATCGGATCGTTACAGGGATATTGGCAGTAGCATGGATGTGTCTGATTTTTTCTTTTTCTAATCAGCCTGCGACGGAATCGAGTAAAGTGAGTGGCGGATTGTGTCATCGTCTGGTGGAGCGTGCCAATGATACGCTCCATCTGGATATGACCGAAAAACAGCAGCTGGCCATGGCAGAAAAAATCGAATATCCGGTAAGAAAAGCAGTCCATATGACAGAGTATGCCATATTAGGTCTGCTTTCTTTTACATTTTACCGCGGAATCCTGAAAAAAGAAAAGCGACAGTTTCTTGCGGCGCTGCTCACGGCGGCAGTTTATGCGGCTACAGATGAGTTTCATCAGTATTTTATACCGGGAAGGTCGGCAGAGGTGATGGATGTGTGCATTGACACGCTCGGCGCGTCGATCGGACTTGCAATTCTTTTTTTTACCTTAAAAGTAGTGCGAAAACATTGCCAAAAATCAAAGCTTACTTTACAATAAAAATAACAGACAGATAAAAGAGTCTGTCAGATAAAAAATGAAAGAGGTGATACTGTGGTAGAACTTGATCAATTTAAAGTGACTCTGAATTCATACAGAAGTCCGCTGCAGGAAGTGAGGGATTCACTTTGACCTGGCTGACAAAGAGCAGAAAATCCAGGAATTAGAGCGGGAAATGGAAGACGGCGATTTTTGGAATGATCCGGTCGTTTCCCAGAATAAAATGAAAACCTTAAAGAGTATGAAGGATGATGTTGCAACTTATGAGAAGCTTGCAACACAGTTTGACGACATAGAGACACTCATCGAGATGGGGTATGAGGAGAATGATGCTTCCCTGATCCCGGAGATCGAGGAGATGTTGAGTGAATTTGTTACGACTTTCGACAATATCCGTATTAAGACACTGCTTTCCGGTGAATATGATGGGGATAATGCGATCCTGTCATTACATGCCGGAGCTGGTGGAACCGAGTCGTGTGACTGGGCACAGATGCTGTTCCGCATGTATTCCAAATGGGCAGACAGCAGGGGATATGAGCTGGTTGTCTTAGACTCGTTAGATGGAGATGAGGCAGGCATCAAGTCCATCACATTCCAGATCAATGGAGAGAATGCGTATGGATATCTGAAATCGGAAAAAGGCGTACACCGTCTGGTCCGTATTTCTCCGTTTAATGCGGCTGGAAAGCGCCAGACATCTTTTGTATCCTGTGATGTTATGCCGGATATCGAGGAAGATCTCGACATTGAGATCAATGAAGATGACTTAAGAATTGATACTTACCGTTCCAGCGGAGCCGGTGGACAGCATATCAACAAGACTTCCTCTGCAATCCGGATCACGCACCTTCCGACCGGAATTGTCGTGCAGTGCCAGAATGAGCGCTCCCAGCACCAGAACAAGGATAAGGCAATGCAGATGTTAAAGGCAAAACTGTATCTGTTGAAGGAACAGGAAAATGCAGAGAAGGCAGCCGGTATCCGCGGTGAAGTCACAGAGATCGGCTGGGGTAACCAGATCAGATCCTATGTCATGCAGCCATATACGATGGTCAAAGATCATCGTACAGGTGTGGAAACCGGAAATGTGGACAGCGTAATGGATGGAAAAATAGATTTATTTATCAACGGATACTTAAAGTGGTTATCTTTGGGATGTCCGAAGGGATTAGGTGGCGACGATGAATAACTGGATTCCGGTGATCGTCATACTGGCGGTGCTCGCAGGTGGCGGTTATTATGCATACCGGAAAATCAAAAGAAAAGTAGAGGATGTTTCCCAGGCTTTATTCGGGACAGATTCATTGGTGGAGGGATGGAATAAGCAGGCAGATGAGCTTGCAGCCACCCCGAAATCCGTGTCCGGGATGACGCGGATCTTTGAACCGCAGATCCAGAGGGATTTTCCGGATTTTAATCTGGTGCAGTTTAAGAATAAGGCTGAGAATATGCTGGTTTCCGCTTTGCAGGCAATTGATTCCGGGAATGTTTCGCTGATCCGGGATGCTTCAGAGGAATTAAAAGCGCAGGTAGAAAATAGAATTGAAATGAACCGGTCGGAAGGAATCCGGGAAGTATACGAAAAGATCCGGATTCACCGGACGGAGATTTCCAACTATGAAAAAAAACAGGGAAAATGTATCATTACATTTCAGAGTGCTGTGGAACATCTTCATTATAAAAAGAAAGATGGAACAGTGGTTTCAGGGGATGAAAACCGATTGGAGCAGACAAAGTATAATGTTGAGGTCATGTATATTCAGGATGAGAAGATAGCAAAAATCGACAATGCTGTCGGAACAACCTGTCCGCATTGCGGTGCACCGGTCACCAATCTGGGGGCAATGTACTGCGAGTACTGCGGGCTTGCAATCACACCGATCAATTTAAAAGTTTGGACGCTTCATCGTTTTTATGAAGTAGATTACAATCACGTATAGGAGGATATGTTATGGGAATTATTAAGGCAATTGGACAGGCGATCGGAGGAACACTTGCAGATCAGTGGTTAGAGGTCATCGAAGCAGATGACATGAGCGACAAAACCGTCTTTACAAGCGGTGTGCTGATCCGCAAAGGACAGAATACCAAGGGAACAGGCAACACAGTTTCCAATGGTTCGATCATCCATGTTTATGACAATCAGTTCATGATGTTAGTGGATGGCGGCAAGGTAGTCGATTACACGGCAGAACCGGGATATTACAAAGTGGATAACTCTTCCCTGCCATCATTGTTTAACGGACAGTTTGGAGATTCATTAAAGGATTCTTTTAACCGTATTAAATATGGCGGTCAGACACCAACTGCGCAGAAAGTATTCTTTATCAATCTGCAGGAAATTAAAGGGATCAAGTTTGGCACGAGAAATCCGATCAATTACTTTGATAATTTTTATAATGCCGAGCTTTTCTTAAGAGCGCATGGTACATATTCCGTTAAGATCACCAATCCACTCCAGTTCTATGCAGAAGTAATTCCGAGAAACGCAGACAGAGTGGAGATCGATGAGATCAACGAGCAGTATCTGTCAGAGTTCTTAGAGGCATTACAGTCCTCCATCAACCAGATGTCCGCAGACGGAACACGTATTTCCTATGTGACATCCAAAGCAAGAGAACTTGGAAAATATATGTCTACTACACTCGATGAAGAGTGGAACCAGACACGTGGTATGGAGATCCAGGCAGTCGGTATTGCAAGCGTTTCTTATGATGAGGAATCCCAGAAGCTCATCAACATGAGAAATGAAGGTGCAATGTTAGGTGGAGATGCAAGTGTGCTCCGTGGTATGGCTGTTAAGAATTTAACAGAAGGTGTGCGTGACGCAGGTTCCAATGCAGGCGGTGCGATGACAGGATTCATGGGCGTCGGCATGGGAATGCAGCAGTTTAACACTTCCATGGAAGGATTGAACGCCATGACAGCAGGCATGGCAGGAACACAGCCACAGGCAGCACCACAGCAGGCAGCAGCACCACAGCAGACAGCAGCCCCGGCAAATAGCTGGACCTGTGAGTGCGGAGCATCAAATACCGGAAAGTTCTGCAGTGAGTGCGGAAAACCTGCACCGGCTCCGGCAAATAGCTGGACCTGTGAATGTGGAACCGTGAATACCGGAAAGTTCTGCAGTGAGTGTGGAAAACCTGCACCGGCAGCGGAGTGGACCTGTGAGTGTGGAACCGTCAACAAAGGTAAATTCTGCAGCAATTGCGGAAAGGCAAGGAGCTAACTATGGCAGTTATCAGTTTTAAGTGTCCAAACTGTGACGGAGAACTGATTTTTGACCCGGAAACACAGAAGTATAAATGCGAGTACTGTGGTTCGAAATTTACCCAGGCAGAATTGGATGCATTGCAGCCGGCAGAGTCAAAGGAGATGAATGCCGGTGCAGCGGATGGTTCTGATGAAGCAGAGCAGGAAACAACCGAACAGCAGAGTGCAGACACAAAGAAAAAAGAAGGGGAGGATGGCGGCGCAGAGGCAGTCATTTATAACTGCCCTTCCTGTGGAGCAGAAATCGTGACAGATGCAACGACAGCAGCCACGTTCTGTTATTATTGTCACAATCCGGTCGTGCTTGGAAAACGGCTGGAAGGAAAGTATCTTCCAAATAAAGTCATTCCTTTTAAAATTTCCAAAAAGGAAGCGGAAAAACGTTTCTTAGAGTATGTTGGAAAGAAAAAATTTGTTCCAAAGGCATTTTTTAATAAGAAACAGATCGAATGTCTGAGTGGTGTCTATTTCCCATATTGGATCTATGATGCAAAATTGCAGGGAAAACTGCAGGGCGAAGGCAAGAAAATCCGTGTGTGGAGAACCGGAGATACCGAGTACACAGAGACAAAGTTTTACCATGTGGAGCGTGAGGGTGAGGTTAATCTGAAGAATCTTGCAGAGAACGCACTGCAAAAGGCAAATGTGCAGCTTGTGAAAGGGGTACTGCCGTATCAGTTCAATGAGATGAAAGATTTTAATATGGGATATCTTTCCGGTTTCATGGCAGAGAAACGTGACATCGAGCAGAAAGCAGTGGAAGAAAATATGCAGGCTACGATGAAAAACTCAGCGGAAAAACTCATGCGGGAATCTGTTCAGGGATACAATGCGTTATCGGTCAACTCATTCGGGGTGATCCCGAAGAAGGAGGACTGGTCTTATGCGTTGCTTCCGGTCTGGACTGTTACCTATAAGGGGAAAGATGGAAAAATCTACTATTATTCCATGAACGGGCAGACAGGAAAAGTGTTCGGAGAACTTCCGGTAGACTACGGAAAAGTCACGCTGACGGGTATTATTTCGGCAGTCGTTGTCTTAATCATTGCATTGATCGGAGGGTATTTCTTATGAGAGATAAATTAAGAAAAAGAATCGCTCTGTCCGCAGTAACTGCACTGACACTTTTTGCGGCTGTACCGGTCTATGCGGATACTTATGATGCGGTGTATGATGATGCAGCGTTACTTTCAGATGAGGAACAGCAGTCGCTTTCGGAAGAAATCACCAATCTGCAGGAGACCACAGGCTGGGAGATTTTTGTCCTGACGACAGAGGATGCACAGGGAAAGACAGCGAGAGAGTATGCGGATGATTTTTATGACACGACAGCAACAGGCGATGATGGCGTGGTGTTCCTCATTGACATGGATAACAGAGAGGTTACGATATCGACTGCGGGAGAAGCCATTTACTATCTGAATGACGACAGGATCGATGATATTCTGGATAACTGTTATGATTATGTTGTGGATGGGGAATATGCTTCCTGCTTTTCTTCCATGTTAAGTGATGCAGAGTACTATTATGAGGTGGGAGTCCCATCTGACGCATATACCTATGATGAAGAAACAGGCGAAATCCATTATTACCATGTACTCACGTTGGGTGAAATTCTGTTTGCAGTTGTACTTGCAGCAGCTGTGTTTGCCGCTGTATTTTTTGGAATTACCGGAAAATACCGTCTGAAATTTGGCGGTGGATACCAGTATGATTACCATGCGTTCGGAAAAGTTAACCTGACCGGTCAGGAAGACCGCTTTGTCAACCAGATGGTGACGCATCGGAGAATCCAGACCAATAGTGGAAGCAGCGGAGGTGGCAGCAGCCATTCCGGCAGATCAACGGTACATACCAGCAGTTCTGGCAGAAGTCATGGAGGCGGAAGCCGCAAGTTCTAAATATCAAAAATTTGGTGAATAAGAAACAAAAATATAGAAATGTTCTGGAAAAGAGGTTGCTTTGGCAGCCTCTTTGTGTTATTATCTTCCTCATGAGGACAGATGTAAGTCCCAAACAAACAGAATGGATTCTATATACAAAAGAGAATCTGTTGAATCTGGCAACTAAGAGGTATTCATTTCCATGAAAGACAAAATGCAATATTATGTTTTGAAAGAGAAGGCAGTGCCGGAAGTACTGCTGAAAGTAGTGGAGGCAAAAAGGCTGATCGATTCCGGTAAGATCGCATCGGTGCAGGAGGCGACAGAGAGCGTTGGAATCAGCCGCAGTTCTTTTTACAAGTATAAAGATGATATTTTTCCTTTTCACGAGACAACAAAGGGAAAGACCATTACGATGGTCATTCAGATGGATGATGAGCCGGGACTTTTGTCCGGGGTATTGAAAACGATTGCTGATTTTCATGCCAATATCCTTACCATTCATCAGAGTATACCGGTCAATGGAATCGCAACGCTGACGCTCAGTATTGATATTTTACCGCAGACGGGGGATGCTGCAGAGATGGTCACAAAGATTGAGAGTGTGGGCGGCATTCAGTATGTGAAAATTCTGGCGAGAGAATAAAAACAGACTGGCAGAACAGAATAGTTTACATAATACAAAAACAGAAAGGCAGAATAAAAATGATAAAAGTAGCAATTATGGGTTTTGGAACGATCGGTTCCGGTGTGGCAGAGGTTTTAGACATCAATAAGAAGAGCATTGCAGCCCGCGTCGGCGATGAAGTGGAATTAAAGTATGTTCTGGATTTAAGAGATTTTGAGGGAGATCCGATCCAGGAGAAAATCGTACATGATTATAAAGTGATCGCAGAAGATCCGGAAGTAGCGATTGTAGTTGAGACAATGGGTGGCGTGGAACCGGCGTATACTTTTGTAAAAACAATGTTAGAGGCTGGAAAACATGTGACAACTTCCAATAAGGCACTGGTGGCTGCAAAAGGTGCAGAGCTGATCGCACTTGCAAAAGAAAAAAATGTGAATTTCATGTTTGAGGCAAGTGTCGGCGGTGGTATTCCGATCATCCGTCCGTTAAATTCCTGTCTTACTGCAGATGAGATTGAAGAGATCACCGGTATCGTAAATGGTACAACGAACTATATGATGACTGAGATGACAGAAAAGGGTGCTGATTTCAATGAAGTTTTAAAAGATGCGCAGGCAAAAGGTTATGCGGAGAAAGACCCTACTGCCGATGTGGAAGGTTATGACGCATGCCGTAAGATTGCAATTTTAACATCTTTAGTATGCGGACAGCAGGTGGATTTTGAAGATATCCACACAGAGGGAATCACAAAAATCACACCGACAGATATCAAATACGCACAGGCAATGGGAAGAGCGATCAAACTGCTTGCAACAAGCAAAAAAGGACCAAAAGGCTATACAGCGATCGTTGCTCCATTTTTACTTCCGGCATCTCACCCGCTTTATGCTGTAAACGGTGTGTTCAATGCAATTTTCGTACATGGCAATGTGTTAGGTGACGCAATGTTTTACGGCAGCGGCGCAGGAAAACTCCCAACAGCAAGTGCCGTTGTAGCAGATGTTGTTGAGATGGCAAAAAATCTGGACAAAAATATTCCAATTGAGTGGAGTTCAAAGAAACTGGAACTCGTAGATTACAGGGAATGGGAGAACCGGTTCTTTATCCGCACAACAGCAGACAAAGCAGCCGTAGAAAGAGTATTCGGAACTGTTACGTATGTACAGGCAGAAGGCGTGACCGGAGAGCTTGGCTTTGTGACAGAGAAGATTTCTGAGAGCGACTGCGAGAAGAAGGAAGCCGAACTTGGAAATGTTTTACAGAAGATCCGTGTAGCGTAAAGATATAGAAATACAAATTTATTTGCATTTGGTGAACTGCAAGTGAATAAAAAGAGAAATACAAATGGAAATTTCGCAAAAATAAAGCGAAATTTCCATTTTTATGTTAGAATATCAACAGTATGAAAAAAGAATGGAGCAGAAACAGATGAAAAAAATCGGAATTATCGGAGCCATGGAGCTTGAAGTAGAAACTTTAAAATCGAAAATGAATGTTGTAAAAACAACAAAAAAAGCAAATATGGAATTTTTTGAAGGAACATTAAACGGTGTCGAGGTTGTGATCGTGCGCAGTGGTATTGGAAAAGTAAACGCCGGTATCTGCACACAGATCCTTGCAGATGTATTTGGTGTGGAAGCGGTGATCAATACAGGAATTGCAGGAAGTCTGAATAATGATGTAAATATTGGGGATATTGTTCTTTCCACAGATGTTTTGCATCATGATATGGATGCGATCGGCTTCGGATATAAGAAAGGTCAGATTCCGCAGATGGATGAATTTTCCTTCCCTGCTGATGAAAAACTTCGTAAACTGGCTGCAAAAGTATGTAAAGAAGTAAATCCTGAGATCAGTGTATTTGAAGGAAGAATCTGTTCCGGAGATCAGTTTATCTCAGATAAGAGCGTTAAAGATGCCATCATTTCAGAATTTGGCGGATTTGCAGTAGAGATGGAAGGTGCTGCTATCGGTCAGGCTGCTTATCTGAACCATATTCCATTCCTTGTAGTAAGAGCAATCTCTGATAAGGCAGATGACAGCGCATCTATGGATTATCCAACCTTTGAGGCACAGGCCATCCGCCACAGTGTGAACTTAATGGCAGAGATGCTCCGCTGTTTTTAATACAAGATGATCCACAGCCAGTTATCAATGCCTTTTAAACCCTGTTCAGAATCGTTTCGTGGGAGAATTTGACGAACGATTTTTGTTTCATATAGGACGGGGCAGGTGTAGAATAGGCTTAACGGTAAATATTGTATTCAAGGAGGGACTTATGCTGGAACGAATCATGGACCTGCAGATCCTGCTCTATCTGATGACTGTTCT
>ENA-OVGJ01000545-OVGJ01000545.1-human-gut-metagenome-genome-assembly--contig:-NODE-545-length-17729-cov-5.169062_pt1 | contig 17729 bp, 10 predicted proteins | sample MGYA00237772_ERZ505423 | MGnify/ENA primary metagenome ERZ505423 (study PRJEB26158, sample SAMN06016386) | human gut metagenome | biome: human gut; feature: ankylosing spondylitis patient; material...
TTTACTTATTAATATAGAACTTAGATACGAGGCACTTGAATATATAACATTAATAAAAACAACCCAATTTCCCAATAAATCGTTATCAATAAATTTAGTTTTTTTGGTTAGATAAGCCTCCGCTTTTGGATTCTCAATATTAAAATCTGTGTTCATTAATTGTGAACTATATACTATTTTAAATTTCATAATTAGCTATTTCTTTGATAAGATTTCTTTTTTTCCCTATTTAAGGGAAGTCGTTCTCCTTTATTTCTTCTCTTTCTTACTTCTTTTGCTTCTGCTCCAATTGCTTTTCGAGTAGAAGTATATCCCAAATCTCTATATTCTTCTGCAAAGGCATTTGGGTATTGTCTTTTTGCAGCCCTTTCACTCTTATGTATCCTTCTGTTCTTGTTACTTCGGCAGGTGTCATATCTCCACTTGTAAAAACTTTTGTCAAAATTAAATTCCCATCTTTATCATATACAGAAACAATTGCTGTATGCTGTCCTTTTTTACCGCCCCATAACCCCAATATATCTACAAAGTAATTTGTATCATCGACATATCCATATAAGTTTAGTATTCCGCCAGCCAGTCCAATCGGATCTTGCGAGACATACATTCCCATCTTCGGCGAGTAATACCTGAACCTGTTGTACGCCAGCCCAGTCTCCCGGTCATAATACTGCCCCTGGAACAGGAACGGTACCATTCCCTTGTTGCCGGTCTCCTCGATGACGTTCCCGTCCATGTCGAGCACCCGGCTCCACACCTCGTTGCCCTCGGCATCGTATGCCTCCGTCGGCGTTCCGAGCTGGTCGGTCAGTATCGAGTAGGACCTGCCTTCCTTTATCATTGCCACCGGCACGAAGGACTCCTCGTCGAAGAGCCATACCGTCATGTCGCGGCGTTCCGTGTCCGTGTTCCACCTGTCCTCCACGACGGAGTATTCCCTGTGCTGCTTCCACTGGTGCAGCGGCACGTTGCCGTTCCACACCCACCGCGTCACGGTCGCGCCGAAGCTCTTGGAGAGCCTGCGCCCGAGCGCGTCGTATGTGAACTCCACCTCCCTCTTGTCGGGCCGCACCACCTTTGCCAGAGAGCCGTCGGCGTTCCACCGGTATCTCCAGCGGTCCTTCTTGCCGTCAAGCCACCTTCCCGTGCCGAGGTAGCGTTCCGTCAGGTTGCCGTCCGCATCGTACTCGCAGTGCCATTCGCCGTCCTGCTCCAGCCGTCCGCCACCGAGGTAGCGGCGCAGCCTCATGTCCGGGTCGGGATACAGGTTTCCCGTCTGGTCGCTCTTCCTCCACTGCTCCCTGCCGTCGGGATATTCCGCCCTTTCGAGCTGCCCCGTCGGGGTATAGGAGTAGCGTGTCTCGCCACGCCTGCTGTCCTCCACGGACAACAGCCTGTCGGCGACGCCCCAGCGGTAGCGGCGCATGTGCCGTGTGCGCGAGTCCTTGCGTGTGCGGGCATCCACCAGACGGCCTATGTCATCATAGGCGAACGAGCGGACGACGCCTCCCGGAAGGATGCGCTCCACCTCGAAGCCCAGCGTGTCGTGGCGGTGTGCCGATTCCCACGAGCCCGCACCGTCACTGCCGCCGGTGGCCGTGAAGCCCTCAAGCTCCCCGTAGCCGTTGCGGGTGTAGCGCAGCGAGGCCCCCGCCGTGCTGTCGAGCGTGAGTATCCTGCCGGTATGGTCGTAGGTGCGGAGTATGGTGTTGCCGTCGGCCGTCTCCCGGACCGGAAGCCCCAGGGAATTGTATGCGAACTCCACCGTGCTTTCCCCCCTCGATGCCTGCACCAGCCTGCCGGACAGCCCGTAGGCGTAGGTCTGGTCGGGGTCGCCGGCCGTGGGGTATGAAACGCGCGTCACGCGCGAGCAGGCGTCATAGCCGTATTCCCTTTCCGTTCCCGATGGCAGCGTCTCCCTGACGACGCGTCCGCCCCTGTCACGCAGGTAATGACGGACGGCCCCGTCGAAGCCTTTCTCGGCGGTGACGTTTCCCACAGCGTCGAGGGCGAACTCGTAGCTCTGGAGCCTCTCGTTTATCACACGGCGCAGGCGTTCCTCCCGGTCATAGCGGAAGTTCACCACGCCCCGGTGGTCGCGGCGCCTTGTCAGCTTCCACATGCCGGAGTAGCCGTACTCCACGTGCTGGACGTTGTCACGGTATTCGGTGAGGTTGTCTATCCCGTCGTAGGACAGGCGTATGTCGTTGCCGTCGAAGTCGAGCACGCGCACCACGCGGCCCACGGGGTCGTATTCCCTTTTCTGCACCGCACCCTTGGGGTTGGTGACGCTCACGCACCTGCCCAGCAGGTCGTAGCCGTACAGCGAGGTGTTCCCCCGGCTGTCGGAGGCTTCCGTGAGGTTATGGAAACGGTCATAGGCGAGCCTCGTCACCATGCCGTAGGGGTCTTTCACCGATGCCACCGCACCGTTGCGGTAGGTCATCCTCGTGACGGCACCTTCGGGGTTGGTGCGGCTCACCAGATTGCCGGAGCGGTCATAGCCGAACTCCCACGTGCCGCCGTCCGGCGTGGTAACGGATACGGGACGGTTGCGCAGGTTCCCCTTGCCGGGGTACACGGCGGACACGCTGCCGCCGCACGGGTCGGAGCTGTCGGTGCAGTTCCCCCAGCGGTCATACCTGTACAGGGTGCTGTTACCGAGCGGGTCTGTCTGTGCGAGTAGCCGGCGGCTGTCGTCGTAACGCCACAGGTGTTCCCCGCCGTTGGCATCGACCTTCTTCCACACAAGGCCGCCGCGGTGGTGGTACACCGTCAGCTTTTCGTGGCTGTCGAGCACCTCGGTCACTCCTTCCCGGAACGTGAGCCTGTGGTCGTATATGCCGCCGTCGCCCCATGTGTGTACGCAGCGCGAACCCACGCCCGTACCGTCGTACTCGAAGTACCACGCAAGGCCGTTGCGCCATGTCTCCTTCACGATGAGCCTTCCGGCATACTCGTATGTCATCACGTCGCCCGCCGCGTTGCGCTGGAGGGTCATGTTGCCGTCGGCGTCGTACTCGTAGGAGGCGAGGGTAATCTCTTTCTCCGGATCTTCCGGATGCGGGCCGCATATCTCAAGGATGCGTCCGCTTCTCGTGTCGTGCTCCACCCTCAGGAGGCGGCCCGCGCTGTCGGTGATGGAGCGCAGCAGGCCCTCTTTCGTGTAGTCGAAGCGGATGCCCAGGCCGTTGCAGTCGGTCACGCTCTCAAGCAGGCGCACGGAATCGTACTCCTTGCGCGTGAAGCGGTAGTAGAGGTCCTCGGCCATGTCCCACACGCAGTAGCCGCCGTCCTGTTCCAGACGGGCCTCCTTGCGCTCGGAGAGGATGAACGAGGGTTCCTCCGCTGTAGGCAGGGGGAAGGCCACCGGGATGCCGTCACTCATGCGGAGCGTCAGCGTGCCCTCTTCCGTGTCCGCGACGACGCCCATGTCGTAGGCGTGGTGCCACCCGTTGCCCAGAGGGCCCCGGTAGTCGCTGCGGCTGTACCACGTGCGCTCCCATGACAGGGGCACCGGGCCGTCGAGCCAGAAGTCCTCCTCGTCGGTGAAGAACGTGCCGCTGGCCACGTCCACGGGGTGCCCCGTGACCGTACAGATGGCCTTGTGGAGCATGTTCTTCAGGGATTCGCTCTTTATCGTCCTGTTGACCTTGCTGTGCAGCCTGTCCGCCAGCTTCCTGGTCTTTTTCTTGTAGAAACGCCCGAACGCCCCCGTGCACTTGCGGGCGAGTGCCGCCATGGGGTTGAGGGGGACGGGAACCGGGCTGGTGAGTATCTGTCTGGCGGGAGGTATCGGGTTGATGACACCCGTGGGCAGGAACATGCCCGGAACCTTGTGCACGCTCGGTATGCCCACGTCGTTGCAGTCAAGGTGCAGGTGCGCGCCGCCGCCCGAGAAGGGCATCCCGTCGGCAAGTACCGTCAGGCTGCCCATGAAGGCGTGGCCGTTGTTCTTGGGTATCGCCGCTGAAGGGGCCGCCCAGCCTGCGCCCATGGGGATGTGCGGGATGCTCCGCGTGGGTGTGGATGCGACCGCGCGGGGGATGAAGCCGCCTATCTTGACGGTGGCCCCCAGCATCCCGACGGCCATCGTCAGCACGGTGTGGCCCACCTCGGCGAGCTTCGCGCTGTCGGCGTCGCCCGTCTGTTCCGCTGTCGGTGGCGGGGGGATGAACGAGGAGACCGCCGCCGCGATGAAGTCCTGCGGACGGAGGAGAACCCCGACATAAGGGTGAGGCATGGGCACGACGGGGGACGGGGGTATCGTCACGAGGTGGATGTCCACGCCGATGACCGGGTCGAGCTGCTTGGAGATAGGCAGGCAGGCCATGCCCTTCATGCCCATGGCACCCAGTACGGGAAGCATGGCGGCTTCGCTCAGGCCGTCGGCAAGGCCGCCGATGGCGGCTGCCGCCTTGACGCCCGTGTCGAGGGCATTGACGGACGGTGACACGCCGGCCTCGGAGTTCGCCTTGACGCCTTCCGAGATACCCTTGACCTGTGCGCCTACGCCGGTCTTTAGGTTTGCACTTACGCTGTCGAAATAGCCTGTGTCCGCCATAACTGTCAGTTTTTATCGTTATTTAACTCGAAAATACAAATAGGCAGATGCAACAATGGCAATCACAATAATTACACCGAGCCAAAATCGGAATCCGGTTGGACCCAATAAGTCAAGAAAGAAATTTCCTCCCCAACTTCCGGGTCTGGCGTATGTCCATTTCCAGTCGAATATCAGTCCGACAAGCCAAACCAATAGCAGAAAGATTACTACTAAGTACCCCACTTTAGGGTTCGCATAGGCATATTCGGTTGCATTAGTGAACAGCCTTTCAAGATTTCGCAATATGTTGTTCAGCCATTCCATTGTATTTTCCTAAATTTCTTTTATACTCATACAAATAATTCTCCCAGTTATCTCCTAACACTTTGGTCAGAACTTCATTTATTTCATCGTCACTGACCAGCTTGGAGCGTGCCGAACTGTTTAACAGGCTTAATAACAGGAGAGGATAAGAGGAGTTCTTTATCAGGTCTATGGAAAGTTTGTCTGAAAGTCTGAAACCTTCCACATAACATTCCGCAGCTAACGATTTCTCATAATTATTTTCCCGGCACCAACCACACAGCCTCAATGCTTCACTTTGCATTAGGTAATCGTTGCATCTGGAGTATGCTTCAGCACCGCGATAGTACGTCTCTGCCGCTTCTTTCCAAAGCGACTCCCGTACATAGATGGAGGCTTTCCCCAATAAGGTGTTTCCGAGCAATCGGCAAGCTAAAGAGGGATCTAATTTTTCTTCCCCGATTTCAGCGGCTTCTACGGCTTTGTCGGCAAAGTACATGGCCGTCTTGTAGTCCTTACGGGAAATCTGGTCTGTATATAGAATTGTATATACGGTTACAAATTGACTGATCCAGTTAATGTCTTTCTTCACATTTTCGAGAGCGATATCGAGGCATTTCTTCGCAAATTCCTCTGTTTGCGCTGCATTCCCTTTTTTCACACTGTTCATCAGTTTGATTAATGCCAGCCTGAAATTCGAGGCTGCCGGGTCGCTTTTATCTTCATTCGCCGCTTGTTCCGCGAGTTGCTCCATTGCACCGTCTAAATCTATTGGTGGATAAATAGACACCGCGTCATTGGAGTGTTTGGCCATTAGTTTGCCAAACTGTTCATAGTCTTTTATGTCGGATATCCCCCATACCATTTGCTTGTGGAATGGCAGAGCAAGAGCCTTTTCAAACCATTCACGACATCCGTCATAGTCGTATGTGTTCTTTAGGTTAAAGACAAAACTGCATTTCATATCAGTCCCTTTTACAAGGGATTCTGTCAGCTTGTTGAAGTTGGCAACTGCGACGGAGGCATCGTTTTCCGCTTCTTCCGACTTATAATCAGCTATCCAATCAACACGTTCAAAGACAATATCTTCGGGTTTCTTTGAGTTATTCCAGTATTCTACTTGTTGTGCAATATACCCTACAACATCTTTTGAGAAATCGGTTCTGGAACTGAACGGAAGTTCTATGAGGAACACCATATCTTCCTCTTCGCTATCAAGGGCAAGCATATAGTCATAGAAAGCATCAAGCATACTTTCGTCTCCCGGATTGATGACGATACGGATTAACTTGACCGGTTTCCTGACTGCATCTTCCCATTGGTAGAGCATCTTGTCTGCTATTTGTTGTATGGCGTTGCTCATATGCTGTTAATTCAATTTGACAATAGTTCCGGCTACGGCTGTGGTTCCGGAAGAATCTATCGTAGCCTTTGTTGTACCGCTGACCGTGGCACTGCTGCTGCCGGTTGCTGTAAAATCAGTACTGGAGATATTATAATTGCTGCCTGCTGTACAATCAATATTTTCTGCTGATTGCGCAATATTGGCACCCGCGGACTCTGTTATGTCCTTTTCCGCATTAGATGATATATTGCCTTCGCTATCAATCATTATTTTGTTTTCTCCAACACATAAGGTGATGCTTTTAGAGGCAGATATTGTGATATTTCCTTCTCCGTCTGCCGTATAGCTGTTGCCTTCCTTGTCTTTCATCATAACGCTTCCTTTTTCATCATCAAGCGTTATGGTACAACCGCTGCGGGTAGTCAGGCTTTTTGTTTTGTTTGAACTGCCGCCACCGGTGCCTGACTTTCCATGGAATAAGCTGCCAAGTACAAACGGACGGTTCGGGTCATCATATCTGAATGCCACCATGACTTGGTCTCCCTTTTCGGGTATGAATACAAATCCTCTGTTTGTGGGCACTTTGTCGCTTGTACCTGCGTCAGGAGTGAGCACCCGTATCCACGAGGTTTGCATCGGGCCGGTCTGCCAGTTCATCTTGACTTGGACGCGGCCTAACTTTTTCGGGTCCTCGTTGCTGACAACCACGGCCTGCTGTGTATGAGCGACAGGCAGAGGTACATCCGGGCATGGAAGGGTGGGAATAGAGGACGGAAGTGCGGTGAAATAGTTCTGGTAACTGTCACCCATACCGGCTACGTGGGTTATTTCTGTAATGATATAGGTGCCGATGCTATTTTTTACGTGGATACCTATTCCTGTATGGATAGCGGTATGAACATCTATGATACTGCCCACCGTGAGGATGCGGCAATCGCTTTCCCCGGTGATGAAACTGGATGCGGCGCTGTCGCTTTGCTGCCTGCGTTGGAAATAGGCGTCAAGTTCACCCTTATTGGTTATGCGCGGTTCCGCCCGTTGGACAGCGGGAGCGGTAAACAAAGCCAATGACGAGTCAAAGGCCGCTTGTCCCAATGTGTTTTGTCCGGCTGCGGTATCGGGGGATTGGCCGTTATAGGTCTGGTCGTTCACCGAATGGTAAGAACTTCCCTTTATTGGTCGGGCAAGTGTCTGCGAGCAGACATCGAGCACGGATAGTTCCTCGCCGTATGTCAGCTTGGTCGTCGAGCCGGCCTGTGGCTTCCCGAATACAAGGTTCTGTCCGTCGTAGTAGAGCCATTCCTGATATTGGCGGGCAAGCCGTTGTATGAATCTGAAGTTGGTTTCCTCGTACTGGCATTCGTATTCCAGCTTCGATTTCGTTTCCGGATTGACAAGAGCTTGCACTCCTGCCTTGTCTGTAAGTTCCTTAACGATGTCAGACAAGGATTTGTTGCACCATGAGGCACAAGTGTGGTCTGACTCCAGTAGGAATGTTGACGAATATCCCGTCACTTTTATATTTCCGTGTGTTCCACCGGAACGATGAAGTCCCACCATGGTGGCCACGCCGACAAAAACAGTGCCGCCGAAGTCCATGATTACTTTTTTTCCAACCCAGTCTTTTGATGCCTCCGGGATTTCCACACCATAGGCTTCTATGGCTTGGATATCCAGTGTTATCTCAAAGTAGTGATGCTCATTGATGCTCTGTTTGAGCATCAACTGCACAAACGACGGCATGGGTATGCCGGCTATTTCCAATGTGACTTTTTTTTGTTCCAGCATGGCGGCATTATATTTGACGGTTTATATCCAAATTGCCAAAGCCGCCCGGCGGAAGTCCGTCGGACGGCCTGACAAATGTTTTGATTTAGGATTTACCTATGTACGCCGATTTATTTCTTCGGCCAACGGTTGTCAAGAGCTGCGCTGCCGACGATGATTTCTTCAGCGGAGAACGTAATGGTGATTGTCATAGGCACATCGTTGTTCGCGTCCAGAGTTTCCGAGTAGTGAACGATGTATGCGTTCTTGAACTGGATCTCCTTCATCTTGGCATCTTCCTCCGTTTTTTTGTAGATAATCTTTCCTTCTACAGGTTTGAAAGGACTGTTCAACATCGCTTCGATGACCGAAGTGTCTTCTGTTGATTCGATGGTTGCTTTTACTCTACCACCCAATACGCTTGAAGAGGGCATACCTTTAGGGTCCGTGTTACGACTAAACTCATAGTTTGAATAAAGGACGTCAAATTCCTTGTTGTTAAGTTCCAATGATGCTCTAAATGCCATAATACTTGGATTTAATGGGTTAAACTTAATTATTTTACTTCGGTTTCTCCGTCCTTGCGCCCTAACCGGTATAGATGCAAAAAAGAGAAAACCTCAAAAACGATTTTTTGAAATTTCCTCTCAGCCTCCGGATGACTCAGTTTTATTGTGGGAAAAAGAGAAGAAAATAAAACATCATCTTTGATGTGAGCAAATATAAGTGCTTATATTCATTTTTCCAAATTTTTTAGCGCGTTTTTTTTGCTGTTATTTTCATTTTAACACGTTTTAAACTAATGTTCGTGTATAAAGCCACTGTCCTATATGATTAGAAACACGCCCCGTTGATGATGTGTCGCTATTAAATTGATTCCCGGTATTGTACAATAACACTTGTAGAAGAAGTTTCATCAGGAATGGACGAAACCGTCGGAAAGAAAACTGCTGCCGGAATGCAGAAAAACGGTATCCACCGCATGAAAGTGGCAGATACCGTTAGCAGATTGACTATGCAGTCTGAATGTTTGCGTATATCCTAATTCTTACGTCCATATCGGCAGATGAGCAATGAACTTAATACCAGGAGTGCAAGGGCAATCATCCATGTATAGATCTTCCGTTCCTTTTCCAAATGTTCGATGTCCGCCGCTTGTTGTTTGGAGCAAGTTGTCAGTATATTAATCTGGGATTGTTGTGCCTTGCAGATATCCATAAGTTCAGCATTAATCCGTTGCTGTGTCTCCAGCGAAGTTTGGATGTTCTTGAAGTTGCGGTTGGTCGTATATGCGTCACGGATATATCCGGGCGTGCTTACCTGTAACGAGGGAACCTGTATGCTGTCCGGAAGGTATGTCAGTTCTGCATTATTGCGCCGTTCCGTTGCGAAGCTGTTGAACAGGAGTATGCCAACAAGTGTGCCGCTGATCAGAAAGGCTATTAATGCTATGATGGCAAACATTGTGTTTGATGATTTCGCGACAGGTTGTTGGTACTCTCGTTCAAGCCATGGATGATGGTTCATCGTGTGAGGCGGAATGGATGTTCCATACTCCACTGTCCGGACTTCGGCATTTTCTTCAGTCTCTTTTTTCTCAAGAGCCTTACGTCTTGATATATCCATAAATTCGCGCTTGGCAATCTGGTATTTATCCGCTTGATAAATTACAAGGTCGTTTTTTACCAGCCAGTCAAGAACGTCCTTGACACTCCGTTCTGATACCTTGAGGTTGCTGATGCTCCAAAATATTTCTGCACAAGATACCCATATTGGCTTCTGGAGGCACTTCTGATATAGGATTTCAAGAATCTCTGCCTGTAGTTGTTCTCTTGTTGGTTCCATTTTATTTACAGTATTAATTGTTTCGGAATAAAATAATATTTCTTGCCGGCGATGAATACAGGTCTGAAAAGGTTGCGTTGATACATGTCTTCCAGTCTCTTCATCTTTGAAATTAGGGCTGTATAGCCACTATTAAAGTCCGTCAGTTCAACCTTTCTTTTCTTTAGTTTCTTCACCTTTGTTGAATTTAAAAGGCTGTCATTGGCCATGACTCCCGTCTTACAATAGAAGATTTGAGCCAAATATGGATTTCTGGGCAATACTTTTCGATAGAAACTTCTGTTTATGCTTTTCTTTTGCCGGTTAAATTGCTTGCGAAGCACTCTTAGCTCCTTTTTCCCTATGTTATCTGAGAACTCCGGGAGCAGTCCCCTGTAGCTTTGCAGCAGTTCCATCACTTCCTTGTCATCGAGTAGATATCCATATTCGTACCCGTCCATTATACTGTCCGCTACGGAGGCCTTTATATAGTAGGTGTCATTCACGCTGTTTCTATCTATATCGTCAAGGCTCATACTGTCAGGATTTTCCGTATGATGGAATATATGCGTCAGTTCGGATGTGGGACGGCTTCTTAGGACACCTATATTTCGCTCATAATCTTTAAGTGAGTGCAACAGTAGGCTGTCCGTCTCGAAAGATTGCCATAATACGGAATCCAAGGCTGTTTCCAAAGCGTTGCTTTCCAGTCTGTTTCTACCTTTAGGGAATAAGATTCCTCCTACCGTAAGGCTGTTGTATGGAGCATCATACAGGTATAAGTTGGCATCCGTAGCTTCTATGTTCTTGAACAGCTCCGTCTTTACCAGTCTGCTGTCTGCGATATAATTGGATATATGGTCTATGTATTTCGTAGAATGGCTGTCCAGAATGGATTTGGCCTGCAATAGGAAGTCCTGATAAGAAGTGCCTGACGCTCTGTCTATCTGGGCAAACAGAAGCCTTGCCGGTTGGGTTGCCAGCCACGAGAGTTGTTGCTCGTGCAAGGATAAAGTTTGCTTTGACCCTAAAATGACAAATACATTGTTGCTGAAACGGCTTTCGTCATCATAACGGGAGATTTGTTTGATAGCCCCGCCAAAACCGTAAAACGATGATTGTTCCTCTTGCTCGTTTTTCCGTTTGGAAGAAATGGATTGTTTGATATAGTCGAGCCAGGCTGAAAAGTCCTTGGTTGGGGCCAAATGTCTGTTTTCTCCGTTGGAGGATATGCAAGTTGCTGAGAAAGTGTAGTCATATCCGGGCTTCATTTTCAGCTTTAGGTTCTGTAGCACATTGATATATGGGGATAGATAAGGCAGGTCGGCATCATTGAACAGTACATGTATGTTCACGTTTTTGTTTTCCGCTTCCATCTTTCGGACATCGGAAACCATGATGTCTCCGCCTTTGATATTGATGATCTTATTCCAGTTCTTGTCCCAGACGGACAGAGGATAGTTCAGCCGGATATTCCCATTCGTTATAGGCCCTGCCGGGTTTCCATCCAGGTTGAACAACATCGTACCCTGAATATTCGCATTATGTAATGCCAACGTATCGGGATACATTAGGTTGACAGCACACAACAAAGAATCACGGTATCGTGAATAATCAATATGATACACCTCATTTTGGCCGACTTCTGCAAGAAGGTCAGCGGGAACCCACCCTAAAAAGCGTTTGGTACTGTCTGATAATGCGGGAACATTGGAAATCAATGCGGATTTGCCGCTCTTGTCTAACTTGTATAGGTAAACAACCTCTCCGCTGACAACTACCGCATCCGTTGTTGTTTTCAAAAACGGCTCTCCGTATATTTTCAGGGTATCTCCATTGAAGAATTGATGGATATCGAACAGCTTGTTAATGCTGTTTATGCCTATACGGTACCTTATCGGCTGGTTGTTGCGGGGATTGATGCGGGCATGGTCGTACATCAGTACATTTTCCGATGGTATCCATCCGGCATAATTGACTTTACGGGGTTCCTTAAAGTGTCTCTTGCTGTTATACAGGAAACCTATTATCGACTTGGGCTTGCCTGTAATGTCTGGGTCAGCCTGAACGAGCTTGTAGGTTCCGTTCTTTTCACCTACTATGTAATAGGGTGTGCCAATTCCATGTGAAGACCGCTTACGCTGGAAATACGGGTCTTCATAACTTTGATTTCCGGTCCTGTCCGAATAGACAATTCTGTTTGTCTTGCTTTTCTTTGTTTTGACAGGAGCTTCTGTTGATTCCGGATAATTGAATATATCCTTATCCATTATTTGTATTCTGTCGCGGATGGACACTTGGGCAGATACGTTGCACGCAAGAGTAATCATCACGGCCACAGAAAACAGATTTCGTATGAGATTCAGTTGTTTCATTTTTCAATATAACTTTGTGTCACATGGATGGACTTGACGCAATTCAAATCGTCAATTTTAACATCATCAATACTCACACGCTTTTTCCTGTTGCTTTCAAGAAAATGCAGTCCTTGGCAATAGCCGTTGAAGTCATTGTATTTTTCATCATTGATGACGACCACTACCTGGTCTGCATCAATGCAAAAATATTTGTTACGGATATAATTCGTATGTTCGTAATAGACCGACTTTTGTGAGACTTTGGCGTCAGCTATGGCTTGCAGGTGTTTTTTTATATCATTCTGTACCAGTACCAACGAATCCACCGTGACCAGTTCCTCTGCTTTTTCAAAGCGTGGGAGAATGGTTATACGGTGCTTCACCGGATATTTCGTCGTATTGGTTTGTAATGAGATGGTGTATTCTCCCGGAATATCATACGAATACACGACTTGCTGCTCGTATGCGTCCACAGTACCGCTTTCTCCAAATTCCCATAGCCATGTGTCCATACCATAGCCTTCTGCCGAAAAGACCAGCTCTTCACCTTGATAACCCTCTGACACTCCATTTATACGGGGTATGGAATCAATGGCCTCATGCTCCAGCCCTGAGATAACTTTGATATACTTGTTTACGGAGTGTTTTCCGTCTATTTTCAAAGTAATAAGATATTTGCCGGCCTTACGGTAAGTGTATGACACATCCGTATTTCTCATCAGTGTATCACCGTTTCCCATTTCCCAAATGAGCCGCTTGCCTTTAATCGCTGCCGTATCGTTGACTAATAGCTCCAACCGCTCATTGACCTCATAATGAAAATTATCATTGGTGTCATACACATAAAAGTCAATATTGGCAAGGTGCGACTTCGAAGGCAGGAACAAAAACAAAAGGATACCTGCCATGGCAACCAGTCCCAATATGATGATTGTTATAGTTTTCTTATTATCCATTGCGAATGTTTTATAAATTGGCTTTACATTCTTCCAAATCCCGTTCAATCAGTGCATTGTTATGTACCAGACTGTTCAATTCCTCTTTTATGTCGAATTGGCATTTAAGCATTCTGGAGGACAACACGCCGAAAAGGAATTTCGTATTCATATTGTTTTCCTTGTATATATGCTGCAATTGGTAAATCCCATCCTTCACCTCGTCCATCTTTTGTACCTGATGAATGTTGAAGTCCAGAGAGTCAATCTCATTCCAGATGTTCTGCGCCTGCTGCATATGTGTATGCTGGATTTCAAAAATGCGTTCGGAATGGTTGATTTCGTTTATCAACTCCGAACTGTCCTCTGTCGGTACGTTGAGTATATACCGGCAAAGTATGATATAAATTGCGGCTACTGAGAAAATCAGCAGCAGGAGGAAACGGATGTTTCCCCATAGCATTTCGTCTTTTGTCATGGCTTCGTCAGTTTATTCTTGGTTAATTCCTGATATTTGATTCTACACTTTTCAAGTTGCTCCATGTTGCTTTCACGCTTTTTGCTTTCGCGGTCAAGGTCATCCATTGATGATTGGATGACACGGATCTGTTCAAGCATAGCTTTATACACTTCGTACTTGCTTTTATCGGCCTGCATCGCAATGTCATTTTCCATTAATAACCGTTTTTTGGTTATCAATTTTTGCATGTGCTTGTGTTCACTCGAATTTCGCCGCTTGGTCTTCAGATTGTTCAAGTCCCGGAATAATTCTTCTATCTGGAAGTTAAGTTCTGCCTGTTTCTTGAACACATTGTCATATTCGGCCTTCTTGCTTTCAAGAAGGGATATTCCCTTTTGTGCAGTCACAATCGTTACGATACCTCCGGTTGTGGTAACAATCAGTGCGATAGCGAATACCAAAGTAAATCGGAGTTTCGCTTTCAAACGAGCTATTTTGTTTTCTGCTTCCATACTTGCTATGATTTAATCGCTCAACCTATAAACGACCATGATCGTTTCTTTTGAGCCTCTATTGTTTCGTGACTTTCGTCTCCTACTATAATATTCTCACGAACCATTCCGATGTATTCCAGTTCACTCATTTTGTGGAACATATTGCTGAGCAGTGTCACAAATGCCCCTGCCGTCTGCAATGACTGGTTTATATTGGTATGGTCATACATAAGCTTGGTTAGGCTCTCTATCTTCGTGATAAATTCAGAGGGTGTGACATTGGTCCACTCATAGAAATATTGGAGCAATTGTTCTCTTTCCGTTTCAGAAAGACTTTGAAGAGCGGAGTTCAGACCGTTTGCAAGCTCATTCACGGCCTGCACAAGATATATCGGCGGTTGCTCTAAGGCGATTTGTTCGATAAAGAAGATTCTTGAGTTGTAAAAGGCCGAGAAAGCCTTACACAGCTCAAATGTATTGTTGGCAAGCGTATCTCTACGCTTGTCAGCAACATTCCTGCTGTAAATGAGTTTCACGTCTTCTTTTATCGACTGTAGGGTACGTGCCAATTGGGAAATGAATGTTTTAATCCCATCGTGGCAAGCGGAATGTTGTACCGGTGGAATATATTGATGATTGATTTTATAGGTATTCCCTTGTCTGCATACCTCTGCCACCAGCAAAAAATTCTGGCTGTAGAAAGATTTGTTGACTTGGTTTCTGGGAACGATATGGAGTTTTATGCTCGGCAAGACATACGGGTGATGCAAAGGCACCTCTTCCGGGTCCGGTTCACCGACAGGTATCAAGTGATACGGATCTACGGATATTAGTACCATATACTCGCTGTCCTCGGCTTGCAGACCGGATTCTGAAATGGTTGCACAGGGTTTCTCATCCCCGTATAAACCGTCGTAATAAACGATGGGCAGACCGCCTTTGGTGATAGCGTTGCAGCTTTTCAGGCGGACACAGAGAGTGGACATGGTATCACCTGAAATCTCTATTTCAAGATTGTCACCTATCCCTTCAAGGACCTCTCCAAGACCATAGTTATAACTGGTCAGACTCCTTCCTGCTTCGCGGTTGAGAGCTTCCGTTTGGCAATATTGGTTTGCAAAGAAATGCTGGCTGGTCAGCTTCAGACCATTGACCCAGTTTACAGGCAAATATGTTAGTGTTTTCATATATTATGATGTTTTTGTTTCTACTTGTACACGTCGGATATATATCGTTTGATTATTCTTAATCTTATTGCCCTCACTCGTCAGAGTGGGGTCAAGTATTCTTATGAACAACGGGAAGTTAAACCATTTTGAGGTATAGAACATCCATCCGATTTGCATATCTTCCTTCTCTGTTTCAATCTTGTTTTGGGGGAAACGCCTGTTTTGGTCTTCGATAACCCAATTGAACCAATTCCCAAGAGATATTTCATTGGGCAGGCGGACAACCAACGAAGCGTATGTCGGGTCTTTTATATTCCGTTTGATTTTGACTTTGACCGTTCGGAAGCCGAAGTTGTCTATGTTGTCCCAATATTTCCGGTCAAAGGTACCATAGCTCAATTCCCATGGGGTATATATCGGGTGCGGGATGTCCAGGAACAGGGTTCTGCTGTACATAATCAGATATGGGATTGCAAACCACAGGATATTTGTTGTGTTCCATAGCGAATAAGGTAGCTTGCTTATCAGTTCAAACAGTAGATAGTAGCACCATCCGCCTAAAGCGCATATTGTGGTTAGAGTGAGAATGACCGCTGTTCGGGAACTGCCAATACCGATTGCTCCGAACAAATCGGAGGTTGACAGTTTGCAGAACAATGCTCCAAGGAGGATATAGGACAATATCGTGAATGTCAAGCCTCCCCAGACGTATTCGTTTTTTAGGAAACCGAACAGGCTGGGTAAAGCAACGGCAATGGAAGCCAGAAGAATGAATATGATTAATTTCTTCAGGCTAAGTTTGCTCTTGATCGTTTTTATTCCGGTCAAGACAAATATCATCACGGCTACAAATAATGGAGCCAATAAATAACGTGCAAAGAAATATAGCAATATCTTCATATTATTAGATTTTTCATAAGTTCATATTATATCCTAATCGGTTTTCTCCGAGTATAAAATCCGTTTCTCCACGTACCAGATAATCAACTTCGATATTTCTTGTTGAAAGGATGAAAAATTCAAGTATCCGGCGGACATTGGATAGATGCGTTTTTACCTCCTCATAGTCATCTGTCGGAGTATCAAGGATGATTGTCGCCGTCAAATCATCGGTTTCGCTTATCATTAGACCATTAAGGCCTAATGTCTGTCCGACACATTCGGAACCGACGGAAAGGTAAACCGTTTCATCAATCTCATGGACTTCCAGTCGCAGTTTCACCTTCAATCCCAAAACGATAAGAAGCAGTTGCTCGATAGCAGGCAGGTTCTCTTTATACCGTTCTGCATTGCAGAGGAATAGGAACAGCTTATATTTCTGATGGGAAGTAATGGATAGTTCGACATTTTCCATTACTTCAATCATCTTGATGAAGTTCTTCTTGGAATCCGGGTCTGAAAAGAAATTCAGATGGCGGTTATTGATACGGACCTTTTCTTTGAAAAACTCTGTATCAAAGGGTGCAAAGAATTGTATAAGCTCTTTATCCTGTTTTTCATTGGCTCGGATGGCTTCAACTATCTCCTTGTTGCTCATGCCCGGTGTGCTAAGCACCAATGGATGAAATAGTAATTCCGGCAATTGATGATAGATGCTGTTTCTTGCCAGATTCAGCAATATATATTCTTTGTCGGCATTTGTCGCCGCGATATGCTGTACCGAAACACTTAATACATCTCTGGATTTCACACGACTGTTCATACCATGGCAATTAACCATAGTATGGTCCAACAGCCGCCGGTCAAGAATAAATTGAAGTTCATCATAAAAGATTTCTGCGACAAAATTTATTGCCTGACTTCGTTGGATGCTTTCCAAGGGTTTCTTTTGCGCTAACATTGTTCCCATATCAGTTCACCGTTTCGATAGTTTATGACGATGTTGTCACCCGACTTGATTTGCTCAGAGACAATCAGACGAGATACGGACTTCTTGATATAAGTTCTTATGACTCCTGCTATCGGACGTGCGCCGTATTTGGGAGAATACCCTTTGTTTGCCAGATGTTGCAATGCTTCATCCGACAAATTCAACTGGATGTTTTTCTGTTTCATCAGTTGTTCTTGCAATCTTCCAAAATGGAGGTTGAATATCTGTTTGGCGACATTTTCATCTATTGGCGCAAACGGAACCACCTCGGTGAGACGTCCCAAAAATTCAGGTCGGAAATACTGTGCCATAACCTCGATGAGCTTTCCGGAATCAGGAGTATGTCCGGATTGTATTTGTTCCACAATCCACTGGCTTCCGATATTGGATGTGAAAATGATTATGGAATTTGAAAAATCTCCTTCCCGGCCCAGTTTATCATGTATTTTGCCTTCATCCATCATTTGCAGGAAAACATCATAAACGCTGCTATGGGCTTTCTCAATCTCATCGAATAACACTACCGAATAAGGTTTCTGTCTGATTTGAGTGACCAGTAAACCACCTTCCTCATATCCTACATATCCGGGAGGCGCTCCGATCAGACGAGAGACAGAATACTTCTCCATGTACTCACTCATATCGATACGTACCATATT
>ENA-OVGJ01000553-OVGJ01000553.1-human-gut-metagenome-genome-assembly--contig:-NODE-553-length-17424-cov-24.499280_pt1 | contig 17424 bp, 16 predicted proteins | sample MGYA00237772_ERZ505423 | MGnify/ENA primary metagenome ERZ505423 (study PRJEB26158, sample SAMN06016386) | human gut metagenome | biome: human gut; feature: ankylosing spondylitis patient; material...
TTTGAGTGGTGCCGTCACTAGTACGAGAGGACCGTGATGGACAGACCTCCGGTTTGCCAGTTGTGCCGCCAGGCGCACCGCTGGGTATCCGAGTCTGGTTAGGATAAGCGCTGAAAGCATCTAAGTGCGAAGCCATCCGCAAGATGAGAACTCCATTGAGGGTCGTTGTAGACGACGACGTAGATAGGCTGCAGGTGTAAAGACGGTGACGTCAAAGCCGAGCAGTACTAATTGCCCGAGACTTTCTTCTTAGTAGTCGTACTTTCAGTTGTTGAAAGTTTAACAACAGTTTTTGCTAATCAATTTGTCTAACTTATACGCTCGACGAATTAATAATTACTAATTAAAAATTACTAATTGTCGCAGCGAACGAATATTAGGCGGTTATTGCGGCGGTGTCCCACCTCTTCCCATTCCGAACAGAGAAGTTAAGCCCGCTTGCGCCGATGGTACTGCAATGCAATGCGGGAGAGTAGGTGGCTGCCTTCTTTACTTGAGGTCTTCAGAGTCAAACGACTTTGGAGACCTTTTTTTGTTTAGGAGGGTATGGCATCCTGCCATACCCACGCCGCCTTATTGCTTTGTTGGTGCAGCAGGGACTGCTGCACCCCCTGATCCTGGTAGATAACTTCAAATCCTGACAGATGAAATCGTTATCTGTCAGCCATTAACCTTCTGTAACGTAGTACATTACGCGCAGACTGACAGATATGGTAGATAAAAATACATGTTTTTATGTTACAGCAATAGTTTTTTTCGTCTATTGATAATCGGCAATAAAATTGATATAAAAACGATGTAAAAACAAATGACTTATCAATTTATTTTGTACATTTGCATACCACTCGAATAATCATTTAAAACTTAATAATTATGTTGAACAAGAAAATCGAAGAGGCTCTCAATGCCCAAATCAACGCCGAGCTTTGGTCGGCTTATCTCTATCTTTCAATGGCTGCTTATGCTCACGCTAACGGCAATCCGGGAATGGGCAATTGGTTTGAGGTACAGTTTCAGGAGGAGCAGGATCATGCCAAGATCATGTTCAATTACATCATACAGCGTGGCGGACGTGTTGAGCTGAAGCCTATCGACGCTGTGCCTACAACTTGGGAGTCGCCGCTCGCCGTGTTCGAGGCTACACTTGCCCACGAGCAGAAGGTGACATCGCTCATCAACAATCTCTTCGCTCTCACAACAAGCGAGAACGACTACGCTACGCAGAGTATGCTCAAGTGGTTCATCGACGAGCAGGTGGAGGAAGAGGAGAACGCACAGAATATCATCGATAACCTCAAGATGATCCAGGGCAACGGCTATGGTCTGTATATGCTCGACAAGGAGTTGAGCGCACGCAAATACACTCAGGCTTCACCTCTTGCAACAAAGGCTTAATCTTCTTGGGAGGGTATGGCAGGGATGCTATACCCTCCTATTGTGTAATCCTAGTGGATAAAAAAGCCCACTAACCAAGCAGTAGTACCAATAGTTTTGTTGGTGCAGTTGAGACAACTGCACCCCTTTGCGAGTACCAACCAAGCAGTGCACCAACCAAGCAATAAAATTTATTTATTTTCTAATTTTACTTTTCTTTTTTTAGGAGGTCATATAATTGTAGTGCCCAACAGAAGTGCTCTATAGGGCTCACCCGATAACGTCCTGGGGGAATATTGTAGATGTTAAAGCAATATGACTGAATAATAGTCACACTGCATGATTTTTGATAAAAGATTAACAAACAAGATTAACAAATAAGATTATGTAACATGATCATCGATGATAAAACAATAATTCAAGCTATTCGGGGAAGAACAGAAGTTGGTTTCAAACTCCTGATGCAGAAGTATAAGCAGCCTATATATTGGCACATCCGCCGTTTGGTTGTTTCGCACGATGACGCTCAGGATGCCACCCAAGAAGCCTTCATAAGAATATTTCGTTCCTTCAACCAGTTGAAGGATGAAAAATCTTTCCAAGGTTGGCTCTTTCGGATAGCTACTAACGAGGCTTTTAGGCTGATAGAATCTCGCAGACAGGATAGGGTTTCCTTGGAAGCTGATGGCTGCGAGGCAAATCGCTTCATAGCCGACAGCTATATTGATTTTAGCAATCTTGAAGTTGTGAGACTGCAAAGAGCTATATTAACTTTGCCAATCAAGCAACAGGTGACATTCAACCTCCGTTATTATGACGAGCTGAATTATGATGATATAGCAGAAGCTACAGGTTCAACTCCTTCCTCTGCCAAAGTGAACTATCATATTGCCAAGGAGAAAATCATCAAATATATAAATTCAAATGAGAACAATTATGAATAAAGATTTTTATATAACTAACAAACAGATGCCTTATACCACACCAGAAAGTTTCTTCGATGAACTGGAAGAGCATATTTGGGAAGAGGTAAAGGATGGTTATCTTGCGGACAAGCCAAATGACAATGAAATGCAATGTGCGCCATTGGGTGTTTCCGTTAGTAATAAGTCGTCTAAATTGCGCCTTGTACTGCGGAGTTTCATTTTGATGACTGCATCTGTAGCTTTGGTGCTCATCGTAAATATTAATCTCTCCAAGCAATCTACCGTCTCTATCAATGACGTAGATCAAGCATTCGGTAAACTCAGCACCGATGATCAAGCATATCTGCTCAATGTCTATCAAGAAGACATATTCATTAATGAGTGAAGAATAAAGACTTTAGCCGTAAAATAGAAGTGAAACTTTCAAAATTAAAAGAATTATGACACGTATTATCAGAACATTACTTATCGTAATTATGATGGTTGCGTCTAATGTAGTCGCAATTGCACAACAACCTAATCGCCAACAGCAAGTATCTCGTGAGCAATTGGCAGAAATAGAAGCCAAGCACATCGCACATGAATTGGCTTTCTCAGATGCTGTCAGTGGAAAATTTGTTGCCACCTATTGTAATTATAAGAAGGACATTTGGGCTTTAGGTCCTCGCCTACGTCCTGATCGCAGAGGTGGAGCATCTGAGCAAGATAACGAAAAACGCATCAAACAACGCTTTGCTATGAGTGAGAAAATTTTAAATATCCGCCAGAAATATTATAAGGAATACTCCAAGTTTCTCACACAAGCTCAAATTGAGAAGGTGTACGAGCAAGAGAGAATGCTCATGAAGCGACATACGAAACGAGGAAAAAAGATGGCAACCCCTAAATAATACTACTTATGAAACACAAGTTTTTTCTGTTCTTCTATATGCTGAGTATTCTTGGTTGGGGCGAAGGTTCTGCACAAGAAATAGAATTTTCTAAGGAGACTTTTATTAATGATGTGATGAGCCTGCCTTATCGCAAAGCTACCATCCCGGGTTATGGCGACAAGGCTTCGCTTGTCATATATTTGCATGGAGGCTCAAGTAAGGGTGACGACAATGAGGCACAGATGCAAGAGCCAGGTATCAGCGCCATCGCTTCTTGGTTGTCTGCCAACAACTATAAGGCCATTATGCTTGTGCCACAGTGTCCTACCGACAAGGCATGGCTTGGTTCGACCCAAGATGTGTTGGTTGCTCTGCTCAAAACTTATATAGACAGAGGTGTGGCTGATGCTGACAAGGTTTATATCTTTGGTGGTTCTATGGGAGGAACCGGTACATGGGGTATGCTATCCAATCATTCTGATTTGTTTGCTGCAGCCATGCCTGTTGCAGGCAATCCTACAGGCTTGGATGCCGAGGCTATTTCACAAGTGCCGATTTACACGGTAATGGGCACTATGGACAGAATTATGAAAATCTCAAATGTAGAAATGTTCTTGAATGAAATGGACAACTATAAGGCTGAATACAAGTTTGATATTGAAGATGGTTGGACTCATGAGGATGTATGCAAAAATAGCTATACCAGTGAACGTCTTTCATGGGTGTTTGAGCACACCAAAAGACAATTAACGGGGATAATGCCTTTATCCTACGATGACTGTAATTTAGTAAATATAGTTTGGTATTCTATCAATGGACAAAGGTTGACATCTGAGCCAACTCAAAAAGGTTTTTATATCAGGAGTTATCGGTATAGAAGTGGTAAGGCCATAACTGGAAAGTTTTATTTGGACAGACCATTCTAATTGAGTTAAAAAGAGACTGAGGTTGTGTCAAAAGTCGCAATTAGTACACCCCTTGTGGTTAGTATGGAAGATACCCTCAAATCATGGAAGATGCAGCGAGCATCTTCCATCCCTTATCCCTTTGAAACGCAACGCGCTACGCAGAAAATGGAAGATATGGCAGATGTTTTCACCTACATCATTTTCTATAGACTATCCCAATCTAAAAATAAATATATACCTTTGTAGTTATATTAAACATATAGCTATGGATAAACAATCAAGATACGCAGAACTGATCTCTCAGATAGAAGTATTCGCGAATGATGCTGACCATCCTATCAGCGTATTGTCTAATTGTGCTGCAGTAATGAAGACAATCTTTCCAGAGGAATACTTCTGGGTAGGTTTCTATATTGTAGACGGTGACGAACTGATACTCGGTCCGTTCCAGGGCACGCCGGCATGTACACGCATCAAGTTCGGACGCGGAGTATGTGGCACGGCATGGAAGGAGCAGCGCACACTTGTTGTTGAGGATGTCGAGAAATTCCCTGGTCATATAGCCTGCTCGTCGCTCTCCCGATCGGAGATTGTCGTTCCGTTGAAGCACAATGGAGTGGTGGTTGGCGAAATAGACATCGACAGCACCGAATTGGCTACATTCGACGACGTGGACAGACAGTTTCTTGAGCATGCGGCAGAGGTGATTGCACCTTATATGGCGAAACTCGCCATACCTTTATGAATCTACAGTGTGCGTGGGTATGGCAAGAATGCCATACCCTCCTATAATGCTGCATAAGTATGGCGAGACAGTTCTGTTTTATATAGATCTTAGGGCTTAAAAGCAGAAAAATGTAAGTTTGTAGTTAAAAAGTTGCGTGATTGTTTGGTGGTTTCAAAACTAATACGTACCTTTGCAACCGCTTACAGAGCAATACGGGTAAGTCTTGCACGGCCAGCTCCCTTCGAACCCTCCAGGACGGGAACGTAGCAAAGGTAGTTGGTTGTAGCGGCGCGATGTAAGTAGCTTGCCCACCCGCCTCTTTAGCTCAGTTGGCCAGAGCACGTGATTTGTAATCTCGGGGTCGTTGGTTCGAATCCGACAAGAGGCTCAAAATGATGACGAGACAAGACTTTAAGTTTTGTCTCGTTTTTTTGTATTTGCATATTTGAGGTGTTACACGGTTGCGCCTCGGATGCAATGTGATGGTAAAACATGATGCGGTGGAGCTTGTCACTTCTGCTGCGTTTAAAAAAGAAATAATTATGGAAAAGATAGACGTTACGACACTCAACGATAATGTGTTCACTACTATTGGTAAGGAGTGGATGCTCGTTGCTGCAGGCAACGAAGAGAAGTTCAATATGATGACAGCCTCTTGGGGCTGTCTTGGCTGGTTATGGAACCGCCCAGTGGCTATTGTGTACATCCGTCCGGAGCGTTACACCCACGAGCTCATTGAGGCTAACGACACGATGAACCTTGTTTTCCTCGGCAACTCGGAGGAGGCACGCAAGGCGTATGCGTTCTGCGGTGCTAAGTCGGGCAGAGACTTCGATAAGGCGAAGGAGGCCCATCTCACACCCGTTGCAACCGAGAACGGCTGCGTAACATTCGACGAAGCACGCCTCACACTCACATGTCGCAAGCTGTACAAGACGCAGATTCGTCCGGAGGAGATGCTCGACAAGTCGATAGAGCAGTGGTACGGCGAGAAGGGCGGCTTGCACGACGTGTATGTGGTGGAGATTCTTGACGCTTACAAAAAGTAATGCGCTAATAAGCAAAACCATTCTATATACATAATATTATATCGTACAGGTCAATTAACATTCAAACCGAACTTTGATGACAAAGAAAATAGATAAGTATAAGGTTCAGGCGGCTTTGGTGCGCTCGTTCTTTGACGCCTTCTCGCATGGCGTGATAGAGAGTCAGGTGGAAGACCGGAAGGAGAAGACGACACCGCAGTCGGTTAAGAAGCTGATGTTAGAGCACTACGAGCACATCGCGCCCGCTTTCTTCGACACCATGTTCTTCCCGTTGGCAGCCATGAACTACAAGTACGAGGACATAGCGGCACTGGCTCGCGAAGCGCAGCAGCGTGGCGACGACATGATGGCACTTGTGCGCACGGCGTGTGGCGACGAGGCGTACTACAACGCTATGGTTGAGGAGTACAAACGCAACTTCTCGATGCTGCTTGCAGGCAAATATCTCTCAAATGCCGACCATCTTGAGGGTTATGTGCGCAAGGCGAAGGAGGAGACGGAAGCATCGGTAGACTCCGACCGTGCCATCGAACTGACCGTGCGTGTCGTGATGTTCGCATACGTTCGCGGTCTGCGTCAGACGGGGGAGGGTGCACGTTTTGATCGGTCGGCGCACTTGGGACAAGTGCACCCCCTACGTGGGGCTACGCTCTTCCGTTTGATGCTCGACGCGATGAACATCCTGCTGCTCGATGAGGCTGTGGATTTTGCTGACGCGGAGGCAACCGACCTTGCTTCGCTCTTTTTGAAGGTCTGTCAGACGCAGCATAACTTCACGGTTATGACCGACGAGATGGATCGTACATACTCTGAATTAATGAAGGAATAATAACATATACTATGACACAGATTCCGGTTTTGCTGCTCACAGGTTATCTGGGCAGCGGTAAGACAACATTATTAAATCGCATTCTTTCCAACGAGAAAGGAATTAAGTTTGCCGTTATCGTGAATGATATCGGCGAGGTGAACATCGATGCCGACCTTATTCAGCAGGGTGGAGTAGTGAACAAGCAGGACGACAGTTTGGTGGCTCTGCAGAACGGCTGTATCTGCTGCACGCTGAAGATGGATCTCATCGACCAGTTGCGCGACATTGTGAATATGAAACGCTTCGACTATATCGTCATCGAAGCGAGTGGCATCTGCGAACCAGCACCAATCGCACAGACAATCAGTTCGATGGCGACACTCGGTCCGCAGTACATCACCAACGGCATTCCGCGTCTTGACAGCATCGTGACCGTAGTGGACGCGCTGCGCATGAGAGACGAATTCAACAACGGCGACGCTCTGAAACGCGACGGACTCGAAGACGAAGACCTTGAAAACCTCGTAATACAGCAGATAGAGTTCTGCAACACGATACTTCTCAACAAGGCTGCGGAGGTGAGTGCTGAGGATTTGCGCAAGCTCACCGAGATAATCCGCGCCATTCAGCCTAAGGCAGAAATCATTCCGTGCAACTACGGCGACGTAGATTTGGAGCGTCTGCTCAACACCGGTCGTTTCAACTTCAACGAGGTGGCTACATCGGCTGCATGGATCAACGAGATTGAGAACCATCACGGCGATGAGGAGGATGATGACGACGATGAGGAGGAGGAGCATGAGCACCATCATCATCACGACTATGAAGATGAAGAGCATGAACATCATCATCACGACCACGATGATGAAGAGCACGAGCATCATCATCACGACCACGACTGTCATGGCGGTTGCGGACATCATCACCATCACCACGACCATGAAGGTGGCGAAGTGGAGGAGTACGGTATCGGAACGTTTGTCTACTATCGCAGAAAGCCGTTCGACATGAACTTCTTCGACAATTTCGTGGCACGTCTGTTCCCGAAGAATGTGATTCGCTGCAAGGGATTGTGCTGGTTCAAGGAAGAGCCCGACATGTGCTATCTTTTTGAGCAGGCAGGCAAGCAGATGGAGCTGAAAAACGCCGGACAGTGGTACGCCACAATGCCGAAGGACGAACTGCAGCAGATGCTCGAACGCGAAGAAGGACTGCGCAGAGACTGGGACGAGAAGTACGGCGACCGTATGCAGAAACTCGTGTTTATCGGTCAGAAACTCGACAAGAAAGCTATAAAAGAACAGCTCGACATGTGCCTTACGGATGTAGAGCTATAAAAGAAAAACCGGTATGGCATGAGTGCTATACCGGTTTTTTATGTTTGTAGGCTGCGTGGGTATGGCAGGGATGCCATACCCTTCTATATTAGAGATGCTTCATGATGTCGAGCAGATGATCCCAAACCATCTGAACGGTCGGGATGTGCAGACGCTCGTCAGGAGTATGCACGTCGCGCAGAGTAGGACCGAACGAAACCATGTCGAGGTTCGGGTAGCGCTCAGAGAACAGACCGCACTCCAAGCCGGCGTGGATACCCTTTACGATAGGTTCCTTGCCGAAGAGTTTCTTGTACGATTCAACAGCCACCTTGGTGAGCTTGCTGTTCGGGTTCATCTTCCAAGCCGGATAGCCGTCGCTCATCTTCACTTCAGCACCAGCCAATTCGAAGGCTGCCTTCACGGTGTTAGTTTCGTTCTCGAGGTTGCTCATGACGTTAGAACGCTGTGAGGCAACGATGTTTATTTCGTTTTCAGCTGTCTGCACGCTTGCTACATTGTTGGATGTCTCAACCATGTATGCGAGTGCTTCGTCCTGGCACATAGCGAACACGCCGTTGTCAACAGCCTGCATGCAGAGGATGAAGCGGCGGCTTGCGTCCTTCGGCAGTACGCTCTCAGCGTCGGTGCTACCGAGGTTGAACTCCATAACCGGCTCGGTTACGTGGAACTCCTCTTCGATGTTAGCTGTGAACACGTTCCAGTCGGCACGTGCTGTCTCCTTCTCGCTTGCCGGAACTGCGAACACGATGCTACCGTCGCGTGGAATAGCGTTGTGCAGTTTGCCCGAGTTGAACTGAGCAAGGCGGAGATCCATCTTCTCCTGCTCCTTGTAGAGGAAGCGAGCGAGAATCTTGATGGCATTGGCGCGCTTCTTGTTGATGTCGTCGCCAGAGTGTCCGCCCTTCAGTCCCTTTACAGAAGCTGTGAGGAAGAACATACCCTCGGGAGCAGCCTCACGCTCGAATGTGAAGCGAGCCGAAGTAGTCTTTCCGCCAGCGCAAGAGATGAAAATCTGTCCTTCGTCCTCAGAGTCGAGGTTGATGAGCATATCGCCCTTCATAAAGCCTGCCTTCATACCCATAGCACCGGTGAGACTTGTCTCCTCGTCGCGTGTGAATACGCACTCCAGCGGTCCGTGCTCGATGTCGTCGCTGTCGAGGATAGCCAGTTCGATAGCGCAACCGATGCCGTCGTCAGCACCGAGTGTTGTGCCCTTAGCGTTGAGCCATTCGCCGTCGACGTAAGTCTGGATGGGGTCGGTGAAGAAGTTGAAGTCTACGTCTACGAGTTTGTCGCAAACCATGTCCATATGACTCTGCAGGATGAGTGTAGGCGCGTTCTCGTGACCCTTTGTGGCCGGCTTGCGGATTACTACGTTGCCCGTCTCGTCGGTCTCGGTCTCGAAGCCGTGGCTCTTGCCGAACTCCTGAAGATACTCTATCATGCGCTCCTCGTGCTTTGAAGGGCGCGGAATCTCGTTGATTTTAGCAAACTGCTCGAACACGCGAGCAGGTTTTAATTCGCAATTGCTCATTTTCCTTAAATTTTTTATGATGATGTTATAATAATCTGAATTTTCGATAAATTATTTTGCCATGCCACCGAATTGCCGTACCTTTGTAGCGATATGTAATGGTGGGGCTATCTTTTGCAAAGATAGTGTAAAAGGAAGACACCACAAAATATCTTCACTTATTTTAAATGTAGGTAGACATCTATTTTAGTCAAAACAGATACAAATATGATAAAACTAATGCTTATCAGCCTCGCTGTAGTGGCAGTAGCCTTCGCATTGTTGTCGATAAAGGTTCTGCTGAAGCGCAACGGCAAGTTCTCTTCGCAACACGTACACGACAACCCGGGCTTGCGCAAGCAGGGCATTCACTGCGTGATGGATCAGGATCGCGAGGCTCGCGAACGCAACGGTGCCTACTAAATCAGCCTGTAATATATAATGTATATACGACAGGCGTATAAAACGATAAAATTAAAAACAGAATAAAGATGAACAAGAAAAACATTTTCGGCGCACTTGCACTCGCAACTGTTGCCGCTTTCGCAATGACTTCTTGCGACAAGTCGAAGTGTCAGGTTGACGAGAAGAAGGTAGAGGGCAAGCAGGCTGTGCCTTCAGACGTTAAGATTGCGTATGTAGAGGTAGACAGCATCATGTCGCAGTACAAGTTCTGCAAGGACTACTCGCTCATTCTGCAGAAGAAGGGTCAGAACATCCAGAACACACTCGCGCAGAAGCAGCGTGCTCTCGAACAGGCTTACATGAACTTCCAGCAGAAGATACAGCAGAACGCCTACACACGTGAGCAGGCTGAGCAGATACAGATGTCGCTGCAGAAGCAGAATAGCGACCTTCAGGCTCTTAACCAGCGCTTGAGTGGTGAGTTCCAGGTGGAGACAGAGAACTACAACAACGCCCTGCGCGACTCTATCCAGCACTTCCTCGCTGTTTACAACAAGGATAAGAAGTTTGGCTTGATTTTGAGCAAGGCAGGCGACAACCTCCTCTATGCAGACAAGGCTTACGACATCACCAACGAGGTTATCGCTGGATTGAACAAGGCTTACAAGCCGGCTGCTCCTGCAAAGGAGGTGAAGGCAGAGGCAAAGAAAAAGTAATAGTACAGACGAATACATAGTTTAATGGGAGGTGCTGTTCTTTCCGCTCAGCTTTGGTGCTCGACGGAACAAGAACAACACCTCCTTTTTGTGTTCGTACACCACTGCTATACTGATGACAAATTCATGGTGCGAGTCTCCTTTCTACAACAAAATGACAAAATAACTACAAAAAATCGTGTCAAATATTTCTTTGTATTAAAATATTTATTACATTTGCAATCGTATAACATACGTTTAGTATAGTTAATACATCTTTAGTTAGTGACGAAAGTATGTAAACATAAATATATTAACTTTTAAAATTTGTAGTTATGAGAAAGACGTTACTAAACACAATGGGGCTTCTTCTTGCGTTGTTTGGCGCAACGAATGCTTATGCCCAGAGCACAGTAGAACTGCCTTACTCTATCACCTTCGATTCTACCAACGATGTTTGGACCGTGCTTGATGCCAGTCCGTCACCTGGTACCTCATGGGTATTCAATAACGATTGGGGCAATGACGGTTTCTGCATCGGCAACGCGTGGACAGCTACACCGAGCTACTGCATTAGGACCGATTCGGGTGAACCTAACGACTACTACGTTTCTCCGTCATTCAGTTTGAAGGCAGGCAAGACGTACACCGTGAAGACAAGCTCGGGCACAATGTATAGCACTCCCGCGACACTCTCTGTAGAGTACACGACGACTCCTACTAACGCCGCTTCGTTCACAAAGCTGAGCGACATCAATATGCCGTCTTCTGGTGCGCAGTACGACAATTCGTACGACCTTACTGTTCCTGAGGACGGACTCTACAGCTTTGCGTTCCACGCCACAAACACTTCTAAAGGCGACAAGAGCAACTGGGTATATCTCTACGCTCTCGGCTTCAGCATCGAGGAGAAAGTAGGTGGCGAAACTCCTGACCCGGGTACAGATCCCGACCAGCCCGACCCACCAGCTGTAGACCAGGACGGTACACTGCCTTACGATATGACATTCGATTCGGCTGAGAAGTTCGCCACATGGACAACGATGGACAATAGCGATACTCCTGGCGTGACATGGGCTTACACCGCATCAGACTTTGCTGGCAAACCAGCTGCTCACATGGGCACTGACGCTACATCTGCAACTTGCGACTGGCTCGTCTCTCCGAAGTTCGAGCTGAAGGAAGGCAAGTCGTACAAGATTACGGTTGACGCTGCTTCGGGTCCGAACAACGAGCTGAACCTAATCCTCGACTACTTTGTAGGCAGCAAGTCGGCAGACAACCAGAAGACTATCGATTGGATTGGCTCTAAGCTCCCTAAAACCGAAGGTGAAACCGAAGGCGAGGGTGGCAAGGTGAAGAACGAGTGAATTCTCGATGCCAACAAGGACGACGTATACCTCTTCGCATTCCGCGCACTCAACTGGGGTGCCAACGGCACTAACGATGCCGTCAGCATCTACTCGGTGAAGATTGAGGAGATGGCAGAAGGCAAGCCCGAGGCTCCGGTAGCACTTCCTTACGAGGTTTCGTTCGAGAAAGAAGAAAGCGTATCAGGTTGGACCGCAATGGACCGCAGTGCCAGCACCGCTTCTACATGGAGCTGGAATTCATGGGGATATCAGGAGTACGGTGCCGACTGGAACCCGGTGGGCGACCAGCATCCTTGCGTAGGCTTCAGCAGCGACTTTAACACTGACGCCAACGACTATTGGGTGTCTCCGGCATTCGCTCTCGAAGCTGGAAAGACATACGTAGCGAAGGCTCACACAGCCAACAACCGCAGTTGTGTTGAATCGGGCACAACATCGTTCACGATGAAGCTCGGTACAAACAGGAAGGTGCAGGGTTCGTTCGACAAGACTCTCGGCACTATTGAACTTAGCACTGTGTACGACCGCGACCCGAGCACATTCGAGTTCACCGTAGAAAAGGCAGGCAACTACTATGTTGCTTTCCATATCAGCGACAAAACAGGTGCAAATGCTTACGGCTACATCTTCGACTTCAGCCTTGCTGAGAAGAAAGCCGTTGTGGAAGAGCCTGTAGCTACAGAACCGGTAGCCAACCTCGCAGCAGCTGAACTTACAGCAGAGAAGAGTGTAGAGCTGACATGGACTAACCCTGCAAAGGATGTCGACGGCAAGGATCTGCCGGCTGACGCAGTGCTCACCGTAAAGGTTTACGAGGGCGAGGAAGTAGTTAAGGTATTCGAGGACCAGGCTCCGGGCAGCGAGGGTAAGCACGTACAGGCTTACACCGACGAGACATTTGCTGGCGAACACAACTACAAGGTGGTTGTTGTCTACAAGGATAAGGAGTCGGAGGCTGCCACAACTTCTCTCACCGTGAAGGTCGTAGTAGACGCTATCAACGGCGTAATGGTTCCGGCTGACGCTAAGGTTTCTGTACACACACTCAGCGGTGTAGCGGTTGGCAACAATCTCTCTACACTTGGCAAGGGTACATACATCGTAAGAGTGAAGACTGCCGACGGTGCTGTGAAGACTATGAAGATTGCTAAGTAGTCTGAATTGCTAACAATAATGAATGTAGTCACACATATTCATAAACCACATAATTAATCTAAAAACAGATAAAACTATGGAAGAAAAACTTCAGTTTGTGCCTTCTTTGAAGGATGCGTTTGCTATAGGCATGAAAAATCTTGTGCCAATAGTATTGTCAGTGTTGCTTTGGCTCGTCACCGTATGGATTCCTTACGTTAATGTGGGCACCACGATAGCTTTGGCTACGTTGCCGGTGAAGCTTAGCAAGGGCGAGATGATTACTCCAATGTTCATCTTTGAGTCGAAATATCGTCATTGTATGGGTGAGTATTTCATCCTTCAGGCTGTCATCACCTCTGCCATATCGGTAGCCTTCCTGTTCATGATCATTCCAGCAATAGTACTCTCGCTCAGTTGGATGCTTGCTGTTTATCTTCTTGTAGGTAAGGGTATGAATTGGGCTTTGTGTCTTTCTGAGAGCAACCGTTTGATGATGGGCTATAAGCTGAAGGCGTTCTTCCTGAAGTTTGTTGTAGGCTTTGTGCTGTTCTTAGCCTATTATATTCTCTTCCAGATACTTAGTGACGCATCAGGCTTGTTAGTACTCATTTCGCTTGTTTATCTCCTTGTAAGCGTTTGCGTAATGCTTTCGGTCGATGCAGTTATCTATCGCGAGTTGGTGCTCAGTGAGGATAAGGTTGAGGAAGCTAAGCCAGAAGAAGCTCTTTAACGAGTGAATTGCAATGCAATAGGCATCGGTTCGCGTTCGGAATCTGATCGGTTCGCGTTCGGAATCTGATTGGGTTGCGTTCGGAATCTGATCGGATCGCGTTCGGAATCTGATTGGGTTGCGTTCGGAATCTAATCGGGTTGCGTTCGGTGTCCGATGGCAAAACATTCATAAATCCACTGCCGAGAGGCAGGTATTCTTTAGACGAATAAAGATTAAAGCATAAGAAAAGGCTGACTCCTGCTGCGGTTTTGCAGCTTAAGAGTCAGCCTTTTTTATTGTTGTATCTCGTAGCGTAGCCTTCAGCTACGTTTACAAGTTAGAAGTCTACGACCGTGATACCGGCTCCGCCGAACTGCACGTGCTCATCCTTGCATTGCGTCACGTTTGGCACCGACTGCAGATACTGGCGTATGAGCTGTCTGAGTATGCCGTTGCCCTTGCCGTGGAGGATGCGCACGCGCGACATACCCACGAGTATAGCGTCGTCGATGAAGTGCTGCACAGCGTTTAGTGCTTCGTCGCCACGCATTCCGCGCACGTCGAGATCCTGATGGAAGTTGAGTTTGTGCGAGTCGATGGTCTGACGCGTCTCGCGGCTGATGCCGAACGTTGGCGGCAGTGTCGACTCCGGTGTCTTCGTGGTGTGCTCCAGGCGCGATGTCTTCACCTTTGTGCGCACGTCGCCGAACACTACGGTTGCCTCTTTGCCCTCTACCGACTCCACACGACCAACCGTCGTCAGTCCGCGCATACGCACCGTGTCGCCTGTCTTGAAGGGGTGTTGAGGTGTTGAGGTGTTGAGGTGTTGAGATGTTGAAGTGGTGAGGAGTTGAGATGTTGAGGTGGCTGGGTTCGCAGCGTTCTCCTTCTTCTCCTTCTTGCGTTTTTCGCGTCGCTCCTTGCGCTCCATGATCTGGCGCATCTTCTTCTCGATGAGGTCGTCAGCCGACTTGGTGTCTATCTCGTTCACGTCCTCCTTGAACGCCTTCAGCTCCTCGCGCAGGCGCTTCGTCTCCTCCTTCTCCGCCTGACACTCGCGTATCTCGCGGATAGTGTTCTCGATGTTGCGGTTGCTCTCCTTCAGCAGTTCCTGCGCCTGTTCCTTGGCTTGACGCAGAATCTCTTTGCGCTTGTGGTCGAGCTCGCGGATTTCATCTTCGTATTTCGCGATAGTCTTCTCCAAGTCCTTCTCGCGCTGATGTACGTTCTGTCGCTTGTTCTCCCAGTAACGCTTGTCGCGTACAATGTCCTGCAAGTATTTGTCGCTCTGTATGTAGTCGGAGCCCACGATGTCGCTCGCCTCGCGTATCACCTCGTCTGGAATGCCCGTCTTGCGCGCAATCTCAATGGCGAACGATGAGCCGGGCTGACCTATGGCGAGCTGGAAGAGCGGCCGCATCTCGTGGCGGTCGTAGAGCATGGCACCGTTGGCAATGCCGTCGTGCGAGTCGGCGTAGTGCTTCAGGTTCTGGTAGTGGGTGGTTATCACGCCCCACGCGTGCTTCTTTACAAATTGGTTGAGCACCGCCTCAGCCATTGCACCGCCAATCTGCGGCTCGGTGCCCGTGCCGAACTCGTCGATGAGCAGCAGCGTGTGCTCGCCCGACTGGCGCATCATGTTCTTCATGTTCAGCAAGTGCGATGAGTAGGTAGAGAGGTCGTTCTCAATGCTCTGCTCGTCACCGATGTCAATCATTATGTCGCTGAAGATGCCTACCTTCGAACGCTCGCTCACGGGGATAGACAGACCGCACTGCAGCATATACTGCAGCAGCCCCACCGTCTTCAGACAGACCGACTTGCCACCAGCGTTCGGACCCGAGATTATCAGGATGTGGCGGTCGCGTGTCAGCATGATGTCGAGCGGCACGATAGGTTTCTCCTGCTTCTTCAGCGCGAGCCACAAGAGCGGATGCTTCGCCGTAATCCAGTCGACAACAGGTTTTGCGCTCACCTCCGGCTCGATGCCGCCCGTGAGCTGTGCGAACTCGGCGCGCGCACGAATGAAGTCGACCTCGGCAAGCATACGATAGGCGTTCACGATGTCGTCCACGTGCGGACGCACCAGCTTCGTGAACTCCGTGAGTATCACTATTATCTCGCGTCGTTCGTCGGCTTCCAGCTCGCGTATGCGGTTGTTCGCTTCAACTACTTCCGTCGGTTCCACGAATACCGTCTTGCCCGTCGACGACTCGTCGTGTACGATGCCCTTAATGCGTCGCTTCATGGCAGGAGCGATAGGCACAACGAGTCGACCGTCGCGCAGAGTTGGCGTAACGTCCTTGTCGACGAGACCCTCGCTCTGCGCGGCGTGCAATATGCTATATAATGTACGCGATACACTGCCCTCCGCCTTGCGCAGCTGCGAGCGAATCTCGGCGAGACGCGGCGATGCCGTGTCCTTTATCTTGCCGTATTTGTCGAGAATTTGGTCAATGCGGCGTATAAGGTCGGGGAAGGTGAGCACGCCCTCTGTAAGGTCGTGCAGAGTAGGGTAGTCGAAGTTGCCGTCATCGTCGCTGCGGTTGAGGAAGCGCACGATGCCAGCCACCGTCTCGAGCGAGCGGCGCAGGTCAAATATCTCGTTCTCTTCAAGATGCGTGCCCTCGATGCGTATGCGCTTTATCGACTCGCGCATGTCGAAGAAGAACTGCAGTGGGAAATCGTCCGTCTCCTCCTGCATACGGCGGAACTCGCGCGTCTGTTTCAACGCCGTGTTGATGCGCTCCGCGTTGTCCGTGAAGCCCATAGCGTCCACCTTGTCCTTGCCCAACTGACTCAGACAGTAGCCCTTCAACAGCGAGCGTATCTCGCTGAACTGTATCTTGTTTTCAAAGTTGCTTGGATAAATCATAAGTGCAAAGTTACTGCAAACCGAAGACAATACAAAATATGCTTGCATATTTTTATTGTTGAGGTGCAGCGTAACTTATTTAAAGTTACTGCAAACCGAAGACACTGCAAAACATGCAAGCTTGTTTTTGTGCTTTTAAGAGGTGATGTTATAGCTTTAGTAACGTTCAAAGGAGCTGAAATCAATGATTTTTCGCTGTTCGACGAAAAAAGTAAGCCGAAAATTTGGAGGTATAAACTAAAAAGCGTAACTTTGCACCCGCTAATTAAGCAAAGTGAAAAGGTAATTCACTGCGATTGCAAGACTACATCTATCGCATTTCCTTTATTGGAGAGATGGCAGAGTGGTCGAATGCACCGGTCTTGAAAACCGGCGTACTGAGAGGTACCGGGGGTTCGAATCCCTCTCTCTCCGCAATGTAGTGACGCTTTCAAGTGATTACTTTTCACTGCGAGCACCGCAATCTCAAACACCCTATGGAGAGATGGCAGAGTGGTCGAATGCACCGGTCTTGAAAACCGGCGTACTGAGAGGTACCGGGGGTTCGAATCCCTCTCTCTCCGCCAAAGAGTCCTGTAAACCGCAAGATTTACAGGACTTTTTATTTTTATGTTTTGGTAGTCCTCCTTTTTGGGGGATCAAAAACTTTTGTGGCTCATATAATATTGTTGTGTTTTTAACAATCTGTATTTCTTATGCAAACAACT
>ENA-OVGJ01000556-OVGJ01000556.1-human-gut-metagenome-genome-assembly--contig:-NODE-556-length-17377-cov-142.996883_pt1 | contig 17377 bp, 10 predicted proteins | sample MGYA00237772_ERZ505423 | MGnify/ENA primary metagenome ERZ505423 (study PRJEB26158, sample SAMN06016386) | human gut metagenome | biome: human gut; feature: ankylosing spondylitis patient; material...
ACTAACTATTTTCCATTCCACCAAATTTTTCGAGAAGAAAGTTGCATTTTTCTTTTAAATTTAACACTCATAAACACTTTTCGGACTTTAAATCCGTTTTTCTCCTAATTATATATATACGCGCGAAAGAACGTTTGTGTTCGGACACACATAAAAGAAGATGCATTCTGGACTTTTCTACCAAATGTATAGAGAACTACTTTCAAAAATACTCTTCACTCTTCACAAAACAGGCTGAAACTCCGATAAACACTGGGGGTGTGGGAGGTGAAGAGTGGTGGTGCACTCTTCACCACTCTTCACCACTCTTCACAACTCTTCACCCAAACCATTTTAGGGAAAAAGAATATCAGGCAGGCAAAGGTTCCGTCACCTATGATGACTAAGCCCTGCCATAAATGATGACCAAGTCTTAGCATAATTGATGACCAGACCCTGACATAAATGATGACCAGACCTAGGAAGAAAAAATAGCGGAGCCTTACGATAAGTGAAGAGTGGTGAAGAGTGGCGGTGCACTCTTCACCTCCCACACCCCCAGTGTTTATCGGGGTTTCAGCCTGTTTTGTGAAGAGTGAAGAGTAAAAGCAAGAGTAGGATATTTACGAGCAAATCGCCCCTGATTATAGACCGAGAGGGGTGGTCGAACCGAAATGACAGTCCTGGGGAATCCTTTCTCCCGACGTATCGTTTCTTGCCTGGCAATGGCACAAAGTTGCCCTGGCAAGGGGCAATATCTTGCCATAACCAGGCAATAAAAGGAATAAGGCTCCGTAAAATTACGGAATAAATGTTAATAATGAGCAGATATAATGGCAGATTCAAGAAATGGCATTATCTTTGCATCCGTTATATTGTGGCATAATCAGCTTTGCCATCAAGAAACAATAAAAAATCAACTAAATTAGAAATTAGAATTATGACAGAAAAAGAAATGTACAATCTGATAAATAGTCAGAACGGACAGTCAAGCAACGGCTTCGCTGTCAACGAGAAAGAGCGTGGATTAAGCGGTGTATTCTCCGCACTGATGCGCAAGGTTTATACTTGGATGACATTGGCACTCGTCATTACCGGCGTTACTGCTTACGGCGTTGCCAGCAGTCCTACCCTGTTGATGACCCTGATGACAAGCCGCGGTTTACTCTTCGGTCTCATCATTGCAGAACTCGCCTTGGTGTTCATCATCACCGGAGCCTTGAACCGTCTGTCGCTGAGTACCGCCACACTGCTCTTCATCATCTACTCAGTACTGAATGGAGCGATGCTATCTTCGGTATTTGCAGTATATACAATGACCAGCATTGCCAAAGTCTTCTTCATTACCGCCGGTACATTCGGAGCGATGGCCTTCTACGGATACACCACCAAGAAGGATCTCACCTCTCTCGGCAAGATTCTTTTTATGGCGCTGATTGGTCTGATTATCGCCACCGTAGTTAATATGTTCCTGAAGAGTTCCGGATTTGAATACATCTTGAGCTATGCGGGTGTAGCCATCTTCGTGGGTCTGACAGCCTGGGACAGCCAGAAGATCAAGATGATGCTCCAGACTCAGTACGATATGAGCGAGGGTGCTCAGAAGCTGGCTCTCATCGGAGCCTTGACATTGTATCTCGACTTCATCAACCTCTTCCTCTACCTGCTGCGTATTTTCGGAAGCAACAAGGAATAAGAAAAACATCACTTAAAACGCAAAAAAAGAATTTTAAGATCATCATAAACAAAAGAAAGGTTGGCTTGCCCTCTTCGGGTTAGCCAACCTTTTTTGATTTGTGTCCATCAAAAGCAAATGATAAGTAAACCTAATCTAGAAAATTCTGCTACAAAGATACAACTTTTCCCGAAACCTCGGGTATCATTGGGTAAAAAACATAGGTTCAAAAGAACAAAATCTTCCCTCACACCCCGACTCTCCAAAGAGTCATTGCGTAAAATCCGGAGAGTCATTACATCAATTCTCCTGATTAGCTTACACTTACATTTGCGCACGATATTCATTAGGCGAACATTCGTGTGCAGCAACAAAAGCCCTGCGAAAAGTAGAAACAGAATTGAATCCAGACTTTTCAGCCACTTCCAACACCGTATAGGAAGATGTGCGAAGCAGCTGGGTAGCATGTTCCACCCGATAATTATTCACGAAATCATAGAAAGTCTGCCCATTCTCCTCATTAAAGAAGCGGCTCAGATAAGTACGATTCGTACCTACCATACGCGCCACATCCGACAGCTTGAGCTTAGGATTGAGATAGATCTTCTCCTCTTCGAAAAGCTGCCGTACTGTCGCCGCCAGTCCTTGCGCCACATTTCCATCGTCCAGGCCATCATCAATAGGTCCGGTATCAGAATCTGTCAATTCATCAATAACCGACTCATGCTTATAGACAAAATAGCATATAAACATCCATATAGTCAGAGACAACACCATGTAGAGATCATCAAAATCTACATTGATGACAAAGCAGCTCATCGTCCAGATAATCAATATCAGGAAACAACTGCTCAGGATAGCCAGAAGCCAGTTGAGATTAATGTTCTCCTGATAAGAAAACCGCTCCTTCAGCTGGCGATGGTAGCGCCTGATGAGGAAGAACATCACGATGAAAGTGGTAAGACCATAAACAGCACCCCACACCGCAAGGATGTAGAAATAGATATTGTTGCCCGTCACGCAATAAATGGCAGGAAGCAACACAAACGGCAATTCCAGCATCACCGCCTTACGCCAGGTAGTCCATCCCGGCTTCACCAATTCCATCAGCACAAAGCTATAGAATGGTATGATAAACATATCGGCTGCCGATATGAGGAACCAGTTTTCCTCATTGTCGAAGCCTGTGAAATAGAAGGATAGAATATCCTTCAGGCACTGTGCATCTACGATCAGCATCAAGATCATGATGAGGCGAAAGAGCCTGTCACTGCCCTTGCGCCAGAACATCCATGCCATCATGGAAAAAAACATCATGCTCATGCCATAAACGAATCCAGTTATTGCATCCATAAGTTACTTATCATTTATCATTTCAGTATTATAGGTCCGGCAGAATGGGTTATTTCATCTGGAAATGCAATTCTCCACCAGTCAATATCTGCTGATGAGAGAGGCGATAATCACCCAAAGGCTTCCCATTGAGGGTTACCGACTGGATGAGATAATCATCCATGTGCTGGCGATCGGCAGACAGGATGAACTTCCTGCCGTTTTCCAGATTCAGAGTAACCTTGTCAAAGCTTGGAGTACCTATATAATAATAAGGTGTACCCGGACATACAGGATAGAATCCGATAGACGAGAACACATACCACGCCGACATCTGTCCTGCATCATCATTTCCCGACAATCCGCCCGGGGTGTCATTATATTCAGTCTGGAGAATATGATGCACCCGCTCCTGCGTTTTCTCAGGAGCCCCGGCAGCATCGTAAAGATAGGCTACCTGATGACAAGGTTCATTTCCATGCCAGTACCATCCGTTATCAAACATCTTGTCCAGTCGGGCTATCACCTTCTCGTTGCGAACAGGAGTTTCGCCCTTTTTCTCCATCTTCCTTTCCATCTTTTCTATCTGTTTTTCCTGCTTATCCATCGGTTTACTGTTTCTGATTACCTCAAACAGCCCTTCCGGGTTCTGCGGAACATACCAGGTATAATGACAGGTAGCACCCTCGGTGATGTAACTCTTGCGGTGCACCAGGTCTTCATTATTCTCCCACTTGCCATTCTCGTATCTGCCATCCGCCCATCCTGTAGCAGGATTGATGACATTGCGCCAGTTCTCGGAACGGCGCATCAGATCATTGTAATCCTCCAGATACTTCTGGCGCAGAGCGGCATCCTGACAGGAATCATGCAGAGCCTTCGCCATCTGTGCCACGGCATAATCATCATAGGCATACTCCAGGGTACGGGAAGTCTGCTCGTTGGTATGAAAGGCTTCCTCCACCATATCCTCCAACGGAATATAGCCATTATCCATATACGATTTGATGGCACGGCGGCCCTTTCCATCCCGATAATCCTTCGCCAGATAAGGAGTAGAGAAAGCATTGAGCCGCATTCCCTCGTAAGCCTTGGCTGCATCAAAATTGCGAATACCCTTGACATACGCATCGGCAAGAGCCGCACTTGCATGATCGCCAATCATCGCCGCCGTATAACTGTTCCAGCATGGGAAGATAGGCATCCAGCCGCCTTCCTTGTACATCTGAACCAGAGACTGCATCATCTCGCCCGACATCTTCGGAGTGATGAGACTATAGAGCGGCAACTCTGCACGATAGATGTCCCACATGGAGAAATCGCCATACTTGCGGAGATAAGAATAGGCAGGAACGGCATAGCCCTTGGAACTCAGGGTAGCATTGCCCATCTTCACGGTACCGGTAGAAAACTCCGGATAATCGCCATTCACATCACTCATCTCATGAGGGAGGAAGGATGCACGGTAGAGAGCACCATAAAACTGGTTAACCTTTGCCACATCCTTGCTTTCCACATCAATGGTATGAAGTCGGTCGCACCAGATTCCGGCAGCATACTCCATCATGCTGTTGAAGTCCAATCCGCCATACATATAGTTTTCTGCATTGAGATTCTCCACCGCATTGTCGCGGGACGTAAAGGATGTACCCGACATCCACTCCATCGCCTTACCCGATCTGCCACGGAAGGTGAGCCAGGCGCCAATGCGAGGTTTACCCTGCACCTTCAAACCTCTTATCATCTTCCTGTCGCCCTCGAAAACACCGTAATCCACCAGGTCCTTCTCATCGTAAGCCAAGACGAAATGTCCGGAGAAACCAGCCGGTTTTCCCCATCCCTGATAGATGCGATGCACCGGATTATAACCATAGACAATATGATTGATGGTATCAATCTCGATGTATCCCTGTCCTTCATCACTGTTCGGATTGATGACAAGATGAACCAGCTCATCCTGCTCCGGAGTAACACGGAGAAAGGAGGTATGACTCAAGGCTGTCATCTCTGCCTTCAGATGTTCATCCTTCAGGCGGACAGCATAGTAGTGAGGATGAGAGACTTCATCTTCATGGCTGAATGCCGTAGCTCTTTGTTCTGGCTGAAGGCGGAGCTTTCCACCAAGCGCAGCCACCGTGAAAGAGCCATAATCCTGCGTACATCCGCCCACCAGCCAGTGGCTGCAGCGGAAGCCCTGCAGATGGGTATCCTTATAATAATAAGGTGCGATACATTTCTGTTCTGTATCCTGCGTCTGAGGAGTCCAGAAGTTCTGACCATTCGGAACGAGAACTGCAGGGATGGTTTGTCCATGTTCCTCACTACCCTTTCCGAACATGCCCGCAGTCTGGGTATTTGCCTGTGCCGTACCCACCATCGTATTGATGGCATTGAGCTGGCGGATATGTTCCAGGCGATGAATCCGCTCATGCATTTCCTGCTTCCAGGCATTCCAGGAATAGTAATGCGTGCCATAGATCACCTGTCCTACGGGAGAAAGCATAACATCCCGCTCATTGAGCATAAACTTCACCAGCACACCATCCTTCGCATTCTTATAGAATATCATCTGGAGATTGGCAGCCATCGGAACTACGCGATCCATCTTTTCCATTTCATCTCCCAAAACCACCAGACTTGCCTCTTCACGTGCTCCTGCCGGAGGAACATTTACATCGAAGAGAAGAGACAAGAGACGAAAAAGGGCTGTATCATGACCAAAGCGAAGCGTAGCCGATGACTTGACAGAACGCAAAGCCCGATCTACCTCCGCCTCGATATTCTGCCATAAGGAGATAGCACTACGGGCAGGAATATCCTCATTCGTCGCCACGGTACCATTGTTGATAGCCATCCGAAGGTTATTGGCTTCATAGATGGCACGGAACTCATCATCGGTGAAAAGTGCATTCAAGCCATCTTCTATATCCTGCGGATAAGAAGAGAAGTTCAAGCCCACATCCTGAATGGAAGAAGCCACCGTATGCATCTCGGTCATCAGCTTCAGGGGTTCATCCACCTTAGAGACATCCTTAAACAACTGAAGAAGGAAACGGCGAGGTGAAACCTGAGCCTGCACATGGGTACGGTTCTCCAAAGCCTTCACTTCGGGAGAGACATACGCTATCCAAGCCATATCGGCAGAATCGGTCTTGACATCCAGATTCAAGCCTGGCTGAAGGCTATGCAATTCCGCAGTAAAAGCCTGCATACTCTTGGCGCATCGATCCACCACACTGGAACGAGCCTTTACCGCATTGCCCACAGCAAAGATCTGTGGATAACGCTCAAACATACGATGAGCGATGCCCTGATGCTGAAGAGCACCCAGCTTGCTCAGTTTTCCACCATTACCTTTGGCATTTTCCCATACACGCTGCAGCATTCCCTTCACCAGCAAACCCTGTGGAGTGAGATTACTCTCATCTTCAAAATGCTTGCAGATCCAGACATACCGATCATCCTTCGGCATCCAACGGGAACCATGGCGACCATAATGGCTGATATAAAAGGGTGCATATCCCTGAGGAACATTCAGAGAATCAGACATCACATAAGTAGTCGTACCAAAAGTTCCTGTCTTGGCAGAAGGACCTTCCGGATAAGCATAATAGACGCCACCCATCTGCTGGCGGGTCTGAGCTTGCACAGATAGCACGCAAGCCAAAGAGATATATAATAATGTTACTTTTCTATTCATATTATATGAAACGGAGAATACTCCTATTTATTGTTTTTCCAACCTCCAATCAATTCCTAAAGGATTTCCATCCATACGCAGCACCCAAGGGAGACCGAGATTCACTGCAATCTGCATCACAGTTTCATCCTGTTCAGCCTTGACGGTGATGATCTTTTCATCTGCTGATATTTTCCGCCATAAAATCCCATTATAGACAAAGGATCCGTTTGCCTGAAGCTGGCGCAGCGCCTTTCGGGAGATAAACAGGAAGGTGCCGTCACGCATACCCCTGTTGGAACTCATATCGCATACATAGAGATTCCTGCCTTTCTGCGGACTATCCCAACAGAAACCATCAGCCTCATCCACCAACTTACGAGGAATCAGATAGAGAGACTGATTACATTTCAGAATAAGCGTATCAGCCATACTCGTAGAATCTACTCCTACCTCCCAGTTACGATACTGTCGGTTGACAATGAAACGAGCCACATACTGTGCCGGAATAGTTTTCAAATACTTATCCACAGGTTGTGCAAAAACTGTGGATTTCTCTTTTCCTTTCATTATCAGCAGTTTCTGCGTTTTATCAACACCCTTTTCCTCAGTTTTAAAATCAGGAAGAACAAGTTTTCCACCATTTATCAACACATCGTGAGTTATGAACATCTGCTTCCATTGCTCTCCTTCTCTCACCACCTTCAAGTCCTTTCCATTGGATAGATGGATGGTGTATTCAGGAATCATCGGCGAACCTACGATATAGAGATTCTGTCCGGCTATCGGATAGAATCCCAGCATATTGAAAACGAGCCAAGACGACATTGCTCCCCCATCATCATTACCCGGCAAACCGTCAGGAGAATCATCATAGTTATCGTTCACGATCTGCTGGATTCGCTGAACGCTCAAGTCCGGGCGTTCTACCCAATGATACAGGTAAGGAGTCATGAAGCTCGGTTCATTCGCCACATTGAAATGACCATTGGCGAAGAAGGTATCCAACCGTCGGATGAAAGCATCCTTTCCTCCACAAGCCTCAATCAGTCCCGGAACATCATGCGGAATACTGAGACTATATTCTGCCGACAAAGCCTCGTAGAAGAAGGTTGACCACCATGGAAGATACCAGGGTGCCACCTTGGTATCCGGACGATAAGGAATCACAGGATGATAGACCTTCGACTTGCCCCAAGGCACAGAATCGAGCCATCTGCCATCCGCATCTCTCGGCATGATAAATCCCTTCATCCCCTGCCATTCATAATCAGAACGCCAGAGATTGCGCCAGTTATGCGAACGCTTCATATACTTATCGTAGAGTTCCGGAAAACCCAGTCCTTTTGCCACCTGGGCAATACACCAGTCATCATAGCTATACTCCACGGTACGGTTGCCGGCACGGTCTATTCCATACGGAACATAGCCCAGCGTGTTATATTCCATCAATCCACCTCTGCCATGCTTTTCCTCAGGCACACTGCCCACAAAGCCATCATCATCCGTCGGCGGCACTTCGGCATCCTTGATCATAGCCTTCAGCGCCAGCTGATAATCGATACCCTTCATTCCTTTGGCAAAGGCATCGGCTATGACTATATCCGCATTGCTGCCACCCTGCGTTCTGCCGTTCCAGTTGCCACTTCTAGCATCAGGCATATAACCATCATGCTTGTAGATATTGAGCAGGGAATTGACCATATCACGCTGCTGCGGTTCCTCTATCAGCGTAAGCAAAGGCATGGAAGTACGATAAGTATCCCAGATGGCATAGTAATCATCATAATAAGGCGTAGCGGCGAAATGAGGGTTTTCACCCGACTTATCCACAGGCATCAGCATCGTATGATAAAGGGCTGTATAAAACATCCGCTTCTGCTTTTCGGTGCCTGAGATTTCTATCTTTCCCAACTTTCCGTTCCAGGTTTTCCGCACATTCTTCAACTGGGCATCGAAGCCGCAGACAGGGATATTCTTCCTTGCCTGGGCAATACTGATATGCGAAATACCAATCTTCAGATTGACGGTACTTTTCGAGAAGGCAACATCCAATCTTGTCTTTGATTCCTTCACCTTATTATATAGAGGCGCTTCGCAATTAGATAAAGGGACATCACAATTAGATAAAGGCACGTCACTCTGCAAATAGAAATATACGGTATAAGGACCGCCATTGTTCCAGCCACCCCTTACAGTACTCCAACCAGAGACGGCATATTTCCCATCACAAGTAACATACGAATCCACATACTGCTGAGTTTCGCGCTTATCTGGAATCGTGTCTATACCCAGGAAGGTAGCCACATCTATCAGGAGTTTTCCCTTCTGTTTCCTGCCATAATCCAATCGATAGAAGGCACAACGTTCTGAAGCGGTAATCTCCGTCCGGATTCCATTCTCAAAGGTACAGGCATAATATCCCAGGGCAATCTTCTCATCCACCCGTTTCTGGATGATGTCCCCTGCATCCAAGAAAGGCTGGATAAGAATATTGCCATACTTCTGTCCACCCCCGGTTCCGCTGACGTGCATCTGCGAGAATCCCTTGACAGGCTCAGGCATCGGCGCCCATCCTGCATTCGGCATAGATACGGCATCCGGTCCCGGCTTCGCCATACCGTATGGCATGCAAGGTCCGGGGAAAGTTCTACGCAATCCCTCACTTCCGATACGTGGATCAACGTATCGGGAATAATCTTGCGCTATCAACGAGGATAGCCCAAGGGCGCTATATAATGCGAAGACAAAGATTCGCTTCATTATTGGTTTCTGGATTTTAAGATTTAAACAAATCATCAAATGATTGAGTTACCACGCTGAAAGTGCGCCAAAATCTTCAATTTCACCACATTTTGGCGCAGCTATAACGCCATTTGAATGCGATTCATCAAGACCTCCACATATCCATGGCTCATCACCAATGCCTTGCAGGAAGTTTTCTTGGTTCCATCTTTCTTCGCAAAAGGGAAACAAACATTCAGCGACCATGTTTCGTTCACAGTATATGGGGGATGCTTGTCGAAATCCTCATCCAGCATGGCACTCCAAATACCATCATCAACTTTCGTCACCTCATAATTTGGAACGACAATCGTCAGTTTGACCTGTTCGTCTTTGATGTCGCAACGCACAAGAGGGCGAATATTGACACAATAAGAGGAATAACCACCCGAGTGATAAGCAATGCCAGGCAAATAACCCTTTGCCATGATAACCCCCAATTCCTTGTCTGCCATCTCTATCGATGAACTAGCATTGCTAAAGGTTTTCAGAAACCAATAATTCAAATCGACAAAGAGTTCATTTTTACTCTTGCCTCGCACCGAGATGGTTTTCTCAAACGTCAAAGCATTGTCCTTGTCCAACGTATCTTTTTCGCCAAGATAAAGCGCAACGTCTTTCCATCTTTTTCCATATTGATTAATCACGTAGGTCTCGACCTCTTTACGGCTCAATGTTTGAGCATCTACAGCTAGCAAGCCTGCCAACCACAGTAATAACAACAATAGATTTCTTCTCATAATCAAACAGTTTTATCAAAATGAAACAAACTTCATCTAACAATTAGAAAAAAGAGAGTGGCAGAACCCGCCACTCCCCCTTTATCATCATTCAATCGATTAATATCCAGGATTCTGTTTCCACTTAGGATTTGTATCCAACTGATTTCCCTTATGCAATGGGAAGATACGATGAGTCTTGTCAAAATTCGCATTTTCGAAACCTTTCTTGTGGAAGCAATACTCATCCTCGAAATGACCAAAGCGAATCATATCCATACGACGAAGGTTCTCATCAAAGAACTCACGACCACGCTCCTCATAAATTTCATCCAAAGATGGGGTATGATCAAGCTCCGGTGCATGAACGTATGAACGAATCTGATTGAAAAGACTAAGAGAAGTATCTCCACCTGTTGCCGATGCACCACGTGCAATAGCTTCAGCCTTCATCAGCAAAATGTCGGCATAACGAATCAGAGGTATGTCGTTAGACTGATTACGACCATTTTTAAAGTCCTCATTGCTTACAAACCATTTCACAGAACGAGCGCCCTGGCGCCAGCCTTCCACATTATCTCCTGCATCAAGCTCAGAACTCTGCTTCACCAACTTAATGTTTGTTTCCAACACCAATGGATTACCATTGCGATCCTTACAAATCTGGTCGGTAGGAAGGAGTGTCTCCGGGTCATATACATGTACAGTACCCTGAAGCACCATCGTATTACGCTCATCACCTTCCAGATTGAAGCGAGCAGCAGCCTCAGGAGTTACAGTTATATACGCACCACCAGAGTTAGACATGGCTGTGCCATAATAACTAGGAGCCAACTTCTTGATATCCTTATAAGAATGCGAACGACCATACTGCATACCAGTAGCATCCAATGTATGGTAAGGCATTACATAGATGAAGTCCTTAATTTCTCCCTTCTCCACCAACTCGGTATTATTAGGAGCAAACTTGAAGCGATAAGCTACAGGTCCCAGGGCAAACTTACCTGCATTGATGATCTTATCACAAGCCTCTACACAGGCATTCAACTTTTCATTGCTGTAATTGGCTGCATCATATTGATCAACGGAAGCTGCTGTATAAACAGGCCAGTTGATATACAAACGAGCCAAAAGACCGTATGCCATATACTTATTCGGCTTGCCATAGTTCTCTCCGGTAGCTTCCTCTGGAAGTTGATCTGCTACAGCCAGGAGTTCACTCTCTATCCACTTGGCAACATCTGCGCGAGGCTGGCGGGCAGTAATATCCACCCCATTCTTCTCGCAATAGACCTTATCTACGATAGGAGCATCACCAAAGTTGTCCATTTCCAGATAAGTGAAGTAAGCACGGACGGCACGAGCTGCAGCCACATACTTAGGATCAGCATCAGAATCGATAACCTCATTGGCTTTCACAACACCCTCACCCAATACATTCATCCAGTCAATGGTAGCGCACTCATCTGTAAAATTATGCAAAGACGTATTGGCGTATGCATAAGAATCCAGCCAGTTTCCACTATACGACAAAGCCGTAAACTCATCACTTGACAGTGCCTGTGCCTCCATATAACGGCGGCCAAAGCACTCTCTCATCTGAAAATAGATACCCGCCATCTTGGAAACAATAGCCTCCTCCGTACCAGGATATTTCGTATATTGAGAATCTACCGGTACATCCAAGTCTGTACAACTCACAGCCAAAGTAGCTAAACTAGCCGCGAACAAAGTCTTTATATTTAGTTTCATATTCTAAGCGTATTTAAATGTTGTTAGAAATTGATTTTAGCACCCACCATAATCGTACGAGTATGTGGATAATTACTCCAACGATAATCCACACCAGGGTCGATTCCACCAAGATTAACCTCTGGATCCAATCCCTTGTAGCTTGTAATAGTGAAGACGTTATTGGCATTAACATACAACTGAAGGCTGTTCAACCATCCGTCCAAATTGCGGAAAGTATAACCCAAGGACAAGTTCTGCAAGCGAACATAAGAGCCATTCTCTATGAACTTATCTGATGGAATGTTAGAACTGGTATCAGTTGCCGGACGGTCGGTAATAAACTCCTTCAATACATTCTTGCCACCAGCAAAGAAGTCTGGTGCAGTATAGTGAGCTCGGAGACCATTATAAATCTTATTGCCAAACACACCAGTAAAGAAGAAGGAAGCACTCCAGTTCTTATAACTGAAACTATTGTTCCATCCCACATTCAACTTTGGCTGTGCGCAACCCGTGATTGTACGGTCTTCAAATGCTGGCGACTTAGTAGTCTTGCCATTGCGCTCACCTGTAGCCTTATCATGCTTATAATATACAGAAATACCATCCTCGTCGTAACCAGCAAACTCGTAGGTGAAGAACGTACCCAAAGGCTGACCTTCCATAATCTGCTGTGTATAACCATAGGCAGACACGCCAGCCACCATAGGATCACCCTGAGTAAAGATTGCTGTACTATACTTCTCATTAGTCAACTTCTTTACCTTATTCTTATTATGAGAAAGGTTCAGAGTTGTTGTCCATGTAAAATTCTGATTCCGTACAGGAATTGCATTGATAGAGAACTCAATACCACGATTGCTGATTTCACCCACATTGGCTACGATAGTACTATAAGGATAAACGAAAGAAGATACTGGATAATTCCAGATCAGATCCTTGGTATTCTTGTCGTAATACTCGATAGATCCATTGATACGACCATCGAAGAAGGCATAATCCAAACCAATGTTCAACATACTGGTTTTCTCCCACTTCAAATCCGGATTAGCTAACTTGGTAGCCACCAATGTAGCATAATTCTTACCATTGATGGTAGATATAGAACCATTCGCACCATAGGTAGCTACAGCAGTATATGCACCAAATCCCAAAGCATTACCACTTACACCATAACCCACACGAAGCTTCAGGTTAGACAGTTTCAAGGCATCCTTCAAGCCATCCATGAATTTCTCTTCAGTGACATTCCAAGCTCCTGATACGGATGGGAAATATCCCCACTGATGACCATCACCAAACACAGATGATCCATCGCGACGAATGGTAGCCTGCAACATATAACGGCTATTGTATGAATAAGACAGACGACCATAGAAAGAGATATTACGGACAGTCTCCTTCGTACCGCTCTCCACAGCAGTCATGCCATCAATGGTACCAGCATACTTCAACTGATTCCAACCCAATTTATCATCGAAGAAATTATGAACGGTCAGTCCAAAGCCATCATTGTTAACACGCTCCTCCCAAGAGTAACCTGCCATCAAGCCCAACTTATGTACCTTATTGAAAGTAGCATCATAGTTGATGTATGTCTCGAAAGTCTGGTCATGTCCTTGATATGTGCTACGGTTGGCACGTCCCTGATAATCGCTGATACCATTGAGCTGGGTGTTATGAGAATCGTATGCACTATAGGTACGCTGCTTATTGCTATACTGATAGTTGACATTCCAAGTCAAACCCTTAACAATATTAGCCGTAGCCTTTGCGATAAACTGCATACGTTTCCACTCGAACTCAGAAGAATCCTCTGCAATGAGGGATAGCGGGTTATAGTTTTTAGAACCATCACCCTTACTCCAAGAGCCATCCTCATTTCTAACAGGTGTAGTAGGGTTAAAATAGTTCATTGCATCCAGTACAGAACCGCCCTCATTGTTCATAGGCACTCCCTCGTGCTTACCATACATGGCATTCAAGCCTGCAGAAAGGTCCAAATGGTCTTTCAAAACCTTAGAACTTACCAAAGAGCGGAAATTGATACGATGCATATCAGTTCCCTTGATGATACCCTCACGATTGTTATAATTCAGGGAAGTCATATAGGTAGTCTTCTTGCTGCCACCATTGATGGAAAGGTTGTGGTTATGGCTGATACCTGTACGAAGTACCTCCTTCTGCCAATCGGTAGAAGCCCCATAGTCATAAGCATAATCCAAATTGTTAGCCTTTACATAGCCCCGAATATCATCGGCAGAAGCCATATCCAAAGTCTTGGAAATATGGTCGAAACCTACATAACCAGAGTAAGATACGTTCACACGCTCCTGATTGTTCTTGCCTTTCTTGGTGGTAATCATAATCACACCATTGGCTGCTTTGGAACCATAGATAGCTGTAGCAGAGGCATCACGGAGTACATCAATACTCTCGATATCGTCAGGAGCCACCATTGAAATATCCACTCCCGGGATACCATCTATCACATAATAAGGCTGCATAGCCTCTCCGGTTCGAAGAGAGGAAGCACCACGAAGAGTCATGCTGGTAGAACCACTAGGGTCGCCAGAAGAAGTTACCACCAATCCTGGCACCTTACCCTGAAGCATCTGGGCAGGGTCTGTATAAACACCCTTGTTCAAATCCTTAGCATTCACTGTTGTGATAGAAGAAGTTACATCCTTACGACGCATCGTACCATAACCTACCACAACCACCTCGTTGAGGGCAGTGTTATCTTCATCCAACACAATCTGACTATTGCCACTTGCCTTAATAGTCTTTGACGTAAAACCGATGTAAGTGAGCTTTAACTTTGCACCAGGCTTCACATTCAAGGTATAGTTACCATTCATATCGGTAACCGCACCATTGTTAGTACCAACCTCCATGACGCTTACGCCTATGAGAGGTTCGCCATTGGCATCTTTCACGGTGCCGCTAACCTTACTTTGTGCAAATGTGAATGTGCTCACCAGCAGAAGGGCGGAAGAAAGCAATACTCTTTTCATGCTTCTTCCATTTGTCTTTTGTACTATTTGCATAACTACTAGATTTTGTTATAAATAATCGGATGCAAAGGTAGTACTACCTTATTACACCTGTTTAAGATTTTAGTTTCAATTCTATGAAAAGATTGTTTTTCTAGTCATCTATACCGAAAGTCTTTCCTCCATAGTGTACTTTCGGTCCAACCTGTACTCTCAGATCATCAATCTCTACGTCCCTGGCATTTTCTACATAGACTCCATATACCTTATTATATATAAAGCCCTCACCACGACATGGGCGCTTATCATACACGCCGCCATCATAGCTTGTCAGTTTCTTCAAGTTGAGATGTACATTGTTGAGATAGATATTGTTTACCTTATCCGGGGTATCTCCACCGATAAAGCATCCGTTTTCTGAAGTGGCATAAATATGATTAAAGTAGATATGGCTCACCTCGCCACATCTTCCTACAGTCTGACCTTTAGGGAATCGCCAGTTGGCATCCTTATGATTTCCATTGGCACGGGGATAAGAAGTTACATAAATAGGTTCTGCCTTGCCCCACCATACATCGCTCCACAGCTGGCAATCCAGAATGATGTTAGAGAAAACCACATTGCTCACGGTTCCCTCATCACGGTTCTGAATACCGAGACCACGGTTGCTACCTTTGATTACACAATTATCGATAACCACATTATAGATGGAATCCATATTCTCGCTGCCAATCTTCACGGTACAGCTACGACTCTCCATCACACAATTCGTTACCACGATGTCGTGACAGGAACCATATTCTTCAAACTCACGACGGTTTTTCAGGCAGATGGCATCATCGCCACTGGTGATATGACAGTTGGCAATGCGCACATTCTTGCTATGATCGATATCAATGCCATCACCATTACGGATCTTGAGATTGTTGAGCAGATTGATACCATCAATCACAGCCCCATCACATCCGATGAGATGCACAGTCCAGTAAGCACCTTCCCGAATGGTAATATCACGGATATTGAGATTCTTGACTCCCATCAGGGTAAGCACGTGCGGACGGGGATCGAAAGTAGTGACCGGTTTGAGTTCGTAACTATCAAAAAGTTCAGCACCCATAAACCTGATACCATTGCCATGAATCGTACCATGACCCGAGAACGAAAGATTCTCCACATCCTTCGCCCATATCCACATCATACCCTCACCCTCGTTCTTACCGAAGGCGCTGAGATGGTAGATGCTTTCATTGGGATTGGCTTTCCAGACGGAATTGGTTTCCAAAACGATGTTCACATTCGACTTCAACTGTACAGGTCCTGAAAGGAAAGTATGATTGGCGGAAAAGACCACATCTCCCCCTCCGGCATTCGTACAAGCATCCACAGCTTTCTGAATGGCGATTGCGTCATCACTGATTCCGTTACCTCGAGCACCGAAATCCATCACATTGAAGTTACGACCATAGAGGATACAGGGTATGGTTAGTAAAATCAATAAGTTTAGCGTTAATTTATTCATCGGCTTAAAGATTAGTTGCTGCAAAAATAAATAAAAAAAACAATAAATGCAAGTTTTTAAGTAAAAAAGATGCAAGAATCAACAAAAAAACCTTCTTTTATTCCTGCAACCCACTTTTATAATGATTTCAAACGTATATATAATGCCTAAGGAAATACCAGGAAACAAGCCAAAGCTATTCGATACAGTAGCCCAGACACATCGTATGCATATTTATACTGCATATTTCTTGTATATTCCTATCATTCTACAACATATTATCGTAAATATGCAAATTTTATACGTATTTTCTTGGAGTTTTCATGTATTTATTGTAATTTTGCAACCACAAACGAATAAAAATACAGCGTATGAAAGTAAAGAACAATAGATTAGAAGCATTAAAGATGCTTATCTCTAGCCAAGAGCTAAGTTCGCAGGAACAACTCTTGCAAGCTTTGCACAAAGAAGGATTTGAGATAACGCAAGCCACATTGAGCCGCGACCTCAAGCTGCTCAAGGTAGCCAAGGCTGCTTCATCCAGCGGAAAATACGCATACGTTTTACCTAATGATGCGCTCTACAAACGTGTCACTCACCCTATGTCCATCAGCAAGATGGGACTGAGTACGGGATTTCAATCCATCAATTTCTCAGGCAATATGGTAGTTATCAAGACACGACCGGGATATGCGAGCAGTATCGCCTACAACATCGACAACAGTGATATTCCTCAAATCCTTGGAACCATCGCAGGAGATGACACCATCTTCCTGGTCAAGAAGAAGGGTACTACAGAAGAGGAAATCATCGACATCTTGTCGGAAGTGATTCCGGAGCTCAATCATAGATATTAATTGATCTTTGATAGGTATTAAAACAACAGATTACAAATAAGAACATTCAAAATATAAAGAGAAAATGGAAGAAGTTAAAGTAATGGTGGCTGACGAAAGTCACATCAAGTACATCGACACCATT
>ENA-OVGJ01000580-OVGJ01000580.1-human-gut-metagenome-genome-assembly--contig:-NODE-580-length-16859-cov-2.794573_pt1 | contig 16859 bp, 14 predicted proteins | sample MGYA00237772_ERZ505423 | MGnify/ENA primary metagenome ERZ505423 (study PRJEB26158, sample SAMN06016386) | human gut metagenome | biome: human gut; feature: ankylosing spondylitis patient; material...
GATCGTTCGCGGCCGAAATCTTCGCCGCGGCTGCGGCGGACGCGCCCTGAACCTTCGTAGTGTTCGTCCTGAGAATTGTCGTCGTAGTGCTTCACGGAAAAGGCCTCGGTGAAAATAAGCGCTCCCCTAAAAGGGAACGATCAAAAGCATTTTGAAAGGCCGGCATTGTAAGCGCCGGGCATCCTCTATGTGGCGTTTGAATGATTAGTACCAGAAATAATCATCAAAGCGCCGGCGTCCGCCGCCCTTGGCAGGATGACGGCGGCTCTGATTGCTCAAGAGCGTAAAGTTTATCCGCCGCTCCTTCAGATCCACATCTTCAAGCCGTACCGTCAGCCGATCCCCCAGGCGAATTTCCGTCATCTCTTCATGCGACGTCATCGTCTGTTTGGCGGGATCGTAGACAAAATAACCCCAGCCAAGCTGTGAAATATGCACAAATCCTTCAATCGGCATGTCGCTGAGCGTCACGAAAACACCTGCCGGGCACATACCGGTAACGGTTGCCTGGAAGGATTTCTGATCCGCTGACAGCAGATACTGACATTTCAGGAACTTCATCACCTCGCGCGACGCATCGTCAGCACGACGCTCCGCGGCCGAGCAGATGATGCCTAACCGCGTCCAAACGGCCTTTTTTGCCTCCTGACGGCTCAAGGGTTTTGCCGCCCCCGAAGGTTTTGCCTCCGGATTGGAACCGAGCTTGCGGGCGTGATACCCCGTCATCAGCTCCGCATCGTCAAATTCAACGGCCGGCGTATAGGAGCGCTTAGAGAGAATCCCCTTGATCGTGCGGTGCAAAAGCAAATCGGGGTAACGCCGGATCGGCGACGTGAAGTGCGCATAGGCCGGATACTGAAGACCAAAATGCCCGATATTTTCCGGCTGATAACACGCGCGCTGCATCGTGCGCAAAATGGCCGTCTGCAGATAGGGCTTGTCTTTCGTGTCTTCAATGAGCTTTGCCAATACGGGGGCGAGATTCTCCGACCCCTTCAGTTTGAAGGAAATGCCAAACCCCGCCAGAATGCTCTTTAAGTCGTTGAGCTTTGTCTGCTCGGGTTCACCGTGAACGCGAAAGAGCGTTGTCTGCTTCTTGGCAATCGCAAACTGCGCGGCGCAGACATTGGCCACCAACATACATTCCTCAATGATTCGATGGGCATCATTGTGGTCACGCACGTGGAACCCGATGATCTCGCCGTCCGCCGCAAAGTCCGCTGCGCTTTCCTCCGTTTCGAAATCAAGTGCATGACGCTCAGAGCGCGCCGCACGGAGTACGCCGTAAAGCGCATAAAGACGCTTAAGTTCACCTAAACGCGGCCCCACCGTGTTCAGTCCCCAATCCTCTCCCTGCAGCGCCGACCATACAGCGGTATAAGTCAGGCGGCCGTGCGAATGAATGACCGCCGGATAAAACTGATAAGCCGTAGTCTCCCCTTTGCGGTTGACCAATGCATCGCAAACCAGCGTCAGCCGATCAACGCCGGGGTTGAGCGAACAAAGCCCGTTGGAGAGCTTTTCGGGGAGCATCGGCACAACCGAAGACGGGAAATAGACCGATGTGGCTCGCTTTTGCGCATCGCGGTCGAGCGATGTGCCCGGACGAACGTAGTGACTGACGTCAGCAATGGCCACCAAGAGCCGCCAGCCTTCAGGAGTCTCCTCGCAGTAGACGGCATCATCGAAGTCGCGCGCGTCTTCACCGTCGATGGTCACGAAAGCGAGATCCGTGAGGTCCACTCGGTGCAAAAGACTTCTGCGATCCACCTTCTCGGGCAGTTTTTCCGCCTCAGCGAGCGTATCGGGTGAAAAATCAATGGGAACGCCGAATTGAGCAGAGGCAATCGCCATTTCACCCAGCGGATCATTCATTACGCCTACTTTGCGAACAAAATGTGCCGGGAAAATCTGCCACTCTTCGTCCGAACCCCAATATGCATCTTCGCGGCGCTTGGCAAAGAAAGGCGCATCGGCGCTGATTTCCAGTTCAACGGCGTCACGTTTGAGATCTACCTCAGGCGGCACTTCTTGAACGTTGACCTGCAGTTCAATCGGCGCAAAAGCAGAAATGGGTTTAAAAAGCAGCCACTCGATTTCTTTGGCGGCAGCATCAGTCACACAACGGCAGACCCATCGACGCTGCGGACGCGAAACCAATCCCGCAGGCCGCCAGCCGCTGATCGTCTGACGCAGCTCTACCACGTCGCCAGGCACGACCTGTGCCGATGCCGTCAGACTGAACTCTGCCCCATCGACGCTCTGCGGCGTCACCTTCATGTCGCTCGGACGCCGGGCGCCCTGTACAACGCCGGTCGCCGTGGGAGCATCGGGATGACGAAACCAATGTTCTTCGCCGCCTTCAAATCCCTCTTCACTGAGCTTCATGACCAATGCGTTCGCCACGGATTTGGCGCAGGGCATCATGCGAACGAGGTTCTTTTTGGCCGCAGCGTATTGAATATCCTTTTGAAGCCCAGCAAGGATTTCCTTGGCTTGGGCAATCTGCTCAGGGGTAAGCTGAACTTCCGTGATCGGCAGCTGTTTGCTCTTTTTCTTCGACATGGATTCTTGAATCCGAATGAAATGATTATTTGGACCTCACTCTAAATCATTGTGCTCGAGCGCGCCCAAAGAGCAGCACAAAAGTGCTGTTGCCCCGCTCACCGATCAGCCGACCTCGAAGATACAGAAAAGTTATTTTGGATCGCTCTCTTGACAAATTAAACTGATCACTTCATAATTTCTTTCCTCAGTGCCCGGGTGGCGAAATTGGTAGACGCACCAGCTTCAGGTGCTGGCGGCTTCACGGCCGTGAAGGTTCGAGTCCTTTCCCGGGCACCACAGAATTCAACGACAACTGTCGTTAACGAGACCCGCTGCAAGTCGCAAGACTTCGGCGGGTTTTCTGTTTTTGCCGCACCGAAACGAAAGAAACGGCGCCGACATTGAGCTCTGTTCGGCGCCGGTTCATGTCTCTGCAGCTCCTTGGCCAGTGCGCAGTGTGTGCTTGCCGGCTCAAAGGGGCTGCCCCGAAAAATTATTCAGCCTTCAGATGACTGCCCTTTTGCAGCACAAAGGTGAGCACCGCATAAAGCGATGCGCCAATGATCATTGCCGCAACAAGTCCGATGTTGGCACGCGCAAAAACGCTCGTTTCAGAACCCGCCGGCAGCAGGAAACTCACCGCATGGGCAATGTAGGGATCTGACGAAGTAATCGTGCCCAGACCAATCAGACTCGCGAAAATAAGCGACCCGAAAGCGGTCCAGCGGACGGATTCACCGCCCTCACCCGGAGCAAGTGCGAGTTTGCAGTCCCAGCCGATGCGCTTCTGACGCAGCAAGTCGACCATTTCAATGGCGCCCCACGTACCCATCACCACCGAGATCAGCGCGAGGAACGACTGGAAGGTCGACACGAAGCTGTCGGAGATAAAGAGCAGATAGTAGGCACCGAGCGCGATGATCACGCCGTTGAGAATCGTAGTGGCCAGACGCGTCATCGGCACGCCGAGGGCGAGCAGAGCAAGTCCAGAACTGTAGATGCCCGTCATGCCGGCTGAAATCAGCGAGATGATGACGATGAGCGAGAAAGGCACATAGAACCAGAAGGGCAGAATGCCGGTCAATGCGGCGAGCGGCTCATGGTTGGCTTTTTCAAGCAGGGCGGGATTGCCGACAGCGAGCATCACGCCGAGGATGAGGAGCACAGAAACAGGCACTGCAATGCCGGTGGTGGTCCAGAAAATGACGCCGCGCGCAGGGGTTTTGCGCGGGAGATAACGGGCATAGTCGCCGCCGTAATTCAGGAACCCGAGACCCACCATGGTCATCGAAAGAACGATGCCGCCGACAAAAGTGGCGAAGCTGCCGCTCGGCGCGGATGAAAGCGCCGAGAAATTGATATTCGGAATGAAAAAGAAGAGATAGACAATCGTGAAGATGCCCGTCAGCCAGGCAATGGCCTTCTCAATCTTGATGATGAGCTGATGGCCGTAAATGGCGCCGCTCATCGTGAGCAGGAGCACGACGGCGAAACACCCGAGCGTGCATCCGGCCACCGGCATGCCCTTGTCGTTGAGGAGACCGGGGACGAGGTTGGCCACCAAATCGGCGAGCGTCGTCGTAGCCATCGAGAGCAGCGTCACCTTCCAGCCCATGTTGGCGAGGTAGCCAAAGAAGGTCGGGAGTTTATTGCCGTGATAACCGAACGCCAAGCGCGACTGTACAAGGGTCGGAAGCCCCGTGCGGACGCTGCCGACGGCAAGGATGCCCACCAAGGCGCAGGAGAGGAAGTAGCCGATGACGCCCGCGAGCATCGCCTGCCAGACCGAAAGGCCTAAGCCAAAAACGTAGATGCCGAGCGTAATGCCGAAGATGGAAATATTCCAGGAAAACCAAACGGGGAAAAGGTCAAACGGGCGGCCGTAGCGTTCATTGTCGGGCACCGGATTGACGCCGTTGGTTTCGATTTTGGATGCGTCAGACATGTTTTTTTGAAGTCCGAGGGTTGATGAAAAAAAGTTCTGAATGGGTTGACGTTCAAATATCAAGCAAATGCCGGGCTCGCAGTTCGGCGGCTTGCGGTGCGGTAGCCGCACCCTCCTGAGCCGTTACCCAGCTCGCCACCGCATTTCCGAGCAGCACGGCCTCAGCGAGCGTGAAGCCGCTGGCCAAACCTGCAAGCACGCCGCCCGCATGCGCATCGCCGGAACCAATGGTGTCGACGACATGCACCGGGAACCCCTGCAAATGCGAAACTTTGCCCGCCTGCGCCGCATAGGCGCCGCGCGCACCGTCAGTGACAATCACTGATTGAGCTGTCAAAAGCGACAAAGCCGCCGCCGCTTCGCGGGGCGTTGCCGAAGGCGCCAGCGTCTTTGCTTCCTGAGCGTTCACCTTCAGAATGGTGTTGGCCGAAAGAATGGCCGAAAACATCTCTTCAGGAATGCTTCCCGAGCAAGGGCCCGGGTCAAAGAGAATCTGCGCATCGGGGCGCTTCTCGGCGAGGAGCGCTTCAATGAAACCGGCATTGCGGGCGTCCGCCTGATACCCCGAGAGGTATATGAGATCTGCGCACTGAAGGTCAATCTCGTCAAGCCACTCGGGCTTAAAGCATTTTTCCACGCCCGACATCGATACGAAGGTGCGTTCGCCGTCGGGCTCCGAAAAATTGTCCCGGCGGCATTTTTCCATTGGTGCGGACGGCATCATCTGCATCTGCGCTGCGCAGACGGCGGGTGCGGACGGCATGATGCGCATCTTCAACGCAGACGGCAGCGAGGGCAGGATGTGTGGCAACGGCATCCGCTGCGTTGTAGGCGCAGCCGCCAACCACCTGCTGCCGGCTTGAACCTTCGACATCTTCACCCGAAAGCGGCAGGCGGGGCACATGCACGATCACGTCGACGAAGGCGCTCCCGATGATGAGAATGCGTTTGCGGACGTCGAGCGCGTCAATGAGTTCAATGATGCTGCGCATTGCGGTCGCCTTTGTCCTTAAAGCGTGAAGACTGCACGGGTCTTCATGACGCCCTGAGCCAGTTCGCCGAAATGGAGGCCGTTCGTTTTTTCCAAAAATTCGACCGTCTCAGCCGCAATCCCGCCGATGCCGCAATGCGCGCCGCAAATTGCAGCGGCCATGCAGCCGATGGTATCGGTGTCCCCGCCCATATTGGCGGCGATTTCAGCAGCTTTCTTCGGGTTCTGTGCCCAGAAAGCCAGCGCGAGTGCAGCGGTCACGGACTCGCTCGTCATCGTGCCGGTGCCGATCACGTCGTGGATAAAGCGTGAAACCGCCTCGTCATCGTAAGCCTCGCGGCGCTTGAGGACGAGTTCTTCAAACACTTCAAGGCGCGCCAGAATGCTTGCGGCCCAGGTTGGTTCTCCCTTGGCGGACGCTATCGGGAAAATGGTTTTCACATCGGCGAGCGTCTGCTCCCAGCTGCGGCCCGCCACCCCGCTGGCCACGGCCTGCGCCACCATTGCAGCGCCGGCAATCGTCACGTCGGTTGAATGCGTCACACGGCTCACTCGGGCAGCGGCCTCGGCGATTTTTTCATGTTCGCCGGCTTCGATCAGACAGCCTACGGGAGCGATGCGCATTGCCGCCCCGTTGGTGAGCGAAAGTTTGGTGACCGGAAGGGCGTCTTCCCCTTTGACCCACGCAAGGAGCGAAGCCTTGGATGACGGTCCGAGCAAATTAATCTCAAACCCGTTCATGGACTCAACCCAGGCAATCAGATCCTTGGCGAGCGTCTGCACCGGCGGCACCGTGCTCGCCGCTTCAATGGCATTGAGCACCACGAAGGCCTGCGCAGAATCATCGGTGTAGTGTCCGGCCTTGAAGTAGCAGGCCACGATGTTGTCGGCGGGACCGTCGAGAAATTCGGTGATGCGGCCGAAACGTTCGCGCACCTTGGCGCGCGGCCAGAGCTCGCCCGGGACGCCGAACGCGTCGCCGAGCACCATGCCGGCAAGCGCGCCGGCAATGCGGTCTTGAAGCTGGGACATAAAGACGGGAGAGGAAGTTGAAAACAGGGTCATTGCCTAGGCTGCATACCGAACAAAATCCCCAACACTAGGGTTATCGTTTAGGTGTTGCATCTTGGCGCGCCGGAGAATACCAAAATCGGTATAGATAATCCACTACACTTGGCGCGTGACCGGCATGTGCAAACAGCTCCGATGCTCTGCCCGCATGCTGCTCCGAGTCGTTTTTGTATTTCTCTTGGCCATGCAGATTCCCGTTCGCTTCCGCTACCGCATTGAACGTCGTCAGGCACGTTGGAACGTCGTGTTCCCGGAGCTCTCCTCGGCGAACTTCACTGCGGACTCGCCTGCGCAGGCCCGCACGGAAGCCCCCGAAAAGGCGCTGACGGCGCTCGCCCGTCTGCTGCTTAAGGGTTCTGAAGCCGTCCCCGTCTGCCAAAGGGCGCATGCGGGTGAAGGCGAAGCCGTGCTGCCGCTTTTTGCGCAGGGAAAGGCCCGCTTTATTGAACGGGCGTGGGCGCTTCAGGTTCAAGCCGCCGATGTTGCCCGCGCACTGGGCATTACGCGTCAGGAAGCCGCGAGACTCTTTGATCTCGCGCATCCCACAAAAATCGATGCGCTCTCCAAAGCGCTCGAAGTGCTGGGGGCTCAGCTCGATCTGTCGCTCGCGCTGCTGCCCCAAGGTCCTTCGCCGTTGCTCAATGAAAAGCCCCGGCGCGGACGAACACCAAAGTCAGCCGCGGCTGCCGATGATGCCGCGAGCGCCTGAGGCAGATCAGCCGCAGCGGTCTTTAGAGGCTGGTGAAAGCGCTCTTAGTGAGGTTTCGAGACGGTTCGTCTTCGAGTCCTTCAATAAAGATATTGAGATTTTTATCAATCTTGACCACACCCGCCGCATTGTGTGCGGCATCGTTTTCAACCATCCCTTTGCCAACAATGTAGTGGATGCCGCGGCGCTCGGAATACCATCCTGAATGGTAGTGCCCGCTGAAGACTGCAAGCACCCGACGGCTTTGCTCCAGCACGTCCACCACCTCGGCCGCATTGCGGATGAAATAGCCGTCCGGAATCTTGCCCGCGATTTTGCCGTGACTCGAATCCCAGAAATTCAAAAGCTGGTGAATGAAAACAATCACTGGTTCTGATCCCTCGGCGAGCACTTTGCGAAGCCACTCCACTTCGAAGTCCGGCACCATTGACACGCTCCATTTGAGGTTGCCGTTCGAATAGTGTTCTCCGGCCATCGTGTTGTAGCAGGCGTCCAGCACGATGTACTTGATGCCGCCCTTGGTAAACGCATAGTGCGTCAGGCCCTTCATCTCGTCTGAGTTTTCAGTGTGCGCCAGAAAATCCTCAAGCGAAATTTTGTCAAAGTCATGGTTGCCGGCGACATGGAAACGCGGTCCGGGAAACTGCCGGAATGCCGCTTCGACCTCGTCGAGCAGCCCCACCGTCTCCGCCCGACTGCCCGTCTTTGTGCAGTCTTTGAAGTCACCCAATTCAATCGCAAAGTCAGGGCGGCGCTTATTCATGAACGCAACGGCTTTGCGGAACTTCTCGAGCGACAAATCAAAGTACTCGTGGTGGGCAACACCTTCCTCATCCCAGAAATCGGGGGATTTGCGGCAGTGATGTACATCCGTCGCCCAGCCGAACGATGAGATAACTTCGGCATCAGACGGAAGCGTTTCGCCGGAACGAACGAAACCCCAAGGAGAAAGCATGAGCAGTCCCATGGAGGACTGCAGTAAGACGCGGCGCTGCATGTTCGGCCTCTTGGCAATTGAAACGCCGGAATTATCTGCCGGCGTGATGTCTGTACCGTGACGCCGCCATGAATAGTTCATGATTCCAATCGATGCGCTGCGGCGCTCTCGTCTTCAAAATGCAAAAAAGCGGCAGAAGAAGACTTTTCCGTCTTCTGCCGCCGCTTTTCGATCAAGCGCGTACAGATCAGCTTGCTCTTGCAGTTTTACTGCAGGCGGCCGAGTGTCTTACCCGATTCAATGGCTTCAATGAACGCCTCGGCGCCTAGATCGTCATAGCATTCGAACGGCTGATGAATCCAGGGGCTGTCTTCGAAATAAACGCAGTGCCAATCGGGCTTAAGAACGGAGTGCGCCTTCCACCAAAGAACAGCCACGCGGATTTCCGTGATGGCCGGATAACGCTTCTTCAGGTGCGCCACCACTTCCTGAATCGTCTTGCCGGAATCGACCATATCGTCGACGAGCAGCACTTTCCCTTTCAGTTCGGCGAGTCCTGTCATGCAGTCAGCAATGTCGAGATTGCTTTGCACGGTGCCCTTGGCTTCGCGGTACGAGCTCGTTGCGAGAACCGCGAGAGGCTTGCCGTAGATACGGCTGAAGAAATCGCCGGGACGCATGCCGCCGCGAGAGAGGCAGATCAGGCAGTCAAACTGCCAGCCGCTCTTGGCGACCTTATAGACGAGCTCTTCGTTCAGACGGATGTACTCGTTCCAAGAGTAGGTGATATCGGACATGGGTGGTGTCGAAAAGAGGGAGAGTGAGAAAAACGGAAGGCGGCAGAACTCAAGGAGCCCGCCGCCTTCTGCGTCGAGAAATTGCGCGCTATTTTAGACGCACTGCATTAATCCGCAAAGGGATTGACGTGCAGAATTGTCTGCTCGCGATCCGGCCCCGTCGAAACGAGCGCAATCGGAGCACCGGCGACTTCAGAAAGACGCGAGAGATACTGACGGGCGGATTCCGGCAGTTCATCCCATTCCGTAAGACCGAAGGTGCTTTCTGTCCAGCCGGGGAACTCTTCGTAAATCGGTTCGCACTTGGCAACCGCATCGGCGCCGGAGGGCATAACCTTGAGTTCCTTGCCGTCCATCTTGTAGCCGACGCCAAGCTTGATCGTATCCAGACCATCAAGCACGTCGAGCTTCATCACAGCCAGACCGGTGATGCCGTTGATCTGCACCGCACGGCGAAGCGCGGCGCCGTCGAACCAGCCGCAGCGGCGGGGACGCCCCGTCACGGCACCGAATTCATTGCCCTTGCGGCGCAGCAGCTCGCCCGTCTCATCAAGAAGTTCCGTCGGGAAGGGACCTTCGCCGACACGCGTGCAGTAGGCCTTGGTGATGCCAAGGACATAATTGAGCTTTTCCGGACCCACGCCGGCACCGGCGCAGGCGGAACCTGCAACTGTATTGGAGCTCGTCACGTACGGGTACGTACCGTGATCGATGTCGAGCATCGAGCCCTGAGCACCTTCAAAGAGGAATTGACGGCCTTCATCCATCTGTTCGTGGAGCGTTTCGGAAACGTCGCAGACCATGGGCTTCAAGCGTTCGGCATAAACGAGCGTATCGGCGATGACCTTTTCGGGATCGAGCGCTTCGGCGCCAAGGAACTGCGTCAGGATGAAGTTATGGAGCTTCATGACCGCGCGCACCTGTTCGGCAAAACGTTCAGGATGATAGAGGTCAGCGACGCGCACAGTGCGGCGGGCCACCTTGTCTTCATAGGCCGGACCGATGCCGCGGCCGGTCGTGCCGATCTTCTTCGCGCCCAGAGCCGCTTCACGAGCCTGGTCGAGCGCAATGTGGTACGGCATGATGAGCGGGCAGTTGCCCGAAACACGCAGACGCTTTTCAACATTGGGCACGCCTACAGCGTTGAGTTCGTCGACTTCGCGGAAGAAAGCTTCCGGAGAGAAGACAACGCCGTTGCCGATATAGCAGGTGCTCGTAGCATGCATGATGCCCGAGGGGATCAGACGCAGGATGGTCTTCTTGCCGTTAATGACGAGGGTATGCCCGGCATTATGGCCGCCGTTGAAGCGCACCACCCCGGAAGCCTGTTCCGTCAGCCAATCGACGATTTTGCCCTTGCCTTCGTCGCCCCACTGAGCGCCGATCACGACAACATTCTTGCCCATTTGAAATCCTTAATAAACCTAAATTGGAGGAAGTTCCCTTCGTGCTGTTCAATCTTCCGGGCCTTACGGAAGCGCTGGTCTGCAGCTCGGAGCTCGGGGGAGCGCAGGCGGCACGCTTGCGGCCGGCCGGGAAGCTTCTAAAGGAGGCTTTCTCGGGGAGGCTTGCGCGAAACCATTGCAGGCGCCGGCGATCTGCCGCTCGGTTCAAGGCAGCGTTTACCTTCCATCAACCGAGTGCGGACGCAACCGTGAAGATAGCACACGCCGCGTGCGCCTGCCGACGCCTCCCACATGAGAGCGGGAGGCGCGCGCAAAGGATGCAGACGGTCTTGCGCGCGGGCGAGCCGCCTAGGAGACTTTGCCGAGAAAGCTCCAGATAATCACCAGGCCGAGCGCCACCAGAACGGAGGCCGCCGCGCGTATGACTCTTGGATCGGCCTTCGTGAGCTCAGCGAGCATCGCGAGCCAGCGTTCAGGAGCTATCAGCGGACTGATGCCTTCGAATACAAGCACCCAGCCGAGTGAAAGCAGCAAAACTTCCCAGCCGTCCATGAGTTAGTTCTGCTCCCCGCCTTCTTTCTTCAAATAACTGAAGAAGTCGGCCGACGGATCGACCACCATGACGTCGGACTTCTGCGAGAAGCTTCGGCGATAAGCCTCGAGCGAGCGGTAGAAGCGAGCGAATTCCGGATCCTTGCCGAAAGCGTCGGCATAGATGCGCGCGGCTTCGCCCTCGCCCTTGGTCTTCTGCGCATCGCGATAAGCCTCAGCGAGAATCACTTCGCTCTGACGATCAGCACCGGCACGGATGCGCTCGGCCTGAGCCGCACCCTTGCTGCGCTCTTCACTGGCCACGCGCTTACGTTCAGCTTCCATACGGCTGTAGACCGATTCGGAAATTTCGGGCGTAAAGTCCACGCGCTTCATGCGTACGTCGACGATGTCGATGCCCAGCGCCTTGACGCGCGCCTGCAGGAGTTCGGAAATCTCCGCCATCGCTTTTTCACGTTCGCTCGAAGTGATTTGATTCACCGTGCGTTTATTAACGGCAATATTGAGCACGTCGCGCAGCAGCATCGCCAGACGATCGCTCGCAGCACGTTCGCTGCCCTGGAAGGACACCCAGTAGCGGCGAGCGTCACCGATGCGCCACTTGACGAACGTGTCGATCATCAGGTTCTTCTTCTCGCTCGTCTGCACGAGATCGGCACCGGACGCGTCGAGCGTCAGGATGCGCTTATCGAGATATACGACATTCTGGAGCGGTGCAGGCAACTTGAAGTGCAGCCCCGGCTCGGTCACGACGGTTTTGAGTTCGCCGAGTGCGAACAACATGGCGTATTCTCGTTCGCCTACGGTGTAAAGGCACGTCTGCGCAAGGCCCGCGGCCACAACAACGCCGACGGCAATGGAAGTAATGCTTTTCATCTGTTCTTCTCTTCAGTCGGTCATCTCAGCGCAGACGGCTGCGGATCATTTCACGCGGATCGATATCGGTGGAATAGGTCGCCGATCCAGCCGAATTGGTGCCGGCAGTATTGGGCGCCGAAGTGCTCGCAGCAGCTGCCGAACTTGTAGGCACGGCTGAATCTGCTTCGGACTTCGCCGCGGCCTGCGTGGACGCAACGATCTTGTCGAGAGGCAGATAGAGGAGGTTCGACCCAGACTTCTGATCTACATAAACCTTGGTGACGTTTTGATAAATGTCACGCATGGCATCCACGTAAATGCGGTCGCGCGTCACCTGCGGCGCCTTGGCATATTCGGTATAGACGGAAGTAAAGCGGTCAGCATCGCCTCGTGCGGTTTCTACGACGCGGGCTTTGTAGCCCTCAGCTTCTTCCTTCAGGCGCGAAGCCGTACCCTGCGCCTTCGGGATCACGGCGTTCATGTACGCCTCGCCCAAATTAATCTGACGTTCACGGTCCTGGCCGGCTTTCACCGCGTCATTGAACGCAGCCTGCACCTGCTGGGGCGGCTGAGCGTTTTGAATGGCGACGCTCATCACCTCAATACCGGTAGAGTAGCGATCCAGCATAGCCTGCATGGAATTGCGCACAGCCTCGGCAATTTCAGCCTTGGACTCGAAGAGAACGCTGTCCATTGCTTTTCGGCCGACCACTTCGCGCATGGCCGATTCGGCGGCCTGTGTAACGGAGGCGTCAGGCGCGCGCGTATTGAAGAGATAGTCCTTAGCGCCGGTTTCAGGCTTGATGCGGTATTGGACGTTGAACTGAACGTCAACGATGTTCTCGTCGTCAGTAAGCATCAGCGCCTCGCGCAGACGGTCTGTCGTGCCGCGCATGCCGATTTCCGCCGTACGGACGCTGCTCACGTCAACGAGCTCGACATCCTGAATCGGAGCCGGCAAATGCCAGTTGATGCCAGGCATGGTCGACTTGCTGTAGGCGCCGAATGTGGTGACGACGCCCGTCTGACCTTCGGGGACGATGTAAAAGCCGCTTACGCTCCAGCCAATAACGGCACAGACCGCGAGCACGGAAACTGAAAAGCCGCCGGCGCGTGCGCCTCGGCCGCCCCCGAAGAGACCGCCGCCGTTGCCGCCACGGCCATTGCCGCCGTTGCGGGCACCGCTTTCACGGCGCTGCTGCTGACGCTGATCGTCTTCCTCAAATTGATTGCGGAGCCGGTCCAATTCGGCAAAAAGCCCCTGCCGCTTCTGGCTGCCGTGCGTACCGCCGTCATCGGGATAGTCGTCGCCCTTCTGTCGAGGCGCAGCATCATTGGGCTCATCGTCTCGCGAGAAATCATCGCGGCTCTTGAGCCGCGAACGGAGATCCTCCTGATTCGAGCGGCCTTGGCGCCCCATAATCTTGTTGGCCGCCTGCTGAAAATTCGACCACAAATTTTCAAGATCATCGTCCGAAAGAAGACCTTGCGAGCGGCGATCGCGCTGCTCATCGTCTTCACGGGCATCGCGGCTGGTGCGGCGCGAACCGTCAGCAGACGAATCCGCCGGATTCCGATCATCTTGCGCATTCGGATTCTGCCGGGCGTTTTGTTCTTCGCCGTCTTCTCCGACGCCGTCAGAGCGCTGTTCGTTGTCTCCGCGGTCGTTCTTCTTCTCTTCGTCAGAGCTGCGGCCCCAGTGAGGGTCATTAAGCGACATCAATAACTCCGTTCTTGAAGAGATCTCCTTTTTAGGCCGAGCCGATCATTTCGCCCGTCCTCCTGTCCGTTGACCTCTTCTACGTCCAATTTAGACAAAGGTCTATGAAGTTTAACGAAGAAAACCGCTATCGCGCGTCTTTAGTCAATCAATATTGCCTTTCCACACACTTCCAGCATCCCAAATGCCCGTACAGATCTCTCCTGCGATCCTTCAGCGCGCCGCACCGTACTCTCATCCGTCCTTGATCTAAGCCATATAGACAGTGGTTTCCTCAGGTTTGCGAAGGACCGGCAGGCCTATACAATTCGCCAAAACCTTTTTTGTACAGCAGCCGTTCCCTGCAGATTCTGCTGTCCCCGGCCGCAACCCAACTACACTCTCAATCCTCAGCCAAGGCTGCCATGAATCATCCTGCTCCCGCCAAACCCATGGTCACCGACGTCTTCGTGAAGGGCGCCGTCCAAGGTTGGAACATCTGCGTCACTTCCACCATTCCGAACGTCCTGATGGCTTTCGTGATCATCAAGATCCTTAACCATTCAGGGCTTCTCGCGCTCATCGGTCAGATCTTTTCGCCGATCATGGGTATTTTCGGCCTCCCCGGCGAAGCAGCCACTGTGCTGCTCGGCGGCTGGATGTCGATGGGCGGCGGCGTAGGCGTCGCCGTAGCACTCTTTGACAACGGCGTGCTCAACGGCACTCAGCTCGCTATCGTCTGCCCCGCCATCTTCCTGATGGGTTCTCAGATTCAATATCTGGGCCGCTGCCTCGGCGTCATCGGCATCAAGGGCAGTAAGATTCCGCTTATCATGGCGATCCCAGTGTTGACCGCCTTCGTCTCACTGTTCGTGATGCGCATCCTGATGCTCGGCAACTGACTGCCGACCTGAATCAGTCTGGTCTGCGCCGCACGGAATTCTTCACACACTTACGCGGAGCAGACCTCAAAAATGGCGCTTCTAGACGACTACATCAAAGACCTCGCCCCACTCGTGAATCTGGACTGCGGCACGTGCAATACGGCCGGCGTCACTCGCGCAGCGGAAATCATGAAGGGCTACTTCGAATCCATCGGCTTCACATGCGAACTCATAGACCTCGGCCCCAAAGCGGGTCGGGGTCTTCTTGCAAGAAATAAGCCGCATGCCGACCGCTACGACGTCCTTCTGAACGGTCATCTCGACACCGTTTTTGCCGACGGCACTGCCGCCGCACGCCCCTTCTCCATTGACGGCGACTTTGCGCATGGCCCGGGCTGCGCGGACTGTAAGGGCGGCATTCTGGCGGCCTATTACGCCTGCAAAACGGCGCGTCCGAAGGACTTAGAGCGGCTGTCCATCTGCTGCGCCTTCAACCCTGATGAAGAAATCGGCTCCACGAGCTCCCACGAATGGCTCGCCTCCATCGGCGCAAGATCCAAGTGCGCGCTCATCGTAGAGTGCGCACGTGCGGGCGGCGAATTGGTACGTTCGCGCAAGGGCGTGGCTGACCTGAAAGTCGTCTTTCGCGGCCGCTCTGCTCATGCCGGCAACAATCCTCAGGACGGCGCCAACGCGAATGTGGCTGCCATGCGCTTCAGCCTGGCGTGCTATGAGCTTGCTGACCCAGCCAAAGGCACGACCGTCAACCCCGGCATCATTGCCGGCGGCACCGCGACCAATGTCATTCCGGACAGTTGTGAGGTTCGCTTTGACCTGCGCTACTGTTTCGACAAGGACGGCTCTGACCTTGAAAACCAGATCTTTGAGCTCGCTGAACGTTCTTGGGCCCCCGGAGTATCGCAGACGGTTGAGCTTTTGGGCTTCACCCCGGCCATGCCGCTGTCGGACGACGCGAAGGCACTGACCGCAAAAATCACGGAAGCCGCGAAGATGACCGGTTTTGAAGCTAAGTTTGTTGACGCGGGCGGCGGCTCTGACGGCAACCGCATTGCCAAAGCAGGCATTCCGGTCATTGACGGCTGCGGTCCGGCCGGTGCGTGCTTCCATACAGAGCGTGAATACCTGCGACTGGACACGGTGGAAGAGCGCGTCAAGATGCTCACCAACTTCTTTAGCCTGCTCTGAGCACCGTCCTCCGATTTGAGCGAATCGGCTTAAGCCCTTCAAGAAAAGAAACAGCCCGTACGACACGTCACGGGCTGTTTTTTTCAAAAAAAGCGATTAAAGGAGACTTTCAAGCTCAGCAAGCTCTTCGGCCGGCGTTTTGCGCCGCGGAAGAGCTTCATCCGTCCGCTCAAGCTCCCAATCCTCGAGCTCACGAGGCTCATTGGGATGCTCTTCCTTGGCGAAGTTCATCGAGTCCAGCTCCCGTCAGTGCCGACACGAACACTGCCTTGGGCCGGCCGTTCTGATCTCGGACGATCTCAGGCGCCTGTTCGGTGACGTCAATCTTGTTGTAGACCAAAATCACCGGTACATCATCGGCATGAATGTCGGCGAGAACCGAATTGACTTCGGCAATCTGCTCCTCCCGCACCGGAGAGGATGCATCGACCACATGCAAAATGAGATCAGCATGCACCGTTTCATCCAGGGTCGACTTGAAGGCCTCAATCAGCTGATGCGGCAGACCGCGGATAAAACCCACAGTGTCGGTCGCCACCACAGTTTCCTCATCGGAGAGCCAGAACTTTCTCGCCGTTGTATCCAGCGTGGCGAAAAGCTGATCGGCTGCGTACGTTTCTGCACGCGTGATCTTATTGAAAAGCGTCGACTTGCCGGCATTCGTATAGCCCGCGAGCGATACGGTGATCGAATCGCCGCGCGAACGGGCACGGCGCTGCGTGCCCCGCTGCCGAGCCAAGCGCTTGAGCTGATCTCTGAGCTGCTTCATGCGCGTGCCGATCATGCGCCGATCAAGTTCGATCTGCTTTTCGCCGGGGCCGCCCGTCTTGCCGAGACCGCCGCGCTGGCGCTCCAAGTGAGTCCACCCGCGGACAAGACGTGTTGACAAGTGTTCGAGTCGAGCAAGTTCAACCTGCAGACGGCCTTCACGGCTCTTGGCGCGCTGGCGGAAAATGTCAAGAATAAGTTCCGTACGATCCAATACGGGAATCCCGATCAGACGCTCAATGTTGCGCTCCTGTGCCGCTGAAAGCGCGATATCGAAAACGACAACATCCACCTCCGCCTCTTTGGCGAGGATGCCGAGCTCTTCAATCTTTCCGGAACCTAAAAATGTAGCCGGATCCGGCTTTTCACGCTTGGCCTGCATGAGCCCAACGGGCTCAAGTCCGTCAGAGGATACGAGCAGCCTCAATTCCTCGGCGGAATCCTGATAAAAAGCCCGGCCGACAGAAACAACGACTAGAAACGCACGCG
>ENA-OVGJ01000582-OVGJ01000582.1-human-gut-metagenome-genome-assembly--contig:-NODE-582-length-16757-cov-2.939887_pt1 | contig 16757 bp, 9 predicted proteins | sample MGYA00237772_ERZ505423 | MGnify/ENA primary metagenome ERZ505423 (study PRJEB26158, sample SAMN06016386) | human gut metagenome | biome: human gut; feature: ankylosing spondylitis patient; material...
GCTTGCTGGATTTGGTTTTTGTGCCATTGGATTCTACAAGAACTTCTTTTCCATCCAGCCGAACCGTTGTGACCGTGTGGCAGATTTCAATGGTGTTCTGCTCAAAGTCTACAGCAGCCCATTTCAGCCCTACAACCTCGCTGCGGCGCAGACCATACGTTGCCGTTGTCTTTACGTGCCGGACAGGTGTCTTTGGTTTCGGATGAAGTAAAAGTACCGGTAGCCCGGCATTGGCAGATGAATCTGGTGCAGCATACACATACGGACATCGGTTATACCCGTTCGCAAATGGAGATTCTGGCAGAACATTTGCGTTATATAGATTATGCATTGGATTATTGCGATGCCACTGACCATTATCCGGATGCCGCGCGGTTCCGATGGACTTGCGAGGTAGCTTGGCCTGTGAAAGAATATTTGAAAAACCGTCCGGCTTCCCAGGTCGAACGTTTGAAACGCAGGGTGAAAGAGGGGCGGATAGAGTTGGGGGCCATGTACCTGAATTTTGACGAGTTGCCGGACGAACAAACCTTGGCGGCATCCTTGGTTCCGTTAAAGCTATTCCGGGACGAAGGGTTACGGACGGAGTTGGCCGTGCAAGACGATGTAAACGGAATAGCCTGGTGTTTCAGTGAATATTTTGCCGACGCGGGAGTGAAGTACCTGAATATGGGGACGCACGGGCATCGGGCCTTGATATGCTTCGACAAGCCCACAGTATTCTGGTGGGAGTCGCCATCGGGGAAGAAAATCCTGGCTTATCGTGCGGAACATTACCATCTGGGGAACTACTGGGGCGTGCACAACCCTGATGATTTCACAAAGTTCGAGCAATGCGTGTGGGATTATCTGGGACAACTGGAAGCTAAGGGATACCCGTACGACATTTGCGCCATTCAGCATTCCGGGTATCTGACCGACAACGCTCCTCCTTCCACACGGAGTTGCGAGATGGTGAAACGTTGGAATGAAAAGTATGAATGGCCTAAATTGCGTACGGCAGTCGCTACGGACTTTATCAAGACCGTGGAGCGGGATTATGCCGGGCGGATACCTGTCATTCGGGGAGCGTGGCCGGACTGGTGGACGGATGGTTTTGCTTCCGGAGCACGCGAAGCGGCTGTTTCCCGTGCCACTCATTCCCATGCGATTGCCGGGCAAGGCGGCTTGGCCTTGGCGAAGTTGGCCGGAGCCGAGTTGCCTCAGGGGGTGATGGGGAAGGTGAGTGACATGAACGAAGCCCTGCTTTTCTATGATGAGCATACGTTCGGGTATTGTGAGAGTGTGCGCGACCCGTATGGCCGGGAGACATGGGAGCAACGCTCGTTGAAACAGTCGTATGCGTGGGAGGCTTACCGGCATGCCGGGTTGCTGGGCGAAACGGTGATGGGACTGTTGCAGTCTTTCGTCCCGAAGACGGATGTGCCTTCCGTAGCGGTGTTCAATACATTGAACTGGAGTTATAGCGGAATAGCCAAGGTGTATATCGACCATCAGCTTTTGCCGCGCGACAAAGTTTTTGAAATTACGGATGCGTCGGGGCGCAGCGTTCCTGCCCAGGCTGGCGAGAGCCGTTCGGACGGGACGTATTGGTATATTTATGTCCGGGACGTGCCGGCTTTGGGCTTCGCCCGGTATCGCATAGACGTGAAGGACGAGCCGCGGCCGTCCGGAGCGTCCGCAGGAAGTTTGTCCGGTACGCATGTAGAGAATGAGTGGTATGGTCTTGATTTCAATCTGCAACGGGGCACCATCTCCCGGCTTTACGATAAAGACCTGCAACGGCAGTTGTTGACGGAGAGTGCGGAATGGGAGTTGGGAGAATTCATTTATGAGACGATAGACGACCGGGGTGCTTTGGAGCGATATACGTACCCGCGCTTTACGCGCAGGCATCCGGAGAAAATGCGTTTCGAGGCTTACGAGGAAGGGGCTATATGGGATACTTACCGTTTCAAGGGAGAGACGGCAGCCGGGATGGGGCATGATAATCTGACGGTGGAGTATCATATATATAAGGTAGAGAAAAAGATAGAAGTGGTTTACAGTTTGCGTAAAAAAACAGAGACGGAACCGGAAGCCGTATACGTGTCTTTCCCGTACCAGATAGAGGACGGCAGAATCTTTCTGGACGTGCCCGGCGGAAATATCGAAGCTGGGGTAGACCAGATTCCCGGTTCGTCGAATGATTGGTACACCGTGCAGAATTTTGCGGCGGCACGCAGTTCGGACGTTCAGGTTGTAATGGGAAGCCCTGAAATCCCCCTGATGCAGTTCGGTGCCATCAATACCGGACGCTATCAGGCCGGAGCCGTGCCCCAGACCACCAATATGTATTCCTGGCCGATGAATAACTATTGGACGACCAATTTTAACGCAGACCAGACCGGAGGTTTGCAGTGGAGTTATTTCATCACTTCGTCGGCGGACACGACAGCCGGATTTGCCACGCGCTTTGCATGGGAAAACCGGATTCCTTTCCTGGCCCGGGTACTTCAGGCCGGCGACCGTGAGGAGAAGGATGCACCTTCTTGCGGCACCTTTCTCACACTTCGCCCGGATAACCTTTTGCTGGTCAACATGGCTCCTGTGGAGGGAGAACGTGCCGTGATGCTGCATTTGCGTGAAACGGACGGTCGGCCGGCAGCGTTTGCTGTGACTTCCGATGAGGTGAAGATACGGAAGGTGACGGTTTGCGACGTGACGGGAAGGCCTGTCGGCGGGAGGGACGAAGCGGAATTTAACCCGTGGGAGAGCAAATTCATTAAATTGAGTTGGTAAGGCAGAAGGGCAGGAAAGAAATATTTGCCCGTTCTTTCATGTTTTCGTATATTTGCATAAACAAAAATACGGATATGCTGAAGTTTATTTGTCTGGGGAGCGGCAGTAGCGGAAACAGCTACTTCCTCTTCTCAGAAAATTATGGAATATTGATTGATGCCGGAATTGGGATACGAACATTGAAAAAACATTTTCATACTTACGGGCTTTCCTTGAAACAAATAAAGGCCGTGTTGATTACGCATGACCATGCAGACCACATCAAAGCTGTCGGGAGCTTGGCGAATGAGTATGGACTTCCGGTCTATGCCACCGAACTTGTACACGACGGAATCAAGCGTAATTATTGTGCAAATCCGAAATTGAAAGCAGAAAACATACATTTCTTGGAGAAGGGGCAGACCTTGAAGCTGGACCGTTTTGAAATTACGCCTTTCGATGTGCCTCATGACAGTACGGACAATGTGGGCTATAGCGTGCAATACGGAGAAGTCAACTTCTGCCTCATTACGGATGCCGGACACGTGACAGAACAGTTCGGCTGCTACATCGCCCGGGCGAATTATCTGGTACTGGAGGCCAACCATGACGAAGACATGCTGATGATGGGGCCGTATCCGGCTTATCTGAAAGGACGGATTAGCGGCGATTACGGACATTTGAGCAATAAGGCTGCGGCGCAACTGCTGGCTGAGCATATTACGGACAGGCTTCGGCATGTATGGTTGTGTCATATCAGCGAAGAGAACAATCATCCGGAACTGGCGCGAAAAACGGTCGATACCTGTCTTCGTTCCGTAGGGATTGTCGCAGGAAAGGACTTTGAACTGGAAGTATTGAAGCGCCGTATTCCTTCCGAAATTTACGAATTGGAAAAAAAATGAGAAAAAGAGGGGTGAAAGTTTGGAGGGTTAAATAAAAAGCCCTACCTTTGCACTCGCAAAATCAAAGATGATGCGTCCTTAGCTCAGTTGGTAGAGCAATTGACTCTTAATCAATGGGTCCAGGGTTCGAATCCCTGAGGGCGTACAGAAGGCAACTTTAGGGTTGCCTTTTTTGTTGACGGACGTCCGGTTTGTCAAACTGTCAAACTGTTAAAATGTACATAGAAGAAGGAAACGGGTACCATATTGTCAAGCGGGACGTTTTGCTTCCCCTCGGCCTGTTCGGTGAATCCGTCCGTTGGCGGCCGCACGTGCTGTCATATCGTTCACGGGAATCTCCATTAAATTTCTACCGCACTATTTTATAGGCTGATTTGTTGCTCATTTTATGTTGAAATGCTATCTTTGCATGAATTTCGAACAAATAAAAACAAAAAAGAAAAGACATGCCTAAAATATCCGTTCGCGGTCAGGAAATGCCGGAGTCGCCGATTCGCAAGTTGGCTCCGTTAGCCTTCGAGGCTAAAAATAGAGGGATACATGTGTACCATTTGAATATCGGCCAGCCTGATTTGCCGACTCCGCGAGCGGCCATAGATGCCATCCGTAATATCAACCGGACGGTTTTGGAATACAGCCCGAGCCAGGGATATTTGAGTTATCGGGAAAAGTTGGTCGGATATTATGCCAAATATCATATCAATCTTACGGCGGACGACATCATCATCACGTCGGGAGGTTCGGAGGCCGTGCTGTTCGCTTTTCTGTCCTGTCTGAATCCGGGCGACGAAATCATCGTTCCCGAACCGGCATACGCCAATTACATGGCATTTGCCATTTCGGCGGGAGCGGTCATCCGTACGATATCCACTACGATAGAAGAGGGATTTTCGTTGCCGAAGGTCGAGAAGGTCGAGGAGCTGATTAACGAACGTACGCGGGCCATTCTGATTTGCAATCCGAACAACCCCACGGGATACCTCTATACGCGCCGTGAGATGAACCAGATTCGCGACTTGGTGAAGAAGTACGATTTGTATCTTTTTTCGGATGAAGTGTACCGCGAGTTTATCTATACCGGTTCTCCGTATATCTCGGCTTGCCACTTGGAGGGGATAGAAAACAATGTGGTGCTGATAGATTCCGTGTCCAAGCGGTATAGCGAGTGCGGCATACGTATCGGTGCGTTGATTACGAAGAATGTGGAGGTCCGCAAAGCCGTGATGAAATTTTGCCAGGCCCGTTTAAGCCCTCCCTTGATTGGACAGATTGCGGCGGAGGCTTCGCTCGACGAGCCAGAGGTCCGCAATGCCGTTATGAAGTTTTGCCAGGCTCGTCTGAGTCCGCCTCTGATCGGCCAGATTGCTGCTGAGGCTTCTCTGGATGCTTCCGAAGAATATGCCCGTGAGACGTATGATGAATATGTCGAACGGCGTAAATGTTTGATCGACGGCTTAAATCGTATTCCGGGGGTATATTCCCCGATTCCGATGGGAGCTTTCTATACGGTGGCCAAGCTCCCGGTGGACGATGCAGAGGAGTTTTGTGCTTGGTGCTTGAAGGACTTTGATTATGAGGGGGAGACGGTGATGATGGCTCCGGCCGCAGGATTCTACACTACGCCCGGTTCGGGTAAGAACGAGGTGCGCATAGCTTACGTGTTGAAGAAAGAAGATCTGATACGTGCCCTTTTCGTGTTGCGCAAAGCATTGGAGGCATATCCCGGCCGTGTGGCGGAATAAGACGGCAAGAGGAATGAATTTCAATCTGTTTATAGCCCGAAAGCTGTTCCGTGAGCACGGCGATGTGAAAAAAGTATCGCGTCCGGCCATATTGATAGCTACGTCCGGAGTGGCTGTGGGTTTGGCCGTGATGATTATTTCGGTGTGCGTGGTGCTGGGCTTCAAACAGGAAATCAGTTCGAAAGTCGTCGGATTCGGTTCTCATATACAGATTCAAAACTATGCGTCGGTCACGACAAATTCCCCGCAGCCTATTGCGGTGCCCCCTGCTTTGATGAAGGAGGTCGGGGACGTGGAAGGGGTGGCGCATGTGCAGCGTTTCTGCAATAAGGAGGGAATACTCAAGACGGATGCCGATTTCAAAGGTATTCTTTTGCATGGCGTGGGGGCGGAATTCGATGCGTCTTTCCTGAAAGCCCACATGGAAGAGGGGGAACTGCCGTCTTTTTCCGATACGGTGGCTTCCAACCGGATCGTCATATCCCGGCAGATAGCCGATGAATTGCATTTGGAAGTCGGCTCTAAGGTCTTTGCCTATTTCTTCGAGAACTCCGTGCGTACCCGTCGTTTTACGGTGTCGGGTATTTATTGTACGCATTTGACGGAGTTCGACAAAGCTTTGGTCTTTACGGACCTTTATACTTGCAACCGTTTGAATGCGTGGGCTCCGGATCAGTATAGCGGAATAGAAATCTCAGTAAAGGACTTGAACCGTGTGGACGAAGTCTCCGGTGCATTGATTAAGTTGGTAAACCGAAAGACAGACGCTTACGGCGGTTCGTATGTGACAATGACGATACAGGAACTTTATCCTCAGATATTTGCCTGGCTCAGCCTTTTGGACGTCAATGTGTGGGTCATTTTGGCTCTGATGGTATCTGTAGCCGGGTTTACGATGATTTCCGGTTTGCTCATTATTATATTGGAACGTACTAACTTTATCGGAATCATGAAAGCGTTAGGAGCGACCAACCGTGGTATCCGTCATATTTTCTTGTATTTTGCCGTGTTCGTCATGGGGAAAGGATTGCTTTGGGGAAATATAATAGGAATAGGCATAGTGGTTCTTCAGCATTATACAGGAATGTTCCGTTTGGATGCGTCGATATACTATGTGGATTCGGTACCGGTCTTGTTCAATCTCGGCTATGTACTGGCTATCAATGCGGCTACTTTGGTGATATGCGTGTTGTCGCTTATCGTTCCGAGTTTCTTGGTTTCCCGTATCCATCCGGCTCGGTCTATTCGTTTTGAATAAACGTGTATTACGACGGCAATACATTTGTGTTGCATTCTTGTGAAAAATGTTATAGGAATATAATTGTCGCAAAAGGGAAAATGCTTATCTTTGTCACAGAATCAAATATGAAGTAATCGTATGGAGCTTGTTTATTTGGGAATAGTCATATTCCTGTTTGCCCTTTCCACTTTTGATTTGTTTGTGGGGGTCAGTAATGATGCCGTGAACTTTTTAGGTTCGGCCATCGGTTCAAAAGTTGCGCGTTTCAAGACCATTCTGATAATTGCGGCAGTGGGTATCTTTGTGGGAGCCACGACGAGCGACGGCATGATGGACATTGCGCGGCATGGCATTTTTCACCCCGAGTTCTTTACTTTCGAAGAGTTGATGTGCGTCTTTTTGGCAGTGGTTGCTTCTGATGTGATTCTGCTCGATATATTCAATACATTGGGAATGCCCACCTCCACCACGGTGTCGATGGTTTTCGAGTTATTAGGTGGTAGTACGGCCTTGGCTTTGGTGAAGATGCTTCATGATTCCTCGCTTACCTATGCCGGCTTGATTAATACGGATAAAGCCTTTACGGTGATTTTGGCCATTTTCCTTTCTGTCGCCATTGCTTTTGTTTTCGGAATGTTGGTGCAATGGATTTCCCGCCTTATTTTTACTTTTCACTATACCAAGCATCTTAAATATACCATAGGTTTGTTCGGAGGGCTTTCCATTACTTCCATTGCTTATTTCTTATTGGTAAAAGGTTTCGGCAGTGCTTCGTTTATGACCTCCGATATTAAAGTTTGGATTGCTGACAACACGCATGCGATATTGATTTCTTTTATTATCGGATTTACGGTACTGATGCAAGTCCTGCATTGGTGTAAGGTCAATGTTTTCAAGATTATAGTGCTTTTTGGAACATTCTCATTAGCCATGGCCTTTGCCGGGAATGACCTGGTGAATTTCATCGGTGTGACGTTAGCCGGTTTTTCTTCTTATCAGGATTTCATGGCTACTCCGGGGGCGAATCCGGCCACTCACATGATGGGCGTGCTGAATGAACCAGCGGGAACATCTGTCTTTTTTCTTATCGGGGCTGGGGTCGTGATGACGATTGCTTTGATGACATCGAAGAAGGCGCAGAATGTGGTAAAGACTTCTGTCGACTTGTCCCGTCAGACAGCCGGCGACGAAATGTTCGGTTCTTCCCGTTTTGCCCGTCGGTTGGTGAGGAGCGTGATTAACAGCAACGAGTATGTGGTAGACCATATTCCTGCATGGATGAGGAAATGGATCAATTCACGTTTCAATCAGGATGAGGCTATTATTCCGAATGGTGCGGCGTTCGATTTGGTACGCGCTTCCGTGAATTTGGTGTTGGCCGGTTTGTTGATAGTAGTGGGTACGTCTCTGAAACTTCCGTTGTCTACCACATACGTGGCGTTTATGGTGGGCATGGGTTCGTCGTTGGCCGACCGTGCATGGGGACGCGAGAGTGCCGTGTTCCGCGTGACCGGTGTGATTTCTGTGATTGGCGGATGGTTTATGACGGCCGGTGCGGCTTTCTTCCTGTGTTTCATCGTGACGTTGTTTGTACATTTCGGTGGAGTGGTGGCCATGGTATTGCTCATTGTTGTAGTCGTGTTCATGCTTATTCAGAATAATCGCAGTTATAAGAAGAAAATGGCGGCAGTACAGCGGGATGAGATTTTCACGGAATTGGCACAAACCAATGATAAGGATGAAGCTTGGGTATTATTGAACCGGCATATCAGTGCTTATCAGTCGAAGATGGTGAAGTATATATCGGAAGCTTATATGCAGACTACTTCCGGTTTGATTGCCGAGGATGTCAAAGTGTTGCGACGGACTTTGAACCATTTGGAGGATGAGCGGAAGAATTGGAAGGTAATCCGTCGGAAAGAACTGGTGGGATTACGTAAAATAGACCCGCTGCAAGCTGTTGAAAAAGATACATGGTTCCATTTGGCATGTAACAGTTGCGAACAGAGTTTGTACTGCCTGAAGCGTATGTGTGAGCCTTCATTGGAACATGTGGACAATAATTTCAATCCCATGCCCGAGGAATACGTGAAAGAATTCATGCCGATTCGGGAAGGGGTGGAAAGGTTGATGAATGTCATTGCCGGCATGATAGAGACGAATAATTATGATAATGCGTTGCAGGTTCGGCAGTTTGGAGACGAAATGAAAGCCCAGTTGTCCCAGCTCCGCAAGGTTCAGCAAGACCGCATACGCAAGGGGGATATGGACAATCTGAAGATTGAATATCTTTATATGAGTACTTTGCAAGAGACACAGGAAATAATCGGCCACATGCGTCATTGGGTTCGTGCATGCCGCAGGTTCCAACAAGAAAAAGGTATTGTAACGGTATTGTAACACAGGTTTCATATTCGTGCAACAACTAACTTGTAATTTTGCAGTCGGAAAATAATAATTTAAAGCGGTAAGTCTGATGAATACAAATTACAGGATTCTCGTGGTGGACGATGAAGAAGATTTGTGCGACATCCTGAAGTTCAATCTGGAGAATGAGGGGTACGAAGTAGAAACGGCCAATTCAGCCGAAGAAGCACTTAAGATGGATCTGACCAAGTTCCACCTTCTGTTGTTGGACGTCATGATGGGAGAAATCTCTGGTTTTAAGATGGCCAAGATGCTCAAGCAAGTGCGGGAGACTCGTGATATACCTATTATCTTTCTTACGGCGCGTGATACGGAGAACGATGCCGTCACCGGATTCACTTTGGGGGCGGACGACTATATTTCCAAGCCCTTTTCCCTGCGCGAAGTGCAGATGAGAATCAAGGCTGTGCTTCGTCGTACGACGAAGCAACAGGCGGTACCGGCTGCTTATATCGGTTTTAAGGAGTTGAAATTGGATCTTAACAAAAAAGAGGCCGTGCTGTGCGGCGAGGCGTTGCAGTTGACTAAGACCGAATTTGAGATTTTGCGCTTACTGTTGGAAAATGAGGGCCGTGTGTTTTCGCGGGCTGAGATACTGCGTAGGATATGGAACAACGATGCCGAGGTGCTGGATCGGACGGTAGATGTGAACATAACCCGTTTGCGTAAAAAACTCGACGGATACGGAAAGTTTGTCGTCACCCGTTTGGGTTACGGATATTGTTTCGATACCTCTGTGAAAGATTGAGATGAAAAGAAAGTCATTGTCATTCAGCCAATATCTGTTTTTTTCCGTTATCGCTATTTATTGTGTTTTCGTAGCAAGTTTCTTGTATTATCAGTATCACCGCGAGAAGACGCATAAGGTGGAGTTGTTGAATTCTACGCTGACCATGTTCAACGTGGATTTGTATGATCACATGGCTGATACGGCCTTTTCAGTGAAAGATTATGTGGCGCGCTATCGCATACGGCACCATCTTCAGAAACTGCGTGTCACGCTCGTAGACCGCCATGGAAAAGTGATTTTCGATAATGATATTTCCTCCGAACATGTGAAGGATAATCACTTGGACCGTGAGGAAATACGTGAGGCATTGGCCGCAGGGAGCGGATATTCCATCAAAAGAACCTCAGAGACCCTTGGAGAGGAATTCTTTTATTCGGCGAATTATTTTCCGGAGAAAGAGTTGTTCGTACGTAGCGCATTGCCTTACGATACGGATTTGATTGCCATGTTGAATGCCGACAAGGGGTATTTATGGTTTTCATTTTTGTTATCTGCCATTTTGTTCCTCGTCTTTTATAACTTGACGGCTCGTTTAGGGGCTATGATTACTCAGCTTCGCCTTTTTGCACGTCGTGCGGATCAGGACGAGGCTGTGGATACGAATGACTTGAAGGGATTGGGAAATACCGATTTGGGGCAGATTTCACGGCATATCGTCGATATTTATACACGGTTACGCAAGGCGAAGGACGATCTTTTCCGCGAGCGTGAGAAGCTTATCACACATTTGCAGATTTCCAATGAAGGACTGGCCATTTTCAATCCGGGGAAGGATGTGGTTCTGGCTAACGGGCTTTTCATGCAGTATGTGAATCTGATATCCGATAAGAATATCGGAGGCATAGAAGAAGTCTTTCAAGTGAAGGAATTGCAGCCGCTGTTTGATTTTATAACGATGTCTCGCAAGAGTTTTACGCAGGGAGACCTTAGGCAGAAGTTGTTGGTCGTGGACAAAAACGGTTATGTGTTCAACTTGTCTGTGGCTCTTTTTGTGGATAACAGCTTTGAGATTTCCATTTCTGACATTACGAAACAAGAGGAACAAGCCCGCATGAAGCAGCAGATTACACAAAATATTGCTCATGAGTTGAAGACTCCCGTGAGCAGTATCCAAGGTTATCTGGAAACGATTCTGAATAATCCGGGACTTTCGTCGGATATGCTTAAGAAGTTTTTGGAGCGTAGCTTTGCGCAAAGCAATCGGCTGACGAACCTATTGCAGGACATATCTACTCTGACCCGTATGACGGAGGCCGGTCAGATGATAGAGGTGACGGATGTGGATTTGGCTTTCATGATTCATAATATCGTGGCGGAACTGGCCTTGAAACTGGAGGAGAAGCAAATGACTGTGGGGATAAATGTTCCGGACAAGTTGGTGCTTCAAGGGAATTCTTCTTTGTTGTACTCCATTTTCCGTAATTTGATGGATAATGCCATTGCATACGCCGGAAACGGTACGCATGTGAACATCGTGTGTTATTCGGAAGACGAGGACGGTTATTATTTCAGTGTGAGCGATAATGGAGTAGGAGTGCCCTCCGAACATTTGGGACGCATCTTCGAACGTTTCTACCGTGTAGACAAGGGGCGTAGCCGGAAATTAGGAGGTACGGGCCTTGGGTTGGCCATCGTAAAGAATGCCGTGCTTTTCCATGGGGGGAATATCAATGCAAAGCCTTCGGGCGGCGGGCATGGTTTGGAATTCCTTTTCACATTGAAGAAAAAGAAACTCTAAGGAGAAATTGTATTGAGTGGAGGATAAGAAAAACGGTTTGCAAACTCAATGAACTTGCAAACCGTTTTTGTGACTCCGACAGGATTCAAACCTGTAACCTTCTGATCCGTAGTCAGATGCTCTATTCAGTTGAGCTACGGAGCCGTTCTTGTTTTGATTTCGTGTGCAAAGGTATGGCTTTTTATTTAAATCTCCAAATATTGAAGGTGTTTTTTATAATAAAATCGCTATCCTTTTCGGGGGATAGCGATTTTATCTTGCTTATTCTTGCCGTAGCAAGCATGTTAGGTTATTGAATCAAGTCGATGCTGCGTTTTACGAAGTTGCTTAAAGCTTCGCCAGTCAGCATACCGTTTTGCAGCAATGCCAAGTCGATAAGCTGATGCACCTTCTTGTTGTCCTTGCCATAACCGGCCAGTACGTCGTTTTTCTTTTGTTCTTCCGTACTGATGTCCTGATGGCATTTGTCCAATTCATCCTTTTGTGCCTGGTCGATCTCTTCGGGCTTTTTGCCCTCCTGCTGCTGATGGAGTACGGCCTCGCGGGCATGCAACCCTTTGAGTTCGGCTTCGATGGGTTTCAGTTGATCCGCAGTGTGGGTTTCGCTGTCTGCCAATACCTCCTTAATCAGACGGTGGTCCGTATTCAATACCAAGGTGTACATGTCCGGCATTTCACCGTAGAAGGACATGCCCGGCTGAATATGCGCCATGTCTTTCATACGACGCATGTATTCGCTTTGGGTAATCATGACCGGCATACCGTTTTCTCCCATACCCTGTGCCTCTACGTGGAATTCCGTTTTGTCCAACTTCGGCATCTGGAAATTGAAGATGGCCGAAAGGTTGGCACTCTTTTCAGCATCCAATTCAGATTTGTTGGCATCCTCTTTCACGATAAGTCGGTCGATGATGTCGGCATCCACGCGGGTGAAACGGCTCTTTTCAAACTTGCGTTCCAACATGGAGACGATGGGAGTGTCCAGTTGCCCGTCGAGCAGCAATACGCTATAGCCTTTGTTCTTGGCTGCTTCGATGTAGCTGTACTGGGCTTCCTTGTTCTGGGCATACAGGTAAATCAGATTACCGTCCTTGTCCGTCTGATTGTCCTTGATGAGTTGCTGGTATTCTTCGAATGTGAAGTATTTACCGTCGCAATCCTTAAAGAGGGCGAAGTTCTTGGCCTTGTCGTAGAAGTCGTCCTGTGTCAGCATACCGTAGTTGATGAAGATCTTGATGTCATCCCATTTCTGCTCGAATTCCTTACGGTCGTTCTTGAACAGGCTTTGCAGGCGGTCGCTCACTTTCTTCGTGATGTAGCTGGAAATCTTCTTCACGTTGCTGTCGCTTTGCAGGTAGCTGCGGCTGACGTTCAACGGGATGTCCGGTGAGTCGATGACTCCGTGGAGCAAAGTGAGGAAGTCAGGCACGATGCCTTCCACGCTGTCCGTTACGTACACCTGGTTGCAGTACAACTGAATCTTGTTACGTTGCAGTTCGATGTTGTTCTTGATTTTGGGGAAATAGAGCACGCCCGTCAGGTTGAACGGATAGTCCACGTTCAGATGAATCCAGAACAGAGGCTCGTCGCTCATCGGGTACAGTTCGCGATAGAACTCCTTGTAGTCCTCGTCTTTCAGATCCGACGGTTTCTTGGTCCATATCGGGGTGGTGTTGTTGATGACGTTGTCCTCTTCCGTATCCACCTGCTTGCCGTCTTTCCATTCCGTTTTTTTGCCGAAGGCTACAGGTACGGGCAAGAAACGGCAGTACTTGCGAAGCAACTCCTCAATCTTGTTCTTTTCCAAGAACTCTTTGCAATCGTCGTCGATGTACATGATGATGTCCGTTCCGCGGTCGGCTTTTTCTGTTTCTTCTATTTCATAGGAAGGACTTCCGTCACAGCTCCATTTTACGGCCTTTGCTCCTTCTTGGTAACTTTTGGTCACGATTTCCACTTTCTTGCTCACCATGAACGAAGAGTAGAAACCCAAGCCGAAGTGTCCGATGATGGCATTGGCATCGTCTTTATATTTATCCAAGAAGTCATTGGCGCCGGAGAACGCGATTTGGTTGATGTACTTGTCTATTTCTTCTTCTGTCATACCCAGTCCCCGGTCGCTCACCGTGATGGTACCGTTGTCCTTGTCCACTTTGACACAGACTTTCAGTTCGCCCGTTTCGCCCTTGAAGTCTCCTTTGTTGGCCAATGTTTTCAATTTCTGCGTGGCGTCTACGGCGTTCGACACGATTTCACGGATAAAGATTTCATGATCGCTGTACAAGAACTTTTTGATGACGGGGAATATGTTCTCGGTCGTTACCCCAATGTTTCCTTTTTGCATGATATTTATTGCTTTTATTGTATGAAATTATCTTCTGTTCGGCTTTTTGAAAGCCATTGATGAAGAAACAAAAAAAGTGCCAGACGAAAACATCGTCCGGCACTTTAACATATATTTATTGTTATTCTTGGGCAAGGCCGTGCGTGATCCGGAGTTTGTCTCCCTCGGCGGCACGTACGGTCAGGATTTCGCCTTCCTGTAGTTCGTCATTGATGACCAGTTCGCAGATGGCATCCTCCAGATAAGTCTGCAAGGCACGTTTCAACGGACGCGCGCCATATTGTACGTCGTATCCTTTGCGGGCAAGGAACTCCTTGGCATCCTCTTCCGTTTCCAGCGTATAGCCCATTTCCTTCACGCGCTTTACGATGGGTTTAAGCTCGATGTCTACGATACGTTTGATGGCCTCCAAGTCCAGTTGATCGAAATTGATAATGTCGTCCAGACGGTTCAGGAATTCCGGAGCGAACTGTTTGTGCAACGCCTTCTGGATGACTTCGCGGCTGTATTGCTTGTCGGCTGCCGACGTGTCCGGGCGGCTGAACCCGATGCCCTTGCCGAAATCTTTCAACTGGCGCGTTCCGCAGTTCGATGTCATGATGATGACCGTGTTCTTGAAATCCACCGTCGTGCCGTTGCTGTCCGTCAGTCGTCCTTCGTCCATCACTTGCAACAAGATGTTGAACACGTCGCTATGTGCTTTTTCCAATTCATCGAGGAGTAGGATGGAGTAGGGCTTGCGGCGCACTTTTTCCGTCAACTGTCCGCCTTCTTCATGTCCCACGTATCCCGGAGGAGCCCCCACCATACGGCTTACGGTGTGCTTCTCCATGTATTCGCTCATGTCGATGCGTATCAAGGAGTCGGCACTGCCGAACATGTATTCGGCCAGTTTTTTAGCCAAGTACGTCTTGCCCACTCCCGTAGGGCCGAGGAACATGAACGCTCCGATGGGCTTGTTCGGGTCTTTCAGTCCCACGCGGCCGCGCTGGATGGAGCGCACCAACTTGTCGATGGCCTCGTCCTGTCCGATGACTTCCCGTTTCAGGTTGACGGCCATGTCTTTCAGCTTGTGTCCTTCAGCCTCTCCCATGCGCTGTACGGGAATGCCCGTCATCATGGATACCACTTCGGCTATCTGGTCTTCGTCCACAGAGACCCGCTCGCGGCTGAGTTTCTCCTCCCATGCCGCTTTTATACGGTTCAGTTCCTCTTGCAAATTGGCTTCCTGGTCACGGTAGTCGGCGGCCAGTTCAAAATTTTGGTTCTTTACCGCCTCGTTCTTCAAGGCATGTACGGCGTCGATGCGCTTTTCCTGTTCTTCCATTTCTTTCGATACGGGAGAGTGGGTGATGTGTATGCGCGACCCGGCTTCGTCCAGGGCGTCGATGGCTTTGTCCGGGAAGCAACGGTCGGAAACGTAACGCTCCGTGAGCTGTACGCAGGCACGGATAGCCTCGGGCGTGTAGCGCACATTGTGATGGTCTTCGTAACGTTCCTTGATATTGTCCAGTATCTGTACGGTTTCCTCCGGTGTGGTCGGTTCCACCATGACTTTTTGGAAACGGCGTTCCAAAGCACCGTCTTTTTCGATGCTTTTCCGGAATTCGTCTGTGGTCGTAGCCCCGATACACTGTATCTCTCCCCGTGCCAGCGCGGGTTTCAGCATATTGGCCGCGTCCATGCTGCCCGGTGCCGAACCGGCACCGATAATCGTGTGAATCTCGTCGATGAAAAGAATCACGTCCGGATTCTTTTGCAGTTCGGTGAGAATGCTGCGGATGCGTTCTTCAAACTGCCCGCGATACTTCGTGCCGGCCACTACGGCCGCCATGTCCAAGGCTATCACGCGTTTGTCGAACAGGATGCGCGACACCTTTTTCTGTACGATGCGCAAGGCCAGTCCTTCCACGATGGCCGATTTGCCCACGCCTGGTTCACCTATTAATATAGGGTTGTTCTTTTTCCGTCGGCTTAGGATTTGCGACACGCGTTCTATTTCTTTTTCGCGACCCACCACCGGGTCCAGGATGCCTTCTTGGGCGGCGCGTGTCAGGTCGGTGCCGAAATTGTCCAAAACCGGCGTATTGTTGGCCGATTTCCTTTGCGGTTGCACCGTTTGCGTGGTGGTGTTGCCCTGTTCGTTCATCGGGTTTCCCGCCGAGGATTTGTTTTCATATTCGTCCTCCTCGTCCTCGTCCGGAAAACCGAAGCCGGACTGTACGTCCGATTTCTCAGCCTTTTGGGTGAGCAGGTTCAGGATGTCTGTATAATGGATGCTGTTTTCCTCTAAGATACGGCATGCATTGTTGTCTTTTTCTTTCATAATGGCTAAAAGTATGTGTTCGGTGTCGGCCACCTGGGCCTTCAGCATGCGTGCTTCGAGCAAGCAAAGGCGCATGATTTTAGAGGCCTTCTCGTTTAAAATGATTTCATGGTCCGCGTCAGGCATTTCCTGCATGGCGGAACCTTGTATGGATTGCTCTGCGCGTAGTTTCACCGAGCGGAAGTCCAGATTGAGCAAGCGGAGGATTTGGATGGCCTTGCCTTCCCCGTCCCTGATCAACCCGAGTAATAGGTGTTCCGGAGCTACACATTCATTGTGCAGCCGTAGCGCCTCCTCCTTGCTGTAAATGAGAACCTCTGATATTTTAGGTGAAAATTGATTGTTCATGCTCTGCAAATTCCTCTGATTAATGACTCTACTGGCAAAATTAACTATATTATTGGAATTACCATACAAAACACGTGCCAAAAAAAGATTAGGGCGCATTAAGTTTTTCTAAAAATAGTAAGGTTCTTCATGCAATG
>ENA-OVGJ01000597-OVGJ01000597.1-human-gut-metagenome-genome-assembly--contig:-NODE-597-length-16333-cov-6.537842_pt1 | contig 16333 bp, 18 predicted proteins | sample MGYA00237772_ERZ505423 | MGnify/ENA primary metagenome ERZ505423 (study PRJEB26158, sample SAMN06016386) | human gut metagenome | biome: human gut; feature: ankylosing spondylitis patient; material...
TTATTTTACACTTCTTGCCGGACAAGCAATATCCTTTATTAGCAGCGGTATTTTGCAAATGGCCATTATCTTTTATTTGGTTGCGAAAACTAATTCTGCAATCATATTGACGGCGGCAACACTGATTGGATTTTTGCCGCAAGCCTGTTTAGGCCCGTTTGCAGGTGCTTTTGTTGACCGGCACAGCCGTAAAAGCGTAATGATTGGTGCGGATTTGATAATTGCCGCCGCTGGCGGTATTCTGGCGCTGGTGGCGTTTTACATGGAATTGCCCGTATGGTCTATTATGGTTGTCCTGTTAATCCGAAGTGCGGGAACTGCTTTTCATTCTCCAGCATTCAGCGCAGCAACACCTATGATTGTGCCAAAAGAGGAACTTACAAAATGCGCTGGTTACACGCAGACCATGCAAGCAGTAAGTGCGATTATCAGTCCAGCTGCCGCAGCGTTTTTATATGCTGTTTGGCCTCTTAATGCAATTATATTGTTAGATATTGTGGGTGCAATCCTTGCCTGTGTGACTGTTGCGATTTCGTCCATACCAACGCCTGAACTATGTCCAGAAACGAAAAGACAACAGTTTTTACAGGATATGAAAGAGGGGTATGTGGTATTAAAGCAAAACAGGGGCCTCTTTGCTCTGCTCTGGATTGGTGTAATTTATATGTTCTTTTATATGCCAATCAGTACGCTTTTTCCTCTCATCTGTATGTCATACTTCAAAGGAACACCGGCCCATGCCTCTGCCGCTGAAATTGCTTTTGCGGTTGGTATGCTGCTTGGCGGAGTCATTCTGAGCATTTGGGGCGGTTTTAAGAAACGGCGGTACACCATCGGTCTTTCCGTTCTCCTGATGGGCGTTAGCAATATGCTCTCCGGGCTTTTGCCGCCAGACGCATTTCTTGTCTTTGTTGTGTGCTGTACTGTTATGGGAATTTCCGCTCCATTTTACGGTGTGCAAAATGCGATTTTTCAAGAAACGGTCAAACCAGAATATCTGGGGAGAGTTTTTTCTCTACTGACAAGCGCCGCTTCCCTCGCCATGCCGTTTGGCCTTGTCATTTCCGGGCCTCTGGCGGAGCGGCTGGGAGTTGAGAAATGGTTTGTCATTTGCGGAATTGGCATTATCATCGTTGCGCTTGCCGTATTTTTACTACCCGGTTTGAGAGAGATTGACAATACGCAATAATCAACTGCACCTTTTTCTATTACTAAACAAAATGCCTGGATGGTGGTTCTGAAAAACCAGAACCGCCGTTCAGGCATTTTTTATCTTCGTCCTCTCTGCGGTTTTGGATTCTTCAGCAAGTCGGATTTTTCCGCAATCTTTTTCAGCCACTTCCGTTCTTCTACTGACAGCTTCCTAAAATTCAGCTTGAGCCGTTTGCAGATAAACGCCAAGTACGCTTGTTCCGTGTCGCTGTCCTGGCTGACGATTTCACCAGCAGTTTCCAGCATTTCTTTTAGCGGGTTATCCTCTGGGACGCTGAAAAAATCGTCCTTGTGTGTTTCCCGCAGAGCAAGGGCAATCCCGTTTATCTCCCGTTGTATCACATAGCGGCAAAACTCGTCCTCATCAATATGGGCGGTGATAAGCTGTCTTAACTGCGTATCACTCATGCCAGGATTATGCTTTTTTATAACAGTTGCGCTCATCGTGTCCACTATGGCGTTTGCACCCTGCGCCTGTTTCAGTGCCGTTCCGTTCACATAGATTTCAAGGTCAGCCATCAGCCGGGGGAAATCCGGGTGCGCCGCCAGCTCACACAGCAGGGTATTGTCTATCCTCCCGCTTTTCAGCAGGTCAATCATTTCATCACTCAAACGCAGGTCTGCAAGATCGGCGTTTGGGTGATTTTTCATTTCAGACAGCCCCAGCAGATAATCAGCGGTCACACCGTAAAACTTCGCCAGCCGGATAAGGGCATAGTGGCTGATGTCCTTGAAGTCTTCCGTTTCGTAACTGCCCAGCGCAGACTTGGAAAGCCCGGTCTGCTCCGCAAGCTGCCCCAGCGTCAAGCCACGCTCCACACGTAGGTCTTTTAATCGCTCTTGTATGGATAAAGACATATTCACCCTCCTTGCTAGCTCAACGAAAGAGAAGCCGTTATGCTATGTACTATGCTCATAGCATAACGGCATAGGCATTTACAGTTTTATTTTACCATTTGCTACATCTTCACGAAATTTATCAACAAGCTTCGCTGTCAGCTTGGATTTACCGTAGTGTTCAAGTACAAAAGTACGATAACTTTTTCCATCTACAAGCACATCACTTTTTCTGGTCAACAACCAATTTCCGTTACCTCCTCCCTGTTCTCTAATATTCCAGTCTTTCCCATATCTTTTATAGATTTCATCTTTTTTACGCGGATATGTGAAGCTGTCGGCACACGTCCACCATCTGTGCGAGAATTTCCTCACCTTTGTCGATGCGGATGTAAACCCGCTCACCCATTTGCCTGTAATTCATCGTTATCCCCCTTTCAATCATCCAGCGTGACATGACGATTGACATACTGCCCGTTGCGCAGTCCGCCATCGTAGTCAATCGCTGCCGCCGGACAACGATGGAAGCATCCGAGACACAGGGTACATTTTTCCTTGACCCACTTTGGCTTTCCTTCCTGCATGACAATGGCATCGAGGGGGCATTGTCTGGCACATAGCCCGCAGCCGATACATTTTTCCCTGTCCAGACGGAAGTTTTTCGTTTTTCGGATGCGGTTGTAATTTGCCTTAGCTGCCGCCGCCATGATACTTGACATCTGATCTGGCAAACTGTGCCCCTTTTCACGGCGCAGTATCTGCTCTATGATGGTACGAGTCTCGGCCTCGCCATTTTCCTCGGCGAGGCGGTTGTGCTGGGCATCTTTCAGGTAGAACATGGGACTCCAATTATCGACAAAACGAGCCGCATACAAGCTGTCAAACTGAATTCCCACCTTGCTGAATCCCCTTTGCGCCGTGGATAAAATATTACCATAGTCGCATCCATAAGTAGCCACAAAATAGCAGTAATGGCTGCTCCCTTCCAAATTTATCTCGACTTTTTGCAGATAGTCCAGCAAAATCGCAGGCAGGCCTTCCCAATAAGTCGGCATGACCACCCCGAAATTTTCCCCTTCTGGCACAGCGATGGAATACGTCTCCTGTCGTACCAATTCTTTCAGCGGAACAATCTTGTCGTTGGTTGCCTTGGCGATTTGTTCCGCCACATATTTACTGGTGCCTGTGGCACTGAAGTAGAGAATCACGTTGACACCTTCTTACAGGCTGTACACGCTGCTTCGATACATTTGCAGTCTTTCCTCACCGTTGGTATCCATGGTTTCCTGCAAGCGGCTTATCATGGCCTCCTTGTCCTCCGGCACCCGGCCATTGATGCGCACAGGCATGGTGACATGCTCGGCGCGGAAAATTGTGGGCACGGTCAGACAGCGGATAAACTCCTGCATTTCCTCCATGCGTTCCCGCTCCGTGGCCTCGGCGAATTTTCCTTCCTCCACATCACGGGAAAGCGGCGTATCGGGAAAGAGCGTCAGTTCCGAAGCATAAATCATGGCTGGTTTGAGCTGATTATAGAGCCTTGCCGTTTCCCGTGCATGGGACAGTCCCCAGCCATGGCCGCCAAGTCCGCCGAGGAAATTGGCGATCCAAGGCATTCCCGCCTCGTCCATTTTGCGGCACTCGTGCAGCACATAGTCGGCATGATAGCCCTTGTTCATGCGGTCGAGGAGTTTATCGTCGCCGCTTTCCACGCCGAAGTAGAAATAGTTGTAGCCCGCATCCTTGAGCTGTCTCACCTGCTCTACCGTCTTGTTTTTGAGATTGTCCACACGGGCGTAGCCGCCGATGGATTTCACCCGAGGAAGATAATGATAAATCATGTCGGCGATTTTCAGCAAGTCCTCGGTCTTGCGAATGAAGGGATCAGCCCCCTGCAAATAAATGCGGTCAAATCTCCAGCCCGAATGAGCCAGTTCTTTAATGTCAGCTTCTATTTCCTCCATGGGCGACAGGGAAAAGGGACTTTCCTTGTAAAAGGTACAGAATTTACAACTCCCATGACTGCAGCCTGATGTAATCTGCAAAAATTCGTCATTGGCCTCATAAGGAGGACGATTGATACCGCTGGAAAAATGCATGGTCTTAACTCTTCTTTCTTACTTCTCGTCAAAGAATTCAATGATTTCCCCGGCTTTGCCCTCTACAAAGGCAATACGCAAGGGGTAGGGCGTCTCGCAGGGTACGACAATGTCCTGCGGCGCCATGATGACTTTCAGTCCTTCCTTGGCACAGGCCGCCATACACTCGTCTACCTTATCCGTAGCCAGGGCGATATGGTCAACCTGCCCCGGCCTGCGCCCCGGCTCGGCGTTGGCAAACAGCTCTATCACGCCGTTCCCCGTGTCCAGCATCGCTCCGGCTTCCACGCCATCGCCCCAGCTGCGAAGTATATTCATGCCAAGCACATCACAATAAAACGCGAGCACAGCGTCCATTTACGCTTTGCCACAACAGCGCAAAGCCGCATGATGCAGTCCTTTAATCAAACTCATCGACAGAATCTCCCCTCAAATTTACAAAGTTCACTCAATCACAATATTCCGGCACGCTTTGCGGGGCTTGCCCTTCGGATAGTCCCCCGCATGGTAGCCCAAGGTTACAAAAGCCTTGGCCTCCATTGTGTCCGGCACACCCCATTCCTCCATGAACGCCTTGCCTTCCGGCAGGGCAAAGGTTTCCTCTGCGCGGGAAACGATGCAGGAATCAACCCCGAGCGAATGAGCCGCTAAAATCATATTTTCCGCTATGCAGAAGGCATCCGCCACACTAAAAAGAAAATCCTTCTGCCCGAAAATCACGCAGACCGTAGGTGCATCGTAAAAGCCGTTCCTGATATTCGGATCATCAATGACAGAAGGCTGCTCATCGGACACATGACCGCCCAGGAGCTTACTGCGGTCAAAGGTTGAAAAGTTCAGCTTGCCGAGCTTCTTCGCCAACTCTGCATTATGCAGAGTAACAATCATGCTGCGCTGACCACCTCCGGCATTGGGAGCATACAGCCCTGCCTCTACAATCTTGTCCACCAGTTCCCTTGGAACTTGTTTTTCCTGATATTTCCGAATAGAACGGCGTTCCTTCATCAGCGTGAGTATATCCATATCTCTCAAATCTCCTTCCAGCATTGCGGGTCGGCGGCATAAAAATCTCCGCCGGAATTGGCAGATGCTACGGCGGGACAGCCACGGCACCAAGCCTTTAGCTCACACTTGCTGCACTTGGCAAATTTATCATATTCCCGATAATCTTCCAGCTCGTTTACCCACAAATCAGCCAGCCTGTCTGTAAAGGCATTGCCCACACGACTGTTTTGCACCCTGCGGCAGGCATAGACATCCCCCGTTGGCAGTATCGTCAAATGCCCGTTTCCGCAGTTACAACCACCGTAAATCATATCAGGCTCCGCATCCTCTGGAATCGTAAATTTTCCTTCTTCGTAATCATAGAGCGTCCAGAGGTGGTCTTTGCGATTGAAATAGGTTTCGCAGCCGGATTCCTCATAGGCACGGAACTTCCTGTCACACTCGGCCAAAAGCTGCCGATAGCGCCGAGGCGTGATATTGGTACTTTTTTCCTCGCTTGTGGGGCAGTATCGGGCAAAGGCATAGACCTTCGCTCCCGCCGCCACCGCCGCATCAATTATCTGCGGCACTTCATCTATATTTTTCCCGGAAACGGTAGTCATCAGAATGGAGCGGATACCCGCAGCATTCAGGGTGGCAACCTTTTCCAGGGTAGTTTTGTAAGAACCCGGCTTCCTGAACCAATCGTGGGTTTCCCGAAGACCGTCTATAGACATCTGATAGCGCACACAGCCGCATTCCTTCATGCGTCTGCATACATCCTCCGTCAGGTGGAAGGGATTCCCCATGATAGTAAAAGGAATGCTCCTTTCCCGGAATTTTTCCAGCAACCACCAAAAATCTGGATGCAGGATGGGATCTCCCCCGGTCAGGTAGAAGTAGGGCTGACGGTCAAAGGTTTCGCAAAAATCCTCACAGTTTTCCAGTACAGCCGTCATCTGCTGCCGCGTCATTCTGCTGATACATTTCTCCTTGTTTTCGGCGAAAATATAACAGTGCTTGCAGCGCTGATCGCAATCATCGGTGATATGCCACTGAAATGAAAAATACGGTTTCACTCGACCGCCCTCCTTGCTTTTTCCTGTCATCGGATGTAGGTGTATTTTGCACCTACGCCCCCACGGGGACATTCATGCCCACCGGAACACCAAAATTACTTGTCGCCGGAGCCGCAAGCCGTCGGCACGACCTTGTCGCCAGAGCCGCAAGCCGTCGGCACGACCTTGTCGCCGGAGCCGCAAGCCGTCGGCACGACCTTGTCACCGGAACCGCAAGCGGCAGGCAATACCTTATCCCCGGAACCGCAAGCCACGGACATAATCTTGTCGCCGGATCCGCAGGAGGAGCCGGTCAGATTCATGGCTGCCTTCTTGTTCCATGCTGCTAAATTCTTGAGTGCCATGTGAATCATCCTTTCTTTTAGCTGGCATTAACTTTCGACAGGTTCATAATAACAGGAACAGCCATGGTTGTGAAATGCAAATTTCGGATTATTGATACGCTAGGCGTATCAATAATCCGTGTGACATGTTATAATAGGGATGAGGTGATTTCCATGAACACGCAACAGTTGGAATGCTTTGCCACCCTCGCAAAGACACTGAACTACGCCAGGACTGCCGAGCAGCTCTCCATGACGCAGCCCGCCGTCTCCCGTCAAATCAAAAGTCTGGAAAACGAGCTGGGCGTGCAGCTTTTTCAGCGTACCACCCGTTCGGTGACGCTGACGCAAATCGGCTGTCAGTTCCTACCCGATGCACGGCAAATCCTCGAAATCTACTACCGCTCAAAAGAATGGATGGAGAGCTTTCACAAAAGTCAGCGGAATGTCCTGCGAATTGGCTACGCCGATTCCCACGCAAATTGGCTCATCAGCAAAATCCTCACTCCACTGCTTGAGACGCAGGACAACATTTTGCCGGAGCTTACCCTCGACCAAACAGATGCCAATCTGCACCGCCTTGCTGTCAATCAGCTTGATCTGGTCATTGGCATGAAGGATGCTAAATTTTCTGACGAGGCAATTCATTTTGTAAAGCTCCATGACGATGGTTTTATCTGCGTCGTGAGCAAGGCGCATGCACTTGCTCTCCAATGCAAAAAAAGACGCCAAAAAAGCGTCTCTTCTTCGGGGTTATGGCCTCATCGTCAAATTATCGCCATACCGCTGTATCTTCTGAAGCGTACCTTTTCCCGTGGCCACCGCATCATTCCCGTCAACGATGAACTGGACAATATTCTCTGTGCTACCATCAGCGAAGCCTACAATCTGGCGCTGACGGGTGCGGGGTTTGCGCTTATCCCCGAGCATTTAGCGTTGCCTCACAAGGAACTTGCTTTTCTGCCTTGGGACGAATCTCCCCGTGCACCAATGGGCATATACTATCGCAAAGACTCTGCCCTAAACAAAAACTCTGCCGTACAAAAATTCATCAGTGAGGCTAAAAACCATACAGACTGCGTCTTGCCTTATTTGTGCTGATATGCACCAATAATTATTCACCGTATGGAAAGACGTCCGTCTGCACTGTGCAAGTATTCAAACCAGTATATCCGTCCCATCGCGGAACACCACCGTCATGCCGCCGTCCACGCCCACCGTCACATAATCCACCATCGTACCCCAGAGCCGCTCATCGAACTCTGCCACAGGCTCGGTCTGCGCCTCAAGTGTCCTGATGAACCCCGCCAGACTCTCGCCCTTGGCTGACCGCTCTGCGATGGCCTCCATCACCTCGTCAAACCGTGCCTTGGCTTTCTCGTACCGCTCCACCAAGCCGTTGTAGCGTTTTTGGTACTCGCCCTGATCTTGGGCAATCCTTGCATTCTCGGCGATGCAGTTCTGGGTCATCTCCACCAGCACCGCAAGCTCCTGCCCCAAGGAGGCTTTCTCCCGCTCCAACTCCGCAGTATCGCAGAGCGTCTGCCGGACGAGCCGGGCGTTGGCAGCAATCTCCTCCGACGCGCAGGATGCGCTAGTGCTGGCGCAGGAGCGTGATGCGACGTTTGCGCCAGCCCGCTCCGTCACCAGCTTGTTAAAGGCCGTGACGACGGCTACTTTGATTTCCTCCTCGGTAATATGCCACCGGCATATTACCCATGGGGCGTTTGGCATTTATGCCCGTCGTACTTGTTGTTGCAACGATAGATGACCCTGCGGTACTTGTCGGTGCTATGCCAGACCTTGGCTCCGAAGAAGCCGCCGCATTCGCCGCATTTGATTTTCCCGGAGAAAATGCTCACGCCGCTGTATCTGCCTCCCTCCCGCTTGCGCCGCGCTGCCTCCGACTGCACCATCTTGAAGGTGACAGGGTCGATGATGGCGGGATGGCTCTGCTCCACGAAGTAGCTGGGGACTTGCCCCGTGTTCTTCACCACCTTCTTCGTGGGGAAGTCCGGTGTGAAGGTCTTTTTGATACAAATAACGATGCACCCCCTTGCCCCCCCTGTCTATCGTTAAGAGAATATTCCTCGGAAGCCGCACGGGACACCTAGCCTGCCCATTAAGGCGCTTTCCTTTTGCCGCCTCACCGAACTGCGGGGTGGCAAGGGAACTGGATTCGCAAGGAGCCGCAGGCGACTGAGAATCCAGTGACACGCTTCCCTGTGGGTGAAATGCCACATAGTGGCAAAAGGGTGTACGGGGCTGAGCAGCGATGTGATACTCTATCGCTATCCTGACTGCCGAGAGTGTAAAATTCTTTGTGTAAATTAGATCCTGTTAATAAACCTGGTATTTTTGACCCTGTCAACGTCCGTAAAGATGGCCGCATCGTTCAGAAAGCCAACTATTCCGCCATCGGGGTCTCAAAGGTGTCTGTATTTGATACAATCGAACGATAGCAGGGATTTTGAACACCCCCGTGTTCACTTCAATCGGTGTTGTACTGATTGGCTATCTTCTTGAGCAGAAGTGCTTTTTCCATGAACCAGTCAAAGTAGTTTTTATATTCTTTTCTATCAAACGCCGCATCAAGCTCCTTGGTCAAAAGCATACGTCCATCTTTTTCACCTTCTGACCACTCAATGGAAGCGCCTAATTCCTTTTCTATCGTATCTTGATTATCTTTCAGCTGCCTATACCAATCCTTCCCCTTGGCAACATACAAGCCCGCTGTCGCCCGATGGCGGGATGTGTTGATTGTAAATTCTACCACCACAGACGATACGCCGGTACTCAGGTTGTACCAATTGGTCGCGAAAGCCTTTCTGCATGAGAAGCTCTTGCTGAACTTACTGTCTTTATCGAAGGCATAGTCACAGAACTGCTGCCAGAAGTTCAATTGGAATTTCCGCAGCGGCGTCAGGGTTTCTGCAGCTTTCACCGTTTTTGCCCATTCGTTGGGACGTTCTACAACATTAAACCGTGGTGCTGGCAGCGAATCCCCAATGCGCCAGAGTTCAATTTCAATCAGGAAAAAACCAATATTTTCATCCGTATGCTGATTCAGCCATCCGATAGCCTGTTTATGCTCATCACGAGCCCTTTTGACAATCCAGACTATAATTTCAGCGTCTTTCCCTGCCGCATACGTAATGATTTTTCCCAAATGATCATGGTCGGTATCTTCCAGCTGATTCTCGATGATAATCCCACGGGAACTCCCGCTTTCGCGGGCGTAGATGTCTACACTGAAACTTCCTACTGGAGATTCCGTTTCCTCAAGCTCTAGGTCAATTTCAATGGCATCACTCAGCTGTTCCAGATTTTCTTTTTGGGCAAGCCATTTTGAAAAATCCTGTTCCTCATGCGGCCAGATAGACCGCAAGTCATCAATCCGTTTCATGCACCCTAGTTTTTCCATATATGTCACTTCACTTCCCGATGCTTTAGAAATGCTTCTCCTCTGCCGCCTTGAAATTATAGACTGGTTTCATCACGTCGATAACGTCCACGGTGTCACCGATGACATCCAAGATATCGTCAAGGGATTTGTAGGCCATAGGAGCCTCGTCAATGGTACCTTCGTTTACCGATGTTGTATATACGCCTGCCATCTCCTGCTGGTATTCCTTGAGGGAAAGCTCTTTGATTGCCTGGGTACGGGACATGATGCGGCCTGCGCCGTGCGGGGCAGAGTAATTCCACTCGGCATTGCCTTTGCCGAGTGCCAGGATGCTTCCGTCACGCATGTTGATGGGAATGAGAACCTTTTCACCCTTATGTGCGGCGATGGCTCCTTTTCTGAGAATCATCTCATCGACATCGATGTAGTTGTGAATGGTATGAAACGCTTCGCCGGGCTGAAGGCCGGCTCTTTCCAGCAGTTTTTTGGCAATCTGCTCCCGGTTCAGTCTAGCAAACTGCTGGCAAAGAGCCACATCATGCAGATACTGCCTCAGGTATTTTCCGGAGACAAAGCAAAGATCTTCCGGCAGCTTTTCTCTGCGTTGTTCTGACTTCGCCTGCTGGATGGCCTTCTGGATTTCTTTTTGCCGTCCTGCTGCCTTGTATTCTGCTATGATATGCTGGAGCCGTTCTTCCAGTGTTTCATCATGGGCATTCAGCTCAACGGCCATGCGCTGATAAATCTCCGCCACCTGTTTTCCCAGGTTCCGGCTTCCTGTATGGATGACGAGATAATGTCGACCATCATGGGTTTTATCGACCTCGATGAAATGATTCCCGCCTCCCAGGGTACCGATACTGCAGGCAATCCAAGACAGTTTTTTCAGCTTGTCATAACAATAGAGCCGCTGCAAATTGAAGTCAGCCTGTTTCTCAGGCCAGACATTCATCCCGGAAGGTACGATGTGAGCCGCTTCATCGAGTCTGGCAAAATCAATCGGCTGCTTGTCAAGAGCAATCGTATACATGCCACAGCCGATGTCCACGCCGACGATGTTCGGTACTGCCTTGTCTGTGATTGTCATCGTCGTACCAATCGTACAGCCTTTCCCGGCATGGACGTCCGGCATAATCCGCACCCGGCTCCCCTTCGTCAGCTCATAGCTGCACATGCGGCGGATTTGTTCCCTCGCTTTCTCATCGATACTCTTGGCATACGATATTGCCGTTGTAACTGTTCCTTCAATCCGTTCCATTGTCGCTTCACCTGCCGTCCCTGAGTTCCATAATTTTCTACTATTATACAACAGTTTACAGCTTTTAAGCCGCTTGCTCATCGCCCCAAGCCAATGCTTGCAAAGCCTTGAGCAATGTGCTTGAATTTATGCTACTTTGGGCTTTGGACACCAAAGTGGCGAAAAATACTTCCTTGTGGATCTGCTGGCTTAGCGCGTGCCGCAGCTCTTGCGGGCTCTTGTCCCGGTAGGTGTTCAGCCGCTCGTCCTCATACGGCAGGATCTTCATGAGAGCGTGCCCGGAATTCGTTAGGTTCAGCAGATGCTCAATCGCAGTCTTTGTGCGAACTTTGTAGCTGCCGAGCTCCCAGAACATCTTCTGCTCGTAGTAGTTCGTCTCAATGCCCCAGCGGAGCTTGTAGAGCTTGAGCGGGTAAATCGCCATATGCTTGGAGCTGGTGTTGCGGAGCCCTTTGTTCTCCTGCCAAGCAATGCTCATGTGCAGCGCCATCGGATCTATGGTGCTGAAAAAGAGACGGTACGAGCCACTCTTGCTCAGCGTCACATAGGCATGGACGGTATGGTCGCCAAAGATGCGCGTTTTCACCAGACGGTGAGCAACAAAATAGTTGTCCATCCGGCAAAGGTAATTCGTGAGATCATTGGCAATCTCGTCCAGCATCAAGCGTTTACCGTACTTTGGTGGACGGCCGCGACGGCCTGCCGTCGAATCCGGCAACTCGAACATGGCCGTATCGTGGCGTGCATTGCAGGTCACATTGAGATTCGGATAGCTGAGAGCATGTGCGAGCAACTCGCGCTTGGCGTACCAGCTATCGAAGAGCAGGATGACCTGGCGTTTTTCAAGGATTGGCATGACTTCATCGAGAAGCTGGCAGGCAAGTGTCAGCTTCGAGGCTTCGCCGTTGCTCATGACGTAGCCAATCGGCACCGCGATATAACGGATCTGCTGCTTGCCTGCGGTCTCATGGAGGACCGGCACGCTCATCGTCAGGCTGACGAAGGCATGCCCATTGAAATAGGACTTGCCATCGTGTTTGGCGTGGTCGTACAGGATGCCTACACCGTTGAAGTGCTTGCCCCACTTGGCAATGGACGTGTCGTCCACGCTGAGCAGGATAGGCTCCTGCCGCAGTGCCTCTGGCACTATGGCAAGCGCCTGCAGCGCCAAGGCCTGGCGAATGGATGCATCCGTGACGAGGCCGTTGCCAAGGGCGCGGTAATAGCTGTTGAGCGATGCGTCCGTCTGCTTCGATAGGAACTGCCGGAACAGGCAGCGCACCGACGGCGCCGACTCCAGAGCCAGTTGAGCAATGAGTAACCACGCCAGCAGATGGCGCGTCCGTCTCGTCGCAGATGGGAACAAGGAAGAAAAAGTCGTCAGGAGTCTGTTAACTGTCGGCTGACTGGTGTATAATTGAGACATCACGTAGCACCTCTCGTGTTTGGTTTGTGGTGAATCTTGAAGTGGTAAACTAAAATTGGACACGGAGGGGGTAATTTTTGGACATACGGTGTATACTGTACGGATAGTACGAAATTAATTATCGGACAGAAATTCTCCCTCACAGGACAGGAGGTTTGCCGTGAAGTACACAAAAGAACAGAGATTGGACATTGGCCGCCGCATTTACGACGGCGAAATCAGCCGGTATGAAGCTGCAGAGGAATACGTTATCAATGAGCAGACGGCACGGAATTACATGAGAATGTACCGGGATGCCAACCAGTTGCCGCCCAAGCAGGGACGAAGAAGCATCTGTGCGCCCTCGTTCAAGAAAGCTCCGGCAGAGCTGGATGAACTGAAGGCGATGACAAAGGAAGAACTTATCCAGGAACTAATCAAGGCCAAGATAACCGAGGCACGGCTAAAAAAAGGCTACGAGGTGAAGGGGGATGGTACTGTAATTCTGTACGGCAACAAGATTATCAAGTAATCATGGAACTATCCGGAGAAATTCCGGTGAAGCTTCTTTGCAAGACAATGGGCATCCAGAGGAGCAGTTTCTACGCTTGGAAAAAACATCTTTCTCAGCCGTCGGGCAAAGAAAAGCGCCTTTTGAGCAACGTCCTGCTGTTCCAGGAGTACCATTGGAAGTATCCATCGCACGGCTATCGCTGGCTGAACGCCAAGATACGGTTGGACAAAGAGATTGTCCTGTCCGATCCCTATGCCCACAAATGCTGTAGGATTGCGGGAATCAAGAGCAAATCCAAGCACTACAGGTACAAGAAGGCTGGCGATCCAGCGCGGATATTTCCCAACCTGCTCATGTCTGAAATGCAGATCGATGGGCCAATGCAGTGCATCGTGAGTGATATGACCGCTTTTTATGTGAAAGGCATCTACCATGAACTGACTCTTTATATGGATCTATGGAACAATGAGATTGTCAGTCATTCCCTCTCTGCAAAACGCGGTGATCGCATGACTTACATCAGCGGACTGGAAAATCTGATTGAGTGGCAAAAACGGCATCCGGAGCACCAAATGGTTCTCCATTCTGACCAGGGATCGGTCTACGCCTCCAAAGCCTACAACGAGCTATTGCCCATGTACGGCATCACCCGATCCATGTCACGTGCCGGGACCCCCACAGACAATGCCGCTATGGAGTCCATCAATGGATGGATCAAGGCGAAGCTGTTCATGGACTTGCATGTGACCGGCGAGAAACCGGTCAAGGAGGAGGTGGATGACTACATTCTTTTCTTCAATGAACAGAGGCCAGCCTATTCCTTAGGCTACCTGACGCCGAAGCAGTATCGGGAACGTCACACGCCCATCTGCTGATCTCGTCTGCATTATCGATGGCATGGTTTGTCTAACAAGCTTGAAGGATGTCAGAAAAGTTGATGAATCTTGTACATCGATTCGTTTTTTATGCCTGATTTTTTTAGTTTTGTGTCCAATTTTTGTTGACAAGTGCAAGTGACTGCATCTTTGATTGTATGAAGTGATGTATTAGTAATGGCAATAAGAGTGCTAATTGCTGATGATCACGCTCTATTGAGCCAATACGACCCGTTGAATTTGGCGGGTCGTTCAACAGATAGTAGGAGGTTATTATGAAGAAATTTTGTTTTTTGTTTTTGATAATCTGTGGCTTGATGGTTTTCAGCCTTCAGGATTGTCAAGCGCGGCAGAAATTAAATCTTGCTGATCTGGAAAATAAATATAACGCCGTGATTGGTGTTTACGCCGTTGACATGGAGAATGGAAAAAAAATTTGCTACAAACCTGATACGCGTTTTTCCTACTGCTCGACAATCAAAGTTTTTATGGCTGCAGAATTGCTAAGACAAAAAAATACCTCCGATTTGAATGAAATTCGTAAGTTTTCGGCGGAAGATATTTTGTCCTACGCGCCAATCACCAAAGACCATGTTGCTGATGGCATGACGCTGGCGGAAATTTGTTCGGCATCGCTCAGGTGGAGTGACAACACGGCGGCAAATTTAATTTTGCAGGAGATCGGCGGCGTGGAAAATTTCAAGGTGGCACTTAAAAATATTGGCGACAAAACTACCAAACCTGCGCGAAATGAACCTGAACTTAATCTTTTCAATCCAAAAGATAATCGTGATACTAGCACGCCGAGACAGATGGTAAAAAATTTGCAAGTCTATATATTCGGCGATATTTTGAGCGACGACAAGAAAAAACTGCTGATTGATTGGATGAGCGACAATTCCATAACCGACACGCTTATCAAGGCAGAAACTCCGCAAGGTTGGAAAGTTATCGACAAGAGCGGTTCAGGCGATTATGGGGCGCGGAATGATATTGCCGTGATTTATCCGCCCAATCGCAAACCCATTGTCATGGCGATAATGTCGCGCCGCACGGAAAAAAATGCAAAATCTGACGACGCTATGATTGCGGAGGCGGCAAAACGAATTTTTGATAATTTAGTATTTTAAAGGGGCTTGATAGCATCGGTATTGCCGATGGGCAGAGAGGGCCATCACGCAAAAATATTTCGCCAAACATTTAGGTCAGTTTACAAGGAACTACACGCAGACCGTGAAACGGGCTGCTGACAACAAACGGCGCTATGCTCCCGGCTGGGTGCATAGCACCTGTTTGTTGCGGGGGTTTCCAAAGGGGGCAGCGCCCCATTTGGCACACGACTTTGCGGAGCAAAGTGTAGTGTGTTATACGCTCTGTCGGCGTTGCCCTGAAAATACCGTTGCCGCCGGGGAGGGCAAGGGCATTTGACGCGGCAGGAAAGCAGGGCTTTGTTTGGGGCTGGTAAGCCGGAAACAAAGGGCTGATTTCAGCAGCAGACAGGGCGTATTATGAAAGCCCCCGTCCCTCGTCCTCCGCCCCCGGCCTATGGGACAAAAAGTCCCAAAGCTCTGGACACCGTGACCAGATGTGTGGCCACACTCCGGGAAAAGTAGCAGGACGGCAGGAAACCGTCAAGGCTGAAATGAATGGGCTGACGCCCGGCCTTGACCGTTCCCCGCCGCCCCGCTGGATGGGTGGACAAGGTGGCCAATCCCTAAAAGTGTTTGGCCGCACTCGTTCATTTTGGGGCCTTTCTTCTCCCAAAATTGAAATGGGCGGGAAAGCCCTAAAATGGCTTTCCCGCCTTGATTACCCATTAGCAAAGACGGGCGAGACTGTCAACGGCGGCGCTGAAAGCGCCGTTCATCTTGACCGTTGACTGGCTCGCCTGGCTTTGCTACTGCCCGTAAGAGATGGAAAAACAAGATGGAAAACAAGGTTAAAAATGGTTGACAAGTCTATCGGATGTGTGTTATACTGTGCGACAGTTTGAGATTGGAAGGAGGCTTACGTGTGTTAATTTGTGTACGCTAATAAGCAATAAAAAGTAGAAGTACCTTTCCACATGATGGTGGGCTTTTTTTGCGTGCGTATGCAAAGGAACACGTAGGTTTGACACGAGCAGTCTTTGAACTGTATCGTGGTGTTTTTTCGTGCTTTGTTGTTATGCAGGCGTCTGCCCTCTCTGTGGGACAACGCCTGCTTTTTATTGCAGAAACAAAGGAACAATGCAATAAAAAAGGAGGTTCGCATTATGACCCAAAACAACAATTCATGGAGAAAAACTTATTTTACACTTCTTGCCGGACAAGCAATATCCTTTATTAGCAGCGGTATTTTG
>ENA-OVGJ01000606-OVGJ01000606.1-human-gut-metagenome-genome-assembly--contig:-NODE-606-length-16203-cov-41.312670_pt1 | contig 16203 bp, 8 predicted proteins | sample MGYA00237772_ERZ505423 | MGnify/ENA primary metagenome ERZ505423 (study PRJEB26158, sample SAMN06016386) | human gut metagenome | biome: human gut; feature: ankylosing spondylitis patient; material...
TACCGACGCGGGGACGCGTCGCCCCCAGGTTAGGATGCGTTCCCCCAATTAGGCCGATAAATTGCAGTTTATTATACACAACTTTAATATGAAAAATGAAATGCATTTCATTTTTCAGTAAAATTCTATCTATTTTTGCAATCGATTGCAAAAAATATAGAGCAATACATGGTTAAAGGATATAGTTTTTAATTTTTCCGAAACTATGTCGTCAAGGTGCAAATCTGCTTGGCATTTTGTACCAAGTTATTTTTTAATCGTTACATAAAATCCAAATACCTATGAATTTATTCGTTTTTATAGCTATTTATATATTGCCCTCTATGTTATTAGCAGGTATATTTGCTCCTAAATTGGGAAAACTAATTCAACGCTTAATAGAATACTTATTAAATAAAATAAGTAAGTAGGTATTCAAATTGGGGATTCTATAACGGATTGTGTGGGTAACATTGCGTTTCACCTCACAACCCTGTCAAATACTTATATAGTTCACGAGAGTCGGTTAGGCCTAACTTGCGAGCCATGCGCTGGCGCTTCTTCTTGCAATATTCGGGGGTAATATTGAGTAAGAGGGCAATTTCTTTTGACGATAGGTTGATATAGAGGAGCGAGAGAAAACGTATGTCGCTGGGCGAGAGGTCGGGGTGACGCGCCTTTAAGGTTTCGATGAACTGAGCGTTTGACTGCTCAAAGTAAGTGGTAAAGTCCTTCCACTCTACTGAGGCATCTAACTGGTGTCGCAAGGCACTGAGCGTGCGCTTGAGGGCGGCATCATTCGTCTTGCTAAACACATCATTCGCTTCAAGCGCATGAATGAGATCTCGTAGGGCATCGGTGCGGTTAGCCGCTTGCAGGGCCTTCGACATGAGTTCACGACTGCGCTGCTCAATAGTGCGCTGGCTGGCTTGTTGTTCAGCCTGCTCGTCAGCCAAGCGATGTTGCAAAAGTTCACGACGCTCCTGCTCGCGTTCCAATTCAAGTGCCGCCAAACGACGTTGCTGCCGACTATTACGCTTCTGCACCCACAAGGCCCACACCAAAATGGCACATGCCACTACAGCTACCAACATCAAGGCCAACTCCAAGCGGTGCTGACTACGATAAGTGTCGATTTCTTGCTGCTTCTGCCAGATGTCGAACTGAATCTGTCGCGCTTCGAAGAGTTTCTGCCCCGTGACGTTGGAGAGTTTGTCGGCAGTTCTCACCACGGAGTCTTTACAAGCCAAAGCCTGCGGGAAGTCATTCAATAACGTATAAGCCGAGGCTAAAAGTTCAAAAACCGACCTTTTCATCGACAAATCCACCCCACCCTTGGTCAGCAAGATACGCTGCGCTGCTGCCACGGCCTCATCAGCGCGTCCCGTAGCTTGCGCCGTACGCGCTTGGCAGAGCAAGAGATCGGGGTGAACGGATAAATCGGGATATTTCTGCTGTACCCCTTTCACCAAATCATAAGCGACCTCCGCACGCCCCATCTGCAACAGGTAGTCCATGCGGAGGGCTACTAATGAGGGTTTATTCTCCACATCGCGCCCTAATAAGCGTTCGGCTTCTTCGATGAAGGGGAGCGCCTTCTTACATTGTCGGTCGTCTATCAACAAAGTGGCGATATTGAGGGCACAACCTCCGATGAAAACGTTATCTTTTCCGCGTTTGAGGTCGTGATAGATGTGTTGGTATTCAGAAAGAGCTTTGGCTTTTTCGCCATTCATCATGTAAAGGCCCGCTATATTATTGCGAATGCTCAACACCTTGCGCTTATCGAGGTGTTGCGTAGCAATCTGATAGGCTTGCGTAAAGTTCTGCAACGCATCAGCATAATTGAGCAACTCGGCTTGGTTGATGCCTAAGTTGGTATATACCCAAAAGAGCTGCTCGTAGTCGGTAACGCGCTCTGCCTCGGTGCGAGCGCGGAGCAGAAGTTCGGACGAACGGCGGTAGTCTTTCTTCACCGCTGCATCGGCGGCTTGCCGCACCAACGAGCGTGCCGTGTCGCTGCTCTCACCCCACGTCGTGAGGGGGAAAAGCACCAACCAACTGCTAAACATTACGAAACGGAATAGCTGCTGTATGTTGAACCTTAAATAGTGATACATTAGTGAAAGATTTTGCGATGAATTGGGGGATATTTACGCTTTCTTAGACTTTAATCAGTCATTTACGGACAAATGTAGGCATTATTTGCGAGATGAAAAGAAAAGTTGCATAATATTTACACTTTGGCGCAATAGGCTTAAAGAAATTGCAAAATGATATTTCATAATAAAACGATCTACATTTGATGCTTTTTATAGCATTATCCCCTCCTATTTCACTACATGTCTTTTATTATTCATTGATTATCAGCGCAATACAGCAAGAACTGCATATAATTACAAAAATAAGATATCCCCTTTATATCCCCCTTATAATTTGTGAAAACATACAAAAGCGTGGTATATTTGCGGTGTCAATTTGTTAGATATGATAGTTGACGAGTTGACAAGTTAACTAAGAAAACAGAAGAACGAACACAAAATCATATATGCTTATGAAAAGACCATTACTCTTTGGCGCTATGGGGCTTGCTGCTCTTTGCGCAAACGCACAGACTACGGTTGAAACCGCACAAGAGGTAACAGAAGGCAACAACAGCTACGTACAAGCTGAAGCCAGCTACGCTACCCTTTACTTTAAGTACACTGCCGATGCTGACCAGTTACTTTACATCAACAAGGACTTTAACGGTAGCTTCTTGCCCACTACTGACGGCACATCAAGCAATGTCATCTCTTGTGTCAACGAGAATAATGGCAATACCATAATTGTGCCCGTTAAGGCTGGCCAAACCATCTATCTCATTGCCATGACAAGCGACCAGAACGTTAGTTTCAGCGCTACCTCAAAGGCTGCTAATATTGATGGTTCAACGATTGCTACGGCCATTGAAGGTGGCAAAGCCCGTTTCTTTGTACCTCAAAACCGCGAAGCAAATAGCTCTGGTGGCTACGACAACAAGCCTACCTACATTAAATATACTGCTACGAACAACGACGTACTGCAGATGACTTTCGAAGGCTACGTAATGGATGCCACCATTCAAGAGGGCGAAGACGGCACACCTACTTCATTCAATGTCAACAGCCAATACGTAAATGGCGTAAGCACTTACGTAGGCAAGGTAAACGTTGAAGCAGGCAAGACTTACTACATTCGCGTAACCAACTATAACCCATTGTTTGCTACCTTCGACGAGGTAGTTGTAAAACAAGGCTCAAGCTACGACGTAGCTATTAAGGCTGAAGAAGGCGATGCAAACGTTCTCTCTAAAGAGGTAGGCAAGACTTGGTACACCTTCACTCCGTCACAAGCAGGCTTCGTCAGCCTCACGTCTGATGCTGACTTGGCAGGCGGTACGATTAAGGTTTACAACCAAGCATACCAAATCACCTACGATCAGCCTATCACCAGCGTAACAGGTAAGTTCGATCTTCGCTTTGAAGCTACTGCAGGCACTACCTATTATATATGTATCGAACGTGCCAACGCTGCTGACGCTGACAACAAGTTCTCTTTAACGCTCGAAGCTGCTAAGGCTGGCGATACGTTCAACAATCCTATCGCACTGAATGCTAACGGTGGTACCGAGACCGTGCCCGAAAGCAATGGTACTTATTATTATAGTATCACCGTTCCTAAAGGACAGCACTTTATCACGGTTAATGCACCCAGCGGCATTTCGACGGACGAGACTGCTACCCAAACGGCCGTCTACCTTTACACAAAGGACTCTCAAGGCAACTACTCTGTAACGAGCGGCCGCAATGGTTTCCGCCAAATGGTTGAGACTTACGCTGAAGAGACTACCTATATCATTGCATGGAAGTGTGACGAAGGTAAGAATGCCTTTAGCTTCAACTATGGCATATCTGAGGTTAAAGACGGTGACATCGCTTCAAAGCCACTTACTGCCAATGAGGGCGAAAACACCATTGAAAAGACTTCCGACACCTACTTCACCTACACTCCTACTAAAGCTGGTTGGTTGACCATCGACACCGAACCTACGATTAACGTTGAGTTTTGGAAAGACACTTATGGACAGAGCAAGTACGATGCCGTAAATTCGGGCTTTATTACCAAAGCTAAAGTGGAAGCAGGTCAACCCGTAATTATCAAGATTAGCGGTATGACCGAAGAAGGTTCCACCTTCTACCTCTCTATGGAAGATTTTACAAAAGGAGAATCGATTGACAATCCTATCGAAGTAGTGAGCGAAGGTGATGCCACAACTATATCTCTCCCCACCAAGGCCATTGACGATTGGTACGTTTACACTGCTCCGAAGAGCGGCAAGTTGACCATTTCGTCAAACATGTCTGCTGGTTTGGGTCAGAACGCGCTTTACGTTCAAGTAGGCAAGAACGGTCAGAAGCAAAACTTCGTGAGCTCTAAGTCGATGGGTTCTGCATCGATTAACGTATTCGAAGGCTCTATCTTTGTCAACGAAGGCGATCAAGTGTACGTAAACGTTGTACTGAAAGACGCTCAAAAGAACATAGACTTGAACTTTAAGATGGCCGACCCACAAGCGGGCGAAACGGCTGCCACTGCTATCGATCTCACCGAACTCGACTCTTACACTTTACCTTCTAACGTTTCACGCACCGCTCCTATTTGGCTCAGCATTGATGCCAAGCAGACGGGGGTTTACATCATCGAGACACCGACTTACGATCCTAACGACGGACAAGTACACAATACCTACATTGGTGCCGATGCTTATGCTACCGATGCCCAAGGCAACCAAACGGGTTCGACTATTGCCAGTGCTTCGACTAACTACGATTACACGACCAACATTAGCCAAGCCGTACTCAAACTCGTAGTAAATGGCAAAGACAACCCAACGGGCCGTTACCTCATTCAGGTATATGCCACCAATGGCGAAACGCCCATCAACATCATCAAGCGCGACATCGAACGTGGCGAAGATGCTTCTATGCCTATCGAGCTCCAAGCTGGCGATTTCGAAATGAAGACTGCCAGCTACAGCGACCCCATTTGGTATAGCGTAAACGCTGGCGTAGGCGACTTGATCATCTCATCGTCTAACTACTGGCAGGGCGAGCTCTATGCTACTGACGGTGACGGCATGCCTACTGGTAGCTATCTCACTTCTTCTCAATATCAATACGACGGTTCTGGCTACAAGTTGACTTACACCGTCGACGGTGAACAAGCCAAAGCAGGCGTTTACTTGATTAAGGTAACACAAGCCAGCAGTGGCTACACGGCTACGGCAGCGTTTAAGACCGACGTTACGGGCATCGACCAAGTAGCTAAAGACACTTGTCTTGTCAACACGGCTAATGGCCAGATTGAAGGCGTTAACGGCGAAGGCATCGAAGTGTTCGACATCACTGGACGCGTAGTAGCTAAGGGCAAGGGCAACGTCAACGTACCTAAGGGCGTTTACGTAGTTCGCACCAATAGCGGCAAGACGGTGAAAGTAACTGTAAAGTAAGTTTAATGAGTTTAATGAGTTTAATGAGTTTAATAAGTTTATGAGTTACCCCTACGTAACGCGTGCTTTCTATCACGCGACCAATTAAACTCATTAAACTCCATAAACTTATTAAACTCCATAAACTCATTAAACTTAAAACTCAGAACATCAATCCAACCTATGAAACACATTGGGGGCAAGGCAAATTTACGTTTGCTTTACCCCCTATGTGAGTTTTAGTTGAAAGTCAACCAAAATATATAACAAATTCATTTTTTATGAACAAACACCTCACTCGGTATCTGCTTGCAGCTGGACTGTTGGTAGCTTCATCGGGTACGGCATGGGCCATTAAGGCAAGTCCGAAGCCCATCACCGTAAAGCAACCCGACGGAACGACCTTGGTCATCCGCGTACATGGTGATGAGAACTTTCACTACATCACCACCACCGACGGCTTCCTTATTCAGCGTGACAAGGACGGATACTTCAAGTATGTGCAGACCGATGCCTCACAAGGCACGCGCAAACTGACAGCTCGTCGCGCACTGAATGCTGATAAGCGTTCGGCTGCCGACAACCAGTTTCTCAGCACCTTGCGCCCCATTCGCAAAGAGGCGGACGCGGAATGGCTCAAATCATTGCGCGGCAACGTGCAACCCATGACCGTCGGCCAAACGCTTCCCGCCAGCGTGCGAAGTCGCAAAGTCGATGCCCAAACGGGCGAAGCCAAAGAGAGTGAATACCTCGTTGTGTTGGTAAAGTATGCCGACGGCGAGTTCCACTTCACCGATAGCGACTTCGACGCTTGGCTCAACGAAAAGGGCTATAGCAAGAATGGCGGCACAGGTTCGGTCAAAGACTACTATCGTGACAACTCTATGGGACAGTTCGTGCCCAACTTCACTGTAGTAGGGCCTTACACGCTCGACCACGAACGCACCTACTACGCTGCCGACCTCGGTGGCACGGGTAACGACGTCAACCCGCAAGCCCTCGTCATTGAGGCTGCGCAGAAGGCCAAAGCCGACCACCCTGAGATAGACTTCTCTAAGTTCGACAACGACGGCGATGGCTATATGGACAACATCAACGTCGTAATCGGTGGTTACAGTCAAGCCTCATCAGGCGATGACAAAGATATGTGGCCTCACTCTTACCGCCTCAAGACAAGCGACGAAGACCTTTCGATAGAGATCGACGGCATTCGTGTCAACAACTACTCTGTATCGGCCGAGTTGGTAGGCGCTTCTGGCACCAACATGGACGGTATCGGTACATTTACCCACGAGTTTGGCCACATCTTAGGTCTGAAAGATATGTACGACACCGACGACTACGATGGCGGTATCGGTATCGACCCAGGAGCTTACAGCCTCTATGCCTCAGGTAGCTACAACAACAATAGCCGCACCCCAGCTGCCCTCATGACCTTTGAACGCTTGCAAATGGGCTGGCTCAAGAAGGAGGACCTTCACCAACTCAGCCAAGCTGAAGACGTTACTCTTCCTATCATGACCAGCAACACGGCTGCTTACGTTGACGCACGCCCTGGACTCAGCGACGATGAGGGCTACGAATGGTACGTGTTCGAAAATCGTCAAAAGACGGGTTGGGATAGCTACATTCCTTATCACGGCCTCTTAATCTACCACTTAGACTATACCAAGAGTATGGTGAACAAATATTGGAGTGTGAACGGGCCTAACAACAATGCGCGCCACCGCTGTATGTACATCGTACCGGCCGACGGCATTGACGACACCAACACGCGTAAGGGCGACACCTATCCTGGCACTTCGGGCGTAACCTCTTTCACTGACTATTACAACTGGTTGGGCGACAAGGTACGCACCCCGATTACCAACATTCGCGAAGAGAACGGTCTCGTCTTCTTCCAAGTGAAGGGCGGCGCTACGGAGCAATCAAGCATCGAAACGCAACCCGTAGGTTACGCTGACATTGCTTCTACCACCATTACCGTAAAGGCAAAGGTTGGTAAGGCTACACAAGACATCAAGGAGATGGGGTTCTGCTGGAGCGACGCTACCGAAGAACCTACCCTCGACCCTTCTGATAGCGAACACAAGGCAGTAGCTACGACCAACACGGCTGAGCTGACAATTGACAATTTGGAACCCGCTACGCTCTACTACGTGCGTGCTTACATGACCTTGGCCGACGGTACCACCGTCTATGGCGCTGCCCTACCGGTTAAGACGGAGCACACGCCGTTGCAAGCTCCGCTTTCGCTCACGTTCGACGAAACCGACGTTGACGGCGGCTTGAGTTATTGGCGCATTGTCGACCAAAACAACGATGCCAACACGTGGAACTACGACGCGAGCACACAGGCTATGGTCTATACGGGCGACTACTGGAACAATGGTAACGATTGGCTTATCTCTGAGAAGTTGCACGTGCCCGAACGCGGTGGCCTTTACATCTTGCGCGGTGTAATGGACCCCTCATACGTTGAAAAGCTCGATGTGTACGTTTCTACTCGTTCACGCGAGGTGAGCGACTTCCACTTGGTAAAGCAATTCTCATTGGCCGACCAATTTGGTGCCATGGCCGTCGACGAGGTTGACCTCAGCGACTTTGCTGGCAAGGATGTTTACGTGGCCTTGGTTTGCACCTCTGAACGTATGCAGAGTTCTCTCTGGCTATGGGGCATTATGATGACGCAACGCTTGGAGCAACCCGTCATTACCACCTTCGGTCGTCAAGGCGATGCCTTACACGCAGAGTGGAATGAAGTAAAGAATGCTTCTACTTACTTCCTTGAGTTCTATAAGGAAACAGACAAGACGAACGTTACGGCTAAATTCTTGCCCGAAAGCGACGTGACCGACGCCGTAGGTGAGGTTTCACTCGGCACAGGTACGATGTACTTCACGGGTAGCGGAACGGTTCAAACCATTGATTACCCCGACGGCATTACCAACATTCAGTACGTGCTGAAGTCGGGCGGCCCACGCGGCACTTCTACCTTTGGCGTAGAAGGTTCTAACGACAATGGCCAGACGTGGACGCGCATTGGTGAGTTGCAACGCATCAATAGTGTTGATGCCGACGGTACTGCTGTCGACCTCAGTACTTACATGAAGGGTAAGACCTACAAACGCTTGCGCATGGTCTGCGACTTTGGAGGCCGCTTGGTCAACATCACCAACTTTAGTCTGACCTACAACGATGGTGTTGTGCTCGACACGTTGGCAATGGGTGCTTCTGGCAACAATGGCCGCGACACGCAAGTCACTATCAACGAGACGACTCCAGGCGAGTTCAACACAGGTCGTTACCGCTTCATCGTCACCGCAGGCGACGGTATGCTCTACTACGAATCTTCTGTCCCCGCCATTTACGACGCAGAAGCTACGGGCATTACCGACGTGACCACCAACGGTGAGGCCTCACTCGTTCCCGTTCGTGCTCTCTGCAAAGAAGGCATTGTTACGTTAGCTGGCTTAACTCCCAACAAGGCTGTTACGCTTTATGCTACCGACGGCCGTGAGTTGCTCCGCTTCGTTCCTACCGCAGCCCATGCAGCCGTTAAGCTGAACGGCTACGAAGGAGTGGTGATTGTTAAACAATAAAGTTCTTGGGTTGACGAGTTGACGAGTTGACAAGTTAACAAGTTGACGAGTTAACGAGTTAACAGGTAAGTTACCTTATATAATAAAAACAAACTTACCCGTCAACTTGTTTACTCGTTAACTCGTCAACTAAAAAAAGAGACAAACTTACCCGTTAACTTGTCAACCCAAAAACAACCAATATAAAAGAAAAGAATGAAACAACTTCTATTCAGCATACTCGCCCTGTTGGCCACTCCCGTGTTGGCACAGCAGGTGGGCAAGGTGAAGCCTCAACAGCCCACTGCCCCACCCTCGGCACAAAAGTATGCGATAACAGCTACAGCTAATGCTGCGAAGGCGCAAGCACTCGACAAGGTAGTGCCCCAACTTTCGAGCATTAACAATAAGGCGGTCACGCTGCGCTGGAATAGTCCTGAAGCCACTGACGGTATATTCGAGGACTTTGAAGGCCATAGCGACTTTGTCATCAACTCGCCAGGTACGACGGGTTGGACTTACATCGACGCCGATAATGCCAACACGTACACGTGGACGGCGGCCTCTTTCCCCAATCAGGGACAAAAGATGGCTTTCATCGTGTTTAATCCGTCAAAGACATCGCCTTCTACTGGCACTTACCCTGCCGTTCAACCCTTCTCGGGCAATAAGATGTTGGTAGACTTTACCGTTGACGGTGGCAACAATGACTTTATCATTTCGCCCGCACTCAACTTCAAGAGCGACTTCCAAATCAGTTTCCGCGCCAAGAGTTATAAGGACACTTGGGGGCTGGAACGCTTCAAGGTAGGTTACTCTACTACGGGCACACGTCCTTCTGACTTCACCTTCGTACAGGAGGGCGACTATACCGAGGCTCCTCTCGACTGGACGCTGTTTGAATACCGCATTCCGAAAGAAGCCAAATTCGTCTGCATCAACTGCGTTTCGAACAACGCGTTTATGTTTATGCTCGACGACATCTTCATCGGCACGAACCAAGTGCGTCCGAGAGTAGCCGCTCGCGCTACCTCTACCGACGCTCGCTTAGCAGGTTTCAACCTCTATCGTGACGGCGAGAAGGTGAACACGGAGTTAATCAAGGCCGTTTACGCTACCGACAACGTACCCGACTATCGCACTTATAGTTACACCGTGCAACCCGTCATGACGGACAATACGGTAGGCGATATGTCTGAGGCCCTCAGCGTTGAAGTGCCCGACGTGCGCTTGCTCCCCTTCTTCGACGACTTTGACGACAACACCATTGACTCTACACGTTGGAGCCGCCCCACCACTAAGGCGGGCGAGGAGAATAAGTGGAAGAGCGACTACTATGCTTACGGTTTGGTAGACTTCTCTGCTTGCTATCCTTACTCAAGTATGGCTGACTACTCACAGAGTCTGGTCACACGCGAACTCAATACGCCCAACCCCGACAATACGTGGATACGCTACGAAGTTCGTCTTGACTACAACTTAAAGTATGCCGTAAGCGGACTGTACAGTGTGCTCGCCACCGAGATTTCGACCGACGGCGGCAACACTTGGACGCAGGTGGACAGCATTAAGAACGACGTAGGTTCGTTCAGCTGGCGCACTTACGAGTTCCCCTTGAACAAGTATCTGGCCAACAACCACTTGTTTAAGATTCGTTTCCGCGCTTGGGGTAACGATGCACGCTACGTCAACTACTGGTTCGTTGACGACGTGAAGATATGGAACCCCACTACGCACGCTACTACGATTAAGACGCTCAATGCGGGCCACCCCGTAGCCAACTGCTTGGTGAAGATGACGGCCGACAATGGTGCTTCTTACACCGAGACATCTGACGCCAACGGCAATATCAGCCTGCCTCGCATGGAAGAAGGCACTTATACCGTTACGGCCGAAGCAGCAGGTTATAACTTCTTGACTACGGAATGGAAGTTGGACGCCAACAGTGGTATCACCTTCACGGCTAACCTCACACGCCCTGTGCTCAACATCTCTGAACAGACCATTAACCAACAGAGCGCATTGGAGGCTTTAACGCAGAAGACCTTTACTATTGAGAATACGGGCGACGGCGACTTGCAGTACAACTTCATCCCCACGCCAAAGCCGCAAAGCGGAACGACCGAACATCGTTGGGAAGTGACGCAAGCTTTCGATGCTTCGGGCGATATGCAGAGCAGCGTGACCTTTGACGGTGAAAACTTCTACACTTCGTCAAACTTCTTCTTAGGCAAGTTCTTTAAGTACGACCGCGAGGGCCACTTCCTTGAAGAGTTCTCTGTACCGGGCATGTACTATGCTGTAAATGACCTTACTTTCGACGGTAAGTACTTCTACGGCTCTGACCGCAAAAACCGCATCTTCGAGCTTGACTTGCGCAACAAGCGCCTCGTTAGCACGATCGACATTCCTTCTGAGCCTGACCTCTGCGTAACACATATCGCTCACGACCCCCGCACCGACGAGTTCTGGGTAGGCGATTACAACACCTTAGGTCGTGTTAACCGCAAGGGCGAGGTAACGCTCGATTTCTATAAGTTGAACAACCTCGTGAGCATGGACGTATTCGGTACAGCCTTCGACAATGTTACTCCTGGTGGGCCTTACCTCTGGATGAGCGACCTCGTTACGTCGGGCCTTAACACGGTCGATAAGGTAACAATCAAACAATACGACTTGAACAATCGTCGCGTCGTAGCGGAAGAACACTCTGCTATCGACATTCCGGGTTACAAGACGGGTTCACTCTCTACGGGTGAAAACAACCTCGTCGGTATTGACTGCACCACGGCTTTGGTCAACGGCAAACTCTCTTTGGTCGGTATTTTACAACAATCTCCTTCTCGCATCTTTGCCTACACCTTGGCCGACATCGATCCATGGGTAAAGGCCTCTCCGCTGGTTGGTACACTCAAAGCGGGCGAGAAGCAAACGATCACACTCGACTTTGACGCACGCAGCGCGCAGTTGAATGAGCAGAATAGCACAACGTTGACTTTCAACTCTATTCCTGCACTGGCCGACAATCACGACATCAGCCTCAACCTCACCGCTACTGAGGCAGCTGCTTACCCACGTCCCGTACAGCTCACAGCTACGGCTGAGGGCGAGTCAAGCGCTACGCTCGCATGGCAAGCTGCGGCTGGTGCACAACCTACGGGCTACGTTATCTATCGCAACGACGTGAAGGTGGGCGAAACTGCTAACACTACCTTTACTGACACGAAGTTGGTGCGTGGCACTTACGCCTACGCCGTTCAGGCACTCTACGGCGACAATGCCTCTACGCTCAGCGATACGACAAACGTACAAGTGAAGGTGGGCGAACCTTACTTTGCGCCTAACAACCTTACGGCCGACATCACGCTCAACAAACACGTGACGCTAAAGTGGGAAGACCCCTCTTCATTGCTCACGAAGAGCAAGATGATTCGCTTCGACGAGGGCAAGAGCGACGACGCTATAGGCGTGACCGAAGGTGGATTCTTCTACGCTGGTATCGCCCTTGACGCTGACGACCTCGCTCCTTATCGTGGTATGCAGATTGACTCTGTACAAGCATTTATTAAGGAACACGTTACAGCACTCTCTGTCAACATCTATAAGGACGGCAAGCGCGTACAGTCTACGCGTATTAGCGACGACTTAATTAAGTATGGTGAGTTCTCTAACTTTAAGTTGAACAAGCCCGTCACTATCGAACGTGGCTGCACTTACTACATCACGCTGCTCATAGCTCACGATGCCAACCTCAAGCCGATGGGTACGCACACCGCTACGTCTATCGACGGCAAGAGCAACCTCATGTCGCTCGACGGCCGCGAATGGTTCCCCGCATCGTATGCTGGTTTCGAAAGCACCAACTTCAATGTGGCTGCTCACTTCGCTCCCGTTGCTGACTACAACGAAACGCAACCTACTGGCTACGTCGTTTATCGCAATGGACAGAAGGTGGGTACTTCTACGACTACTTCTTATACGGAGGACGTCACCGAGGCTGGCACGTACAGCTACACCATAGCTTCTGCCTACGAAGGCGGTACGGAATCAAACGTTAGCAATGCTGCAAAGGTAGAACGCATCAGCCTCGACGCTGCTATGGCACCTACTACGGTCAATGCCAACGTTGTACGCAACCACCGCGTCGACCTCCGTTGGAGCATTCCTGTAGCCAAAGCTTGCACGCTTCCCACCGACCTCACACCACAGGCTAACATCACGCCTAAGGGTTGTCCCGAATACGTGGGTCAGTTTAAGGCGGCTTACACTGGCGAAATGGGTATTGCTTCTGACGGCAAGTACATCTATACAACGAAGTATTCGTCAACGGGTATCATCAACCGTTACACCATGGACGGTACTTTCGACACCAGCTTCACCTTGGCCGTGCCTTCTAACTTGACCACGGGGTTCCGCAACCTCACCTACGACGGTACGAACTTCTACGCTACGGCCAACGGTTCTACGCTCTATGTCATCGACATGGATAAACAAGAGATAACGGACGAAATCTCTATCTCTGAGATTGGCCGTCACATTGCTTACATTCCCAACCTCGATAATGGTCGTGGTGGCTTTGAGGTGGGCGACTGGGAAACCAGTATCTACACTTCATTGCGCGGTGCGAAACTCGGCACGGGTCCTATGCTGAGGGGCGCTGCGGGTTCGGCTTACTACAATGGCGTTATCTACACCTTCGAACAGGGTTATAACAACAAGTACGAACTCTGTGCTTACGACTTCACCTCTGGCACACAACTCTGGCACACCAGCTTGGGCAACTATGCACCTATCAAACCCAGTGAGTCAGCATCAGCCGGTGGTATGTCGGTTATCCATACCCAAGAGGGTTACACGCTCTTAGTGGCTGCTTTACAAGAGGGTACAGGTACGCGTTACTTCTACTTCGACCTCGGTTCGGTGAAGGGCCTCAGCGGCTACAACATCTACTGCAATGGTACGAAACTGAACGATGCTCCTTTGGCTCAACGTGCTTACGCTGACCTTGAGAACACTCCGGGCACATACACTTACGAGATTGAGACGGTCTACATCGATGGTACGGTCTCTGAGCGCACAGCTCCCGTTAGCGTAACGATTACTGAAACAGGTCAGGGCGCCGTTGCCTCTGACGTGAAAGCGCGCGCAGCCTCTTACGGCTACGACGTGAACGTTACGATGATCGACCCCACCACGCTGGTGGCCGATACGTACGAAAGCTTTGAAGAACAAACCGTTGGCGAGGCCTTCTCACAAATGGGTTGGACGAACAAGGGCGGTCTCTTTAAGGTGACGACCGACGATGCCGTTCAAGGCGACAAGGCACTCTGCGCTGCTGCTGAGGACAAGGCTGAATTGATTATCCCCGTGGGTAAGGAATACGCTGCTCCATTTGCCTTCAGCTTTATGGCACGCAATGGCTTGACGAGCGAAGGCAATGGCGAGATACAAGTACTCTCCTCTAACGACGGCACGGAGGCTGCTGATTTCATCAACCGTGGCCGTTTCTCGACGACTGAGGCTTGGCAACAGTTCGCACTCACGCTGCCTGCTGAGAGCAAGTACGTGATATTGCGCGTCAACACGAGCCACGCTGCTCAGTATATCGATGCCATTAGCATTCATACCGACAAATTGGGCGACATCTATGGCTACGACATCTATCGCGACGGCACGAAGTTGAACGATGAGCCTGTAGCTGGGCCTAACTATACGGACCACAACCTCTTGCCAGGTACGTATAAGTATCAAGTTGTGGCTTACTACAACAGTTCGGCTATCAGCGAACTAAGCGAACCAGCCATTGCAAACGTTAACTACACCAATGGCTATCAACAACCAGGTACACTCTCTGTCGTACAAAGCGACAAGGGCAACGAACTCACTTGGAGTGTTCCCGCCTTAGGCGATGCTACAGAATTGCGTTGGCACAACGGCGTTTGCGACAATGCTGCAGGTCTGCCCAGTGGTGGTCAGTACTACGCTGGCGTTGAGTTTGGAACGGACGACCTCAAGGGCTACGACGCATTAAGCGTCTCTGAAGTGAAGTTCTACATCAACCAAGTGCCTGACGTACTCTACGTTCAACTCTATGAGGACAAAGACCTCGTGTTTGAGAAGTATGCTACCGACCTCCGTCAGTACGCCTTCAACACCGTACGTCTTGACAAGCCTTTCAAGGTGGACGCAAGCAAGAAGTTGCGTGCAGTCGTTTACGTTGAACACAACAGCATCACCGTACCCTTAGGCTACGATGCTGGTCCTGCCAAAGGCGGTAAGGGTAACCTCTACTCTACTGACGGCACGACTTGGACTACCTTGAGCGACAACGACATTGAGGGCAACTGGAACATCTCTATTATGCTCCAGCCTTATGCTGACAACGTGAAGGCAGCTCCTACAGCTCACCTCAACGCTACGGCTGAACGCTATGCAGCAGCACAACCCGCCGCTGCCAAGGCTGAGACATTGAAGGGTGTTGCCCTCGATGCAGCTCAACCTGCCAGCTTCTTTGCTGGTTACAACATCTACTGCAACGGTGAACGCATCAACGCTACACCGCTCGGCACAGATGCTACGACTTACCTCGATGCTGAGACACATGCGGGTCGTTACTACGAATATCAAGTGAAGGCTATCTATCCCGACTATGGCGAAGTTGGCTCTAACGTTGTTCGTGTCATGACGACAGGCATTAACGATGTGACCATCGACGCCGCTGCTGACAAGGCGCCTATTTACAACCTGAAGGGTATCCGCACCAACCGCACCGAGCGCGGCCCTGTTATTCAGAATGGTAAGAAGCGCTTGCAGAAGTAAGCATTGATAAACACATATAACTAAAAAAATCCCCTTTGCCCCACTCGCGTGGGACAAAGGGGATTTTTTTGCTCACACAATTCGTTACAGAGCCTTGATTTCATACCATTTGGAGGAGTTGAGCTTTTCCTCAAATCTATCAAGAAGAATGTACACTTTTCAACCTAATTTGCGGAGTATAACGCGCATATTCTCCGCAGATTATGCGGAGAATAGAAGAATTCGTAAGAGGTACAACGAACATTTTATGGAGCGACGCACCCTCACCTGGGGGCGACGCGTCCCCGCGTCGGCATTGCCAACTTGGGGCTCGAT
>ENA-OVGJ01000614-OVGJ01000614.1-human-gut-metagenome-genome-assembly--contig:-NODE-614-length-16000-cov-7.173785_pt1 | contig 16000 bp, 13 predicted proteins | sample MGYA00237772_ERZ505423 | MGnify/ENA primary metagenome ERZ505423 (study PRJEB26158, sample SAMN06016386) | human gut metagenome | biome: human gut; feature: ankylosing spondylitis patient; material...
CTTCCTGGAGCTGCACCCCACCAAGTACGCTGAGGAGCTGGTCAAGAAGATGAAGGCCAGCGGCGCAAAGGCTTATCTGGTCAACACCGGCTGGAACGGCACCGGCAAGCGCATCTCCATCAAGGATACCCGCGGCATCATCGACGCGATCCTGAGCGGCGCCATCAACGAGGCTCCCACCAAGAAGATCCCCTACTTCGACTTTGAGGTTCCCACCGCTCTGCCCGGTGTCGACCCCGCCATCCTCGACCCCCGCGACACCTACGCAGATGCCGCTCAGTGGGAAGAGAAGGCAAAGGATCTGGCTGGCCGCTTCGTGAAGAACTTCGCTAAGTACGAGGGCAACGAGCACGGCAAGGCTCTGGTCTCCGCAGGCCCCCAGCTGTAAGCTGAATCCCGCATTTTTCTTCTGAACTCCATATAAAATAAGCGCCCGCCCCGTGGTTCTGCTCGAACCATAGGGCGGGCGCTTTGTTGTTTACATTCAAGCTATCCAAACACTTTTTGTCCGGGTAAACAGAGCGTCGATTGCGTTTTATGCTGCCTTATGCTATGCTTTTTCCAAGGGAGTTGATAAAATGGATGCCAGAACTTTCGGAAATTATCTGAGCCGGATGCGCAAAGCGCAGGGGCTGACACAGGCTGAGCTGGCCGAACAGCTGCACGTTACCGACAAGGCTGTCAGCCGCTGGGAACGGGGCATCGGTCTGCCGGATATCAACACACTGGAACCGCTGGCAGATGCTCTGGGGCTGACCCTTGCCGACCTTATGCACTGCCGCGCCCCGGAAGAAGCCGATGCCGCACCGACCATCCAGCTGGAAGATTTCTTTACCATGCTGCGCCGACAGCACACCGTAGATTGGCATTCTGTACGCACCGCCCTGCTTGGGCTGAGCATTGCGCTTGCCCTGTGGGGTGTTTTGGCTTGCCCCGGCACCATTGCGGTGCACTGGTATGGTCTTGGCGATGGTTCTTTTCGGGCAGACGGCTGGATGCCTTCTCTCGTCATTTTCCCGTTGTGTGCAGGCATTGAATTTTTATCGCTGGAGATCTGGAACAGCTTTGAACAGACAGGCTATTATCGCCGCTGGGGTGAGATCAATCTTTTTATCATTCATGCTATGTCCTTCGGCACACGTTCTGCCAGATGGATGAAAGTTGTGCTGGATCTTTTGTTTTTCTTTTGCTTTGGTTTTGTGATTCCATTTGTAGAAGCGTGGATGATTTTTTTGAATTGATGCCAACCATTTCCGTAAAAAAGAGACAGCGGAGCGCCCGCAGGCGTTCCGCTGTACCACATTCAAAACGATATTTTAGCCCAGCAGCTCCAGCACACCGGCCTTGGGGCGGGCGCCTACGGCCTGACGCACCAGCTTGCCCTGCTCGAACACCAGCAGGGTGGGGATGCTCATCACCCCGAACTGCGCCGCCAGATCCGGCTGCTCGTCCACGTTCACCTTGCCCACCTTTACATCGGTGCGCTCTTCGGCTACTTCGTCCACCACGGGGCTCAGCATTCGGCAGGGGCCGCACCAGCTGGCCCAGAAGTCCAGCAGTACGGGCTTTTCGCTGTGGAGCACTTCCTGTGCAAAGTTTTCCTTGGTAATGTTGATGACTGCCATATTTTTTCCCTCCTGAATGGGTGTTGTGTTTACTGACACCATCAGTATACCCCATACGCCGCCCGCTTTTCCGTGACCGGGTCACGCAGGCGCAAAAAAGCCCGGAGCAGGAAGAAAAAAGACTGCTCCGGGCGGGGGATGGTTCAGTTATTGTGCGGTGGGCTTATCAAACACCGGCCACGCAGTTCTTGCCTGCAATGTAGCCGTAGTAGACGCACAGGCTGTGGCTGACGCCGCGCATGCAGATGGGGTACTCCACCGCATAGCGGCTGCCCTGCACGTTGCCGCAGACATACAGGCCCTTGATGATGTCGCGCTTGGGGCTGGCGGGGTCTTCCTCGGTGAAGGTGTGGCAGTTCTCGTCGCTCTCCAGACCGCCCGCGCAGACCAGCATGGCAGTAGTGCCCCACTGGCAGGCGTAGTACGGGGGATTTTCCAGTGCGAACATCCGGCTTGCGGGCTTGCCGAAGTCGTCATCGGAGCCGGCCTTGGCCAGCTCGTTGTAGCGCCGGATAGAGGCCAGTGCGGTGTCCAGTGCCTCGCCCTCGTAGCCGCACTGGGTCAGCAGCTCCTCCAGCGTGTCGGCCTTGAACTGGTAAGCCTCGGCCTTGGCGCTGATCTTGGTGTACTGACGGTCCGTGTAGTTGGGGTTGGACTCATCCTCGTCCTCCGGGATGATATAGCACAGGCCGCCGTGGTTGGCCGGCATATAGGGGATCTGCTCGCCCCACTTGGCGTCGTACAGCTGGAAGGAAGTGCACTCCGGCTGCAGCTCGATCTGGTTTTCCAGCTGCTGACCGGGGATGCACTCGTTCATAAAGCGCTCGCCGCGCTTGTTGAGCTGCAGGAAGGGGGTAATGCCCATACCGCTGCCCATGTGGTGGGTTATAGGTGCGTGGTGATCCTGCACCTTTGCGCCGATCCATGCGCCCATGCGCAGGCCGTCGCCGGTCTCCACAGAGTTGCCCTCCACGTCTACGCCCAGCATACCCATGGCACCCATGTTCATGATCTGCTTCTCCACCACCTCGGGGGCAAAGTGCTTCATGATCTTCTCATCGCCGGAGTTGTCACCGGTGGCAAGGATCACGCCCTTGGCAGCGTTGAGCTGGATGTACTTATTGCCGTTCTGTGCATCGCGGATGATCACGCCGGTCACGCGGCCGTCGCCGTCCTTGAGCAGCTTGGTGCCAAAGCAGCCGTAGAAGGTCTTGGCACCGGCCTCGATGGCCTTGTTCAGGTTGGCTTCCACCACAAAGCCCTGCTGATCCTTGCGGGAGGAGCGGAATTCCATGCTGGAGGGGAAGGTGGGGAACTCTTCGTTGCGGTAGTCGTAGTGCTCGGGCTGCGGCCATGCCAGCGGCACCAGAATGCCCTTGTCGAACTGCTCCTGCGTGACCACCTGACGGGTGGTGTCGCAGATGGTCAGCTCAGGATAAGCCTCGATGAACCAATCCATGACCTCGTGTGCATGGCTGGCCCACTTTTTCAGGATGGGGCGCTTGTTGCGGAAGGTGCACTCGCGCATCAGGCGGTCGACCACCACATCCTCGTCCACAATGTTCTCGCGGCCCCAGCGCTTGTTCAGGCTGCCGTTCAGCAGAGCGTACTCGCCGCTGCGGCAGTTGAAGGAGGCGCTCTTCTCCACAATAGCGACCTTTGCGCCCTCCTCGGCGGCGGCGCGGGCAGCGCAGATGCCGGACAGACCGGCACCGATGACGACCACATCAAAGTCCTGCGTCTCGGAAGCCTGCACATCCGGCTCCTCACCCAGCCAGTCCTCGCCGGAATCAGCAGTCTGCTCTGCGGCAGGGGTCTCGGTCTTTACGCCCATGGCCTGCTCGATGCAGCTGGCGGCAGCTTTCTTGACGGCGTTGGTGGTGACGGTAGCGCCGGAGATGTTGTCGATTTCGGCATTCTGTGCTTCCATCAGCGCCTCCTGCAGGGTGGGGGCAGCCACGCCGCCGATGCTCTCGGTCTCGTTGGAGGTATCCACCACCACATCGGTGATAGCAGTGGCGCTGAAGGTCATGGTCACCTTCACCTCGCCGATGCCGGTAGCAGTGCCGGTGTAGGTGCCGGGGGTGTAGATAGCGTCTGCTACGCTGCCGGAAGAAGCGCTGCTGCCGTTGCAGGCAGCCAGAGCGCCTGCGGTGACGCCGCTCATGGCGGCGGCAGCGGCAACCTTCAGAAAGCCCTTACGAGAGATCTTTTCCATCTTGTTTCTCCTTTTTTGTGTTCCTTCTTTTTTCGTGTGTGCGGGATTTTTTGTCCCTGTCCTCAGATAGTATAAAATATAACGAACCAAAAGAGAAACAAAAGATTTTTGCAAGCGTGATAAAAAACGTTTATAACTCCGGCGTTCTATGGTATACTGATGATATAAATCAGAGAAAGGAGAAGCCCCAGCCATGAACGACCATCAGCTGCTGTGTTTTTTGACCGTGCAGCGCACACTGAACTTTACCGCCGCCGCAAAGGAGCTGTACTGCACCCAACCCGCACTCAGCTACCAGATCCGCAGTCTGGAAAAAGAGCTGGATCTGACGCTGTTCGAGCGCAGCACCACCCGTGTGGTGCTGACGGCGGCAGGCCGCGCCTTTGTGCCTCACGCAGAGCAGCTGTACCGGGGCATCCTGAACGCCCGCACCGCGCTGAAGGGCTTTTCTGCCGGGCACACCCTCACCCTGCGCCTGCCGCCGGTGCTGCTGCAGCACGACCCCATCTACCCGGTGCTGATGGAGCGGCTGCACACCGTGCTGCCCGGGCACGAGTTCCGGGTGGACACCGCCCCGCCGCGGATGAACGCCCATCTGATGCTCTGCACCGAGGCGGACGCCGCCGTGGTCTTGCCCTTCGGGTCGGCGCAGCCGGAGGTGGAGCGTACCCCCATCATGCACAACACCTTTTATCTGGCGCTCGCGCCGGAACATCCGCTTTACCCCCGCGAGAGCCTGCAGCTGGCAGACCTTGCAGGACAGCGGGTGTACTACGAGCCGCTGTATCAGGAGATTGTGGACTATGCAGGCGTCCAGCCCGGAATGCCGTTTTCCACCATGGAATGGCGCAGCGTGGAAAACTACGCCCATGTCTACACCGAGCTGCTGGCCGGGCGCGGGATGTTTTTGTTCCCCATGCGATACCCTGCCTACCCGGCAGCGTGGTACCGGCAGGTATGGCTGCCCCTGCCGGACACCGTTCTGCTGACCTTGCGGGACGATCCCCGCCCGGAGATTGCCACCCTGCGCCGGGTGTTCACCGAGGTTTACGGAGAGAGGATAAAAGCATTGATCCCATAAAAAACGGAACGTCTGCAGCCGTTCCGTTTTTTATCTCTCCCAGTTTTTTCTGGACACAAAACAGCCGCTCCGGGCGCACCCGGAGCGGCTGTTTTTGAAGGAGGTAACGAGGTAAATGAATAAGGAGATCTCCCAACGCTTATCCCGGGGTGCAGGCCCCGGACAGGCGCTCAGGCAAAGAAGGAGATGATGAGGGCTACCAGGAAGCCCACGCCGCCGACCAGCGTTTCCATGATGGTCCAGGTCTTGAGGGTGGTCTTTTCGTCCATGCCTACAAGGCTCTTCACCAGCCAGAAGCCGGAATCGTTGAAGTGGGAGCAGACGGTGGAACCGCCTGCAATGGCAGCGGTGACACAGGCTAAGTACAGCGGGCTCAGCGCGCTGAGGCCGGGCATGGCGGAGATGATGCCTGCTGCCATGGTCATAGCCACGGTAGAGGAACCCACCGAGATACGCACCAGAGCAGCCACGATGAAGGCCACCAGCACCAGCGGCAGGCTGGCGTTTGCCACGGCGTTGCCGATGACATCGCCCAGACCGGAGTTCTGCAGCATATAGCGCAGCACGCCGCCGCAGGCGGTGACCAGCAGGATCATGCCGGTGGGCTCCAGAGACTTGGTCATGATCTTTTCCAGCTGGGCGTTGGTGTAGCCGTGACGGGTGCCCAGCAGGTACATAGCAGCGATGGTAGCCAGCAGCAGCGCCATGAAGGGCTCGCCGAGGAAGGCCAGAACAGGCTGGATGCCTGCCAGTGCGGGCACCACCTTTGCCACAGAGTTTGCAATGATGAGCAGCAGCGGGATCATGATGATGCCCACGATGGTGCCGAACTTGGGCAGCTTGCTCTCGTCAATGTCTGCCTGCTGCGCAACGTGTTCGGGGACTTCGATCATGTACTTTTTGCCGCAGATGCTGCCCCAGATGGGACCGGCGGCGATCATGGCAAAGATGCCGCAGAAGATGCCGATCAGGATGACCCAGCCAAGGTCAACGCCCAGCATGGTAGCCACCAGCACGGGGCCCGGCGTGGGCGGGATGAAGGCGTGGCCGACAGCCAGACCGGCCAGCAGGGGGATGACGTAGTACAGTACAGAGCGCTTGGTGCGCTTTGCCAGAGAGAAGGCCAGCGGAATGAGGATGATAAGTCCTGCATCAAAGAACACCGGCATGGCCACCACCAGACCCGTGATGCCCAGTGCCCACGCGGCCTTTTCGTCACCGAACTTCCGCACCATGGTCACAGCCAGCGTCTGTGCGCCGCCGGATTCTTCCAGAATGGCGCCGAACATAGAGCCCAGACCCACCAGAAGGGCGATGCCCTTTAAGGTGTTGCCGATGCCCTCGTTCACCGAGCCGATGATGTCGGACAGGGGCATACCGGCCATCAGGCCGATGCCCACCGCACCGATCAGGATGGAGATCATGGCGTGTACCTTGAACTTGATAATGAGAATGAGCAATAGGATCAGGCCTGCCACGGCAGCAAAAACCAGCCGTGCCGCATCGGGCGTTGCAACTGCTGTCATAGAAATTTCCTCCGTTTCGTGATTTTTGGTTGCACTTATCCAAGCCGTCCGGCAAAACCCGCCGGACGGTTTACTTTTTGTTATTTATGCGGAGCGGTTTACTCCATGTATGCGCCCTTCATGGGGCTGACGGCGTGCTGAGAGTAGAGCTTCAGCAGACCCTTGGTGTACTTGGGAGCCTTGGGCTTCCAGTTGGCGCGGCGCTCGGCAAGGATGGCGTCCATCTCTTCGGGGGTCTTGGGCTCGCCCTTCACGCCCACGATGGCCAGCTTGCGGTTATGCACGTCGATCTGGATCAGGTCGTCCGGCTCTACCAGTGCGATGGGGCCGCCCACGGCAGCTTCCGGGCTGACATGGCCGATGACCGGGCCGCGGCTTGCGCCGGAGAAGCGTCCGTCGGTGATCAACGCTACGCTGGAAGCTAGCTTCGGGTCGGCGCAGATGGCCTCGCCGGTGTAGAACATCTCGGGCATACCGCTGCCGCGCGGGCCCTCATACCGGATGAAGATGGCGTCACCGGGCTTCACCTCACCGTGCAGCACAGCGGAGATGCACGCCTCCTCGCTGTCGTAGGGCTTGGCGCGCAGGGTGGCTTCAAACATATTCTTGGGGCAGGCGGTGTGCTTGATGACGCAGCCTTCCGGGGCAAGGTTGCCCTTCAGGATGGCGATGCTGCCGTCGGTGCCCTTGGCGTTATCAAAGCTGTGGATGATGTCCTCGCGGCTGACCGGGCGGGCAAAACCGGCGGTCTTTTCCGCCAGAATGGCATCGCAGTGCTGGTAGAAGCCGTTCTTCTTCAGCTCCTCCAGATTCTCGCCCAGCGTCTTGCCGGTGACGGTCATCACGTCCAGATGCAGCATGGACTTGATCTCCTCCATCACCCGGGGCACGCCGCCTGCGTAGTAGAAGTACTGTGCGGGCCAGTCGCCGGAGGGACGGATGTTCAGCAGGTAGTGTGCGCCGCGGTGCATCCGGTCAAAGGTGTCGGCGTCGATCTCAATGCCGAACTCATGGGCGATGGCGGGCAGGTGCATGGTGGCGTTGGTGGAGCCGGAAATGGCGGCGTGCACCATGATAGCGTTTTCAAAGCTCTTCTTAGTCACGATATCCTTGGCGGTGATGCCCTTCTTGACCAGCTCCATCAGCTGCTTGCCGGCATCGTAGGCGGCCTGCTTCAGTTCCGGGGCGGTGGCGGGCATCAGGGCGGTGCCCGGCAGCATCAGACCCAGTGCCTCGGCCATGATCTGCATGGTGGAGGCGGTACCCATGAAGGAGCAGGCGCCGCAGCTGGGGCAGGCGTTGTGCTTGTAGTAATCCAGCTGGCTGTTGGGGATGACGCCGGTCTTTTCCCATGCATCAAACTTGCCGATCTGCTCCAGCGTCAGCAGCTCGTTGATGGCACAGGCAGGGTCGCTGACCACATACTCCTTGGGCAGGGTGTGGGCTTCCATGACGCCGCCGGTGACCACGATGGCGCTCATGTCCTTCAAACGGCCGATGCTCATCAGCATGGCGGGCATGGACTTGTCACAGCTGGCGATGAACACGCCGCCGTCGTAGACGCTGGCGTTGGCCTGTGCCTCCACCAGATTGACGATGGCGTCACGGTGGGGCAGCGAGTAGTTGATGCCGTCATGACCCTGTGCGATGCCGTCGCACATATCGGTGGCAAAGTAGCGGGCCGCCTTGCCGCCGTTATCGTTGACCGCCTGCACGGCCTCCTTGACGAACTGATCCAGATGGGCGCTGCCGGGGTGGCTGTCGCCGAAGGTGCTCTCCACCATGATCTGGGGTTTGGAAAGATCCTCGACCTTCCAGCCCATACCCATTTTCAGGGGGTCGTTCTCGGGTGCTAAAGTGCGGACTTCCTGTGAACGCAACTCCATATTCATTACCTCCAAATACTGCTTGCTTTCGTCCTTTTTCTGCGGGACCTTTTTGTGGCTTTATTGTAAATCCGCAGACGTCTCTTTGCAAGTTGTCACGGGTATGTCCTACTTTTTGTGCAAAAACTCTGGGATACATCATGCACACTGCCCAAATCCGGGCGAATTTTGCCCAAAATCGACCGTCAAAGCGGCTTTTGGCAAAAACGCGGGAGAAAAGTCATCTGATGACTTTGAGAAGGCCCCTCTCAGTCAAAGCCTTTCCGGCAGCGCCGCGCTTTCGTAGAAAGCGGCGCTGCAGCTGCCGCTTCCCTTCACGACCCCACCCGTGAAAATGCAATGCCGGAGCGTCCGCAGACGCTCCGGCATTGCTCTATAAAAAATATTTTTCCGCTGACTATGCGCAGAGCAAAGCGGAGCGCATTTTCAATCAGTTTTGTGTATCAATTGACATACGCCGCCATGCCGATGGTGCCGTCGTCGGGATCCTCGCCATCGTAGACCTTTTTGATATAGCTGCGGTTGAAGTTCAGGTGCATCACCATGGCAGCCTTTGCGCCGAGGGGGTCGTGGTTGGCAATGGCTTCGGTGATCATGCGGTGGGTCATGATGGTCTCGTCGATAAGTTTTTTGTGGGTGACATTCACGAACATCATCACCGCTGTGTCGATGACCGGGATCAGCTGCCCCACTACCAGATTCTTGCTGCTCTCGGCGATGCAGGTATGGAAGGCGATGTCGTCCTCGATGTAGCGGTCGCCCGCGTGGATCTTGGTCTCCACCCGCTCGCACAGCCGCCGCAGCCGCTCAATATCCTCCGGGGTGGCGTTCTGCGCCGCCATCTCCGCAATGCCCGGCTCCAGCAGCAGACGGACGTTCACCAGATCAAAGGCCAGCGCATTCTTGTCCTGCACGCTGCGCAGGTTCAGCGGGTCGGAAAGCCCCTTGACCGTGGTCACCACATAGGTGCCGGAGCCCTGCCGCACCTCCACGATGCCCTTGCTGGACAACAGCTTGACCGCTTCGCGGATGGTGCTGCGCCCCACCCGGAACTTTTCGCCCAGTGCGAACTCGTTGGGCAGCTTTGCGCCCGGCTCCAGCGCCTCGTCCAGAATATAATGGTAGATCTGGTCCTCCACCTGCTCGGCCAGCAGCTTGTTTTTCAGATGTGAAAATTCACTCATGGAAGCTTCCTCCGCGCCCTGCGCATCTGATGGTTTGGTTACCCGCACACGCTGCCGTCCGGGGCAAAGAACTGAACGTGCTTTTGCCACTGGGTAGGGCTGATGGTGCGGCGGTAGCAGTCGGCCAGTGCCTCTACCACAGCCTCCGGGGCAAGGGAGGCGCAGCCCGGGCAGTCCAGCACCAGAATGCGGAACCATGCGTCAAAAAGATGCTCGGTGTAGTGGGTGTCCCACGCGCCGCAGCGGGCGTAGAAGCCCAGACGCCGCACGGCCATAGCGGCGTCCTCGGCCTTTTCCGGCATCTCGGCCTCGATCAAAATCGCTTCGGCGTCGCCCTCGTGGGCGGGCAGCTGTGCCAGCAGCTGCGCCCCGATGCCGTGGGCGCGGTAGGCGGGCACTACGGCAAAATAATCCAGCTGGCTCACCCGGCAGCCCTCCGGCCGCACCATCAAAAGATAAGCCGCCAGCGTGTCGCCGTCAAACACGCCCCATGTGTGGGCGGTGCCCTCCGCTTCGCTGGTCAGGATCATGCTTAAAGGCTTCAGCTCCCCGGCGGGGAAATCCCGGCGCATCTCGTTCAGATACACCCCGGTCAGCTCAGGGCCGGTGAGCAGCCGCCATGTGAAGGTTTTGGTACACATACGATAAAGATCCCTTTCCGATGCCGCTTTGCGCAGCATCACATTTTTTGTCCTGTCCCATATAGCATACCGGATGTTCTGCCGAAAGTCAATCTGTGCACCCTTTCGGGCGGTAGCGCCGCCGGTTTTGCCAAGGGGCTTGCATCCGGGCGCAGAATCGGGTACTATACAGGTGACAGAATTTTTCCCTCCGGCGCTGCCGGAAGGGCTAAGGTGTATCTGAAAACAAAGAAAATGACGAATATTTCGCAAGCACAAGCGGGATTTAAGGCAAATAGCCGCAGGAATCCTTTGTGGATTTCAAGGCTGTTTAACGCAAAATCCAGCTGTGCTTGTAGAAATAGACTAAATTTTCGACTTTTCAGATACACCATAAGATACAAAAAGGAGACTTGTACTATGGAATGGACCGATATCCGCCTGACCGTGGCCAAGGCTGATGCCGAAAACGCCGAAGCCGTTGCCACTCTGATCGCCGAGGGCGGCATCTACATCGAGGATTACAGCGACATCGAGCAGCAGGTTGCTGAGATCGCCCATGTGGACCTGATCGAGCAGGAGCTGCTGGACAAGCCCCGGGATACCGTGATCATCCATCTGTATCTGGAGCCGGGCGCTTCTCAGGTGGAGACGCTGGCGCTCATCGCCGCCCGCATGGAAGCCGCCGGCATCCCCTACACCGTGGAGACCGAGGGCGTGGAGCAGGAGGACTGGCAGAACGGCTGGCGCAAATACTACCACCCCATGGAGATCGGCAGCCGTCTGGCTGTGGTGCCCTCGTGGCAGCAGTACGATACCGACCGGGTAAAGCTGATCCTTGACCCCGGCCTTGCCTTCGGCACCGGCGGCCACGAGACCACCAGCCTTTGCCTTGAAGCGCTGGACGAGCAGGTGCGCGGCGGTGAGCGGGTGCTGGATATCGGCACCGGCAGCGGCATCCTTGCCATTGCCGCCCTCAAGCTGGGCGCTGCCAGCGCCGAGGGTGTGGACATCGACCCCGTGGCGGTGCGTACCGCCGGGGAGAATGCTGCGCTGAACGGCGTGCAGGATAAGCTGACCGTGCTGGTGGGCGATTTGTCCGACAAGGCCAGCGGCACCTATGATATCATCACTGCCAACATTGTGGCCAATGCTATCCTCAGCCTTGCGCCCGCCGTGCCCGGCCTGATGGCCGAGGGTGCCACCTTTATTGCCAGCGGCATCATCGACAGCCGCAAGGACGAGGTGATCACCGGACTGGAAAAGGCCGGTCTGTCCGTCGTGGAAGTCAAGGAAAAGCGCGGCTGGGAGTGCATCGTCTGCAAAAAGGCCTGAGATTCAAATATTGTAAGAAGGAGCGCACAGTATGCCGCACCGCTACTTTACCACCGAGATCTCCGACGGCACCGCCACCCTGCGGGGTGCGGACGCCCATCACCTTGCCCGGGTGATGCGGGCAAAGCCGGGGGATACCGTCATCCTCTGCGACGGCAACGCCGTAGAGTACACCGCCACCATCACCGGCTTTGGGGAGGACAGGGTGGATTTTGCCGTAGAGCCGGGCTACCCCAGCGCCGCCGAGCCCACCGTGGAGGTGACGTTGCTGGCGGGCTACCCCAAGCAGGACAAGCTGGAACAGATCATCAAGCACGGGGTGGAGCTGGGCGCGGCGCACATCGTGCCCTTCTTCAGCCGCTACTGCGTCGCCGCCCCCAAAAAAGAGGAGCAGAAGAACGAGCGCTACAACCGCATTGCGCTGGAAGCCGCCAAGCAGTGCGGCCGGGGCGTTCTGCCGGACGTAGCCTTGCCGCTGCCGAACTTCGGGGCGGTGTGCCGCAGCTTTGACCAGTATGATCTGGTGCTGTTCTGCTACGAGTGCGGCGGCGCACCCCTGCGCCAGCTGCTGGCTGATGCAAAGCCCGCCGACGGGCAAAAGCTGCGCCTTGCCATCGTGACCGGCGCCGAGGGCGGCTTTGCCGCCGAGGAGGCCGAAATGGCCGCCAAGGCCGGGGCAAAAACGGTGGGCCTTGGCCCCCGTATCCTCCGCTGCGAGACCGCCCCGCTGGCGGTGCTCTCCGCCGTCATGACCCTGACGGGGAATCTGGAGTAATAAACAATAAGAGGCTGCTGCACAGGATTTTGTGCAACAGCCTCTTATTATTTTGAATTATATTACGTTTTGTAAATCTTTCTCAGGCATTTTCCCCTGCATCCGGGTGGGCATCGGTGTCCAGCAGAGCCTGTTTTACCTTGAGCAGGTTCTGCGGGCTTACCGAGAAGCTGCGCAGACCGAGGTGCAGGTACTGCGCCGTGTTGGCGGGGTTGCCCACGGCAAGGCCGCAGATGGTCACAGGGACGTGGTGCGTGCTGGCGGTATCCATCACCATGGTGATCAGCTTTTTCATGGCCGGGCTGGCGGGGCGGTAGTAGTGCTCCGCGCTGGCAAGCTCCCGGTCGGCGGCGTGGGTGTACTGGGTCAGGTCGTTGGTGCCGATGACCAGAAAATCGCAGCCGTGGGCTACAAAGTCCTCCACGGTCAGGCAGGCGGCGGGGATGCTCAGCATCACGCCGAACTGGGTGTTCTCGTTAAAGGGCACGCCCCGCTCCCGCAGGCTCTGGCGGCAGTGCTCCACAATGCTCATGGCGGCGTCCCAGTCCTCTACCTCGGTCACCATGGGGAACATCACCCGCAGCGGCCCCCGGGCGGCGGCGCGCAGCAAGGCACAGATCTGGGTCTGGAACTGCTGGGGCTGGCGCAGGCTGTTGCGGATGCCGCGCAGACCGAGCTTGGAGGACTGCGGCCCCTGATTGGCATCGGCCACGGTGCGGTCGGAGCCAAAGTCGAAGGTACGCACGGTCACCGGGCAGCCGTTTGCCGCCGCCAGACAGGAGCAATAGAAAAAGTACTGTTCCTGTTCGTCCAGAATGCGCCCGGGCAGCATCATATAGCCGCTGCGCAGCAGCCCAACGCCCTTGGCACCGGACTGCATGGCGGTGTCGATATCCTCCGGGCCGAAGCAGTTGGCCAGCAGCTCAAAGGGTTCGCCGTCCCGCGTTTCGTCCGGCAGGCTGTGCAGCTGCTTCATCTCTGCGTCCTCGCGCTGGAGCTGGCAGATGCTGGCCTCCGCCTGCTGGCGGGCGGCGGCATCCGGGTCAAGGATGCAGTTGCCGTTGGTTGCATCCAGAATGACGGTGCGGCCGTCGCAGTCGTCCAGAAAATCCTTGCCCACCTGCACGATGCCCGGGATGTTCATTGCCCGGGCAATGATGGCGGCATGGCTCTGGCCGCTGCCCTCGGCGGTGATGACGCCCAAGATCATGCCGGAGGGCACGCTGAACAGATCAGTGGGCATCAGCCGGTCGGCGGCAAGGATCACCGGATGATCCAGTGCCAGCCACACCCGGGGGCGGTTGGTCAGGATATTGATCACCCGGCGGGTGGCGTCCAGAATATCCACGCTGCGCAGCTGCATATAGGGGTTATCCTTCATGTTGGCAAGCTGGTCGGCGTAGCGCTGCCCCACCTGATGCATCGCCGCCGAGGCGCTGATGCCCGCATTGATGCAAAAGCGCACCTCGTTCATCATGCCCTCATCGTCCAGCATCATGCTCTGGAACAAAAAGATGGCCTGCTCGGTGGGGGCGGCGCGCTCCGCCATGGAGTCCAGTTCATTCTGCGCCGTGTGCACGGCGTTTGCCAGCAGTCGCAGCTCCCGCTCCGGGTTGAAAGGGCCGTGGCTGAAGGTCTCCACATGGTGCTCCAGACGGCTCACCTGACCCAGCACCAGCCCCGGGGATGCGGATACGCCTTTATAAACCTTCATCTTCTGTCACCTCCGGCAAAGCCGGTGCGGTCAAAGTGCGCCACACCAGCGCCTGTAAGAATGTATTGGGCAGCAAAGCGGCCAGCGCTGCCTGCCCGGCGGTGCTGCTGCCCGTGAACAGCGGGGCAAAGCTTTCCATGCGGTCTTTATCGCACGCGGCCAGAAACGCCTGGGCCAGCGTCCGGGTGGTGTAGAAGTGGGTGGGGTCTACCCCGGCGTCCTCAGCGGCGGCTTCCAGCGGGGCAAGCTGCGCGTCCTTCATCCGTGCCAGCAGTAAAGCGGCATCGGCGGTCAGGGTGACAGGGTACTTCTCCCGCACCTCCTTCTGCACTGCGTCAAAGGCTGCGCGGAAGGCCTCGGCATCGGCGCTGCTGTCCGCGCCGCTGTCCACCGCGTAGGCACAGCCCCGGATGCGCCCAAAGGCGCGCAGGGTGTCGTAGTAGCCCAGCTCCATGTTGCGCTTTGCGGTGTCAGGGTCGAAGTGGAGGATATCGCCCAGCTCCCAGTAGCTGCGGATCATGGTGGTGGGCAGGCCGGTGCGGTTGGGCAGGGTGATGCCCACCCCTTCCAGATCGACACAGACCAGCTCCTCCGCGCCCATCTTCTGGGCCAGCGCGGTGGGCATATTGTCCCGGTAGCCGCCATCCAGAAACTGCACCCCGTCGATCTGCTTTGCCCGCAGGGCGGGGAAACAGGCGGCAGAGGCCAGCAGGTAATCCTTCACCTTGCCCGCCGGGATATCCTCCAGCGTCAGCTCCCGGGGCTTCAGCCCCCGCTTTTCCACGGTGACAAGGCCGAACCGGATGGGCGAAGCCCGCAGGGCATCCTCATCCAGCACCCGCTCCACGATCTCTTCCAGCGGGGTCACGTCCATGCCGCCGTCCCGCACCACTTCCCGCAGGAAGGCGTGCAGCTCAGAGAGGTCGGCATTTTCCTCCGGCAGCTCCATCACGTCCTGGCTGCGGATGCTCATCCACATATCCCGGGCCGTTTCGTACAGGTCCAGTGCAAACATGGCACCGTTCAGGCTGCCCACACTGGTACCGGTGATGATCTGGGGCCGCCAGCCCAGCTCGGTCAGAGCACGCCACACACCCACCTGATAGCTGCCGCGCGCACCGCCGCCTGCCAGCACCAGTGCCTTGACCGGGGTATCATTCTGTGCCATCTGGAACGCCTCCTAGTCATTCTTTGGAAATCTGTCAGAAGTATACCATATTTTCCGGAAAAATTCTCCCTGTTTTTGGAACAAAATCCATGGTATAATTTTGTTAACTTGTGTGAAACGATGGTGGAGGTAAAACAATGCACTGCAACAACTGGATCTTTGATATGGACGGCACCCTGACCGACAGCATGACCGTGGTATGGGAGGGTGCGCCCGATGCCCTGCTGGCCCGCTATGGCCGCACCCCAAAATCTGACCTCCACAAAACGCTCCTGACCATGGGCATGGCCGATGGCGCGGCCTACCTCATCCGGGAGTATGACCTGCCCCTGAAAATGGAGGACTACAACGATGTGATGTGGGATGTTATCACAAAGCTCTACGAGACCGTGGAGCTCAAGCCCGGCGTGCGGGAGCTGCTGGCCCGCCTGAAGGCCGAGGGTGCCCGCATGTGCATCTGCTCCAACACCTGGAGCGCCCAGTGCCGCACCGTGCTCACCCGGCTGGGCATCGCAGACTATTTTTCCTTCATCGTGGAGGCGCAGGGCGTGCTGCACAAGAGCCGCCCGGAGGTGTTCTTCGAGTGCATGCACCGGCTGGGCGGGGCCGACCCCGCCGCCTGCGCCGTGTGCGAGGACGCCATTTACGCCGCTTCCACGGCCCACAAGGCCGGGTTCACCGTGCTGGGCGTGCAGGACGCCGCCAGTGCCGCCGATGCCCCTGCCATGGCGCAGGTGTGCGACCAGTTCCTGCCGGACTGGACCGCACTGGACTGGACAAAGATCTGAGAAATTTTTCCGCAAAAAACACGCCGGTGTTCCCGCTGTGGGAGCACCGGCGTGCTGTTATTTCAGGCTGTATTTCTGCT
>ENA-OVGJ01000626-OVGJ01000626.1-human-gut-metagenome-genome-assembly--contig:-NODE-626-length-15725-cov-22.066560_pt1 | contig 15725 bp, 9 predicted proteins | sample MGYA00237772_ERZ505423 | MGnify/ENA primary metagenome ERZ505423 (study PRJEB26158, sample SAMN06016386) | human gut metagenome | biome: human gut; feature: ankylosing spondylitis patient; material...
ATTTCTTCTGATATACAAGATATTTTATGGTTGTAGCGAACATGGCTACTAAAATATTTGGCGTTATCAAATAAATACCATATCTTTGCAAGCGCAAGAGTTGTTTGAACCATTATGCAAAGTAAAGCAGGCAGGAGTAGTCTGACTTTCGCTAAATCGTTACCATAAATAAAACAGTCGAAACAACTATGCTGATTATTAGACTGATACAACTTTTTTGATTATCCTCTGCAAAGATATAAATTAAAGTTGAGAGTTGAAAATTTTCAACTCTCAACTTTTACACTATCTTGTCAATGAGAACTTCATGCTCAATCCGAAGTCCTGCGTCGTTGTCGGATACGAGCTCGACGAGAGCAGCGGTGTGTTGGTCTGTCGGTCGTAGTAGAAGCTCATAGTGAGCAGTCGCGACACGGTGTAGTCGGCAGAGAAGGCGAGCTTGAACGCTGTGTTGCCACTGTTAGCCGACGAGGTCATCGTAGCGATGTCGCGACTTATCGACGCCTGCTTGCGCAGACTGAGGTCGAGACGCAACCTCAAGTCATTGTTCACACCACCGGTCGAGCGCGAGCGGTTCGACGAACTGTTGTTGTTGGCGTTCTTCGACTTCACACGGCGATGCTTGTTGCTGCCACCTCCTCCGAAGAGTCGGAAGTTGTTGATGGTGTAGCCGGCACCAATCACCCAGTCGTTCGACGACGACTCGTTCACCTGTACCGATGTCATGCTCAGACTCAGCACGCGTGTCTTGCGATACTCCGCCTTAATGGTCATGTTGTTGTTCAGCGTCACGTCCACGCCAAGCAGTGGCGAGAACGACTCGTTTATGCTCACTGTCGACACGTTGTACATAGAGTTAGGTGTCGGCATACCGGTGGTTGCATCGGTGATGAAGCCGAGTCCGCCCATGTACTCCATGAACGTGCTGTACGACGAGTAGGAACCTACGGCGTACACACTCTTGTACGAGTGGTTGATGTTGACACTCTTGAACACGTCGCGGAACCATGGCAGCTTCGACAGACCGCTGTACTTTATCGACCAGTTGGGCAGCAGGTGAGCCAACGTTGGGAAGATAGACATCTGCGAGCCCATATTGGTGTAGGCAGCGAGGAACGCCGGCACCATCACATCGGAGCTGTACTTGTTCACTCCACCGTTGGCAGCGTCGAACTTCTTGCCTGCGAGCGGCGAGCCGGCAGGATATACCGCACCGGCATACCGCGCCTCGACACGCTGACGGAAGCCTTCGAGCGAGTTGCAGAAGCGTTCAAACGATGCCGACTTGTAGCCGTTCTTTGCGCTGCCCGAGCCATCGAACGCACTGCGCAGCGAGAGCGTTGTCATGGTGAACGTACCGCTCTCGGTGGTCGGGTTGCCGGCGTACATATACTGCACCTGGCGTGCCGTTGTCTTGGCACGCGATGCCGTGAGGTCGATCTTCAAGTTGCGCACAGGCTCAAGCGTTGCTCTTAGCTGCAGGTCTTCGGTCTGATTGGTAGCAGCCGGCGTAGCAAGCGAGTCAGCCACCATCAGCCAGCCGTTCTCGCGTGCCTTGTCTATATACGAGTCGCCCACGAAGCCGAACGCAAAGTCTAAGCCTGGCGACAGCGGACCGTAGCCCGAACCCTGTCCGAACATATTACCAACCATCGGCTTGAAGCCCGGTATCGACATCGAGTACTGGTTGCGATAGCTGATGCTCACGTTGCGCACCATCATCATCAAACGTGCCACGCTCTGCGCTGCACGATACCACTTCTGGTTTTCAAGTGGTTCCTTTGCCAGAACCGACACCTTTATCTTCGTAGCCGAGTCTACCTTGTTCAATATCAAGATATTGTTGTCGTCGACACGCTTGTACTTCAGTTCGAACACTCTGCCTGCCTCCGTGCGTCCGCTTACGATGATGCGCTTCGTGCGCTTACCGTGGTTCACCTTTATAGTAGTGTCGGGCATGAGCGTTATTTCCTTCTCAAAGCCCTTCTTCTTTTTGCTCAGCAGGTCGCGTGGGTTGAGATCTTTTGCCAGTGCAGGCTTCTTCTTCGACTTTAAGTCGCCTCCCTTTGCGTCTTCCTCACGCTTCTTCTTAGCCTCCTCACGTTTCTTCCTTCGCGCCTCCTCTGCCTTCTTGCGGTTGGCTGCCGAGTTGTCTTTCTTGAAGCGGTCGTTCACCTTCTTCAGGAACGGAACATGGTTGTAGAGCTTCTCCAGGTTCCACTGGCTGTTGAGGTTTATCTGTCGGTTGTTGGCGATAGTGTTACCGAGCGACGTGCCGTCCTCAAGGTCCGAACCGCGCATCCAGTTGTATGTAGCGTTGTACGAGCCGTCGGCTGTGAGCCAGTCGAACACCGGAATGAGGTTGATAGGCACCTTGTACGATGCCTGGAACGATTGGTTGTACTTCAGCGGTCTGCCCAAATGCTTGATGGATGTCCACACGGAGTCTTTCCATGCCTGATAGCTGTCGGGATAGAGGTCTTTGTTCACTGGTGTGTACGGCTCCTCAATCTCTGCGTTTGTGGCACTTTGAAAGTTCATGTGTAAGTTCTTCGTGAGATCCCAGCGCAGGTTGAACTCGCGGTTCCACAAGAACTGTGACGAGAACGTGAGCGGCAGCTTCTGGTTCTCGGTCGACTCCATGTCGCGCTCCTGCAGCTCATAGTAGTTGCGTGTGATGTCTGTGTTGAACGCCACATTCTGCGGCAGCCAGTTCAGTCCGAACTTCTTCGGCAGATCGAGCCACTTTGAGCGTTTCTTTATCTTCTTGAATGGCTCCCATGCCTTGTACACCGGCGACCACGAATAGTTGAATGCACCGCGCCAGTTGTCCTCGCGCTCGTAGATAGTCGTCTCACCCGTGGTGTAGCTGTGGCTATGACTGTACGAGAACGAGAAGTTTGCCGGGTCGTAAGGCATCGGGTGGCGCTTGTTCTGTATGCCGACACGCACGTTCGACAGCGAGAAGTTGGTCTGCGTCACTTTCGTCACGGCGAGACTCTCAATCGAGTCGCGCTCGTGCTTAGAGCCAGCCGCTTCGAGAGCGTCGTCGAGCTCCATGTCGGTGTCAAGCGGATTATACTTTGGCGATGTCTTCTCCTTAGTCACCGAGTAGTAGAGCGGTGCCGTCACTTTCGCCTTGTCGGGGAAGAACTTGCCGAGCTCTACGTTTGCCGTAACGGTGTAGTTGGAGTAGTTGTCGGTAGAACGCTGTGCCACGCCCTCCTCCAGTCCGCCGAAACCTGCCGAGCTGTATTTGCCCTGCACGTTGACGGTGCCGAGATCGGAGAGTTGCAGGTTGAGCGTGCCCTGTGCAGCCCAACCGCCCGAGTTGTTGAATTCCTTCAGTCGGAGCTCGTTCACCCAGACCTCACCACTCTTCACCTCGCCCGAGTTGTTGCGCACACCGATGACCATTGTCTTCACCTCGCCCAGCGTCGGATTACCCATCACCGAGATGCGGTTCTTAGGCTGGTCGGGGTCGTACGCCGAGTAGAGTCGGTTGAACGAAGCCTGTCCGTGCGCCTTCGCCTTGTTGCGTTCCTTCTTCAAGCCGATGAGCTTAGAGAGAGCTATGTCGAGCATGTTCTCCTCGGGCCACACGGCGCGGGCATCGGTAACCGAGAAGCGTCCGTACTTGCCTGGCTCGGTCAGCTTCAGCGGTATCTCGTACTCGTAGAAGTTGCTCTTGTAGTCGGAACCGAGACGTATGAACACCGACAGCTGTCCGTCCTCAAGGTTAGTCTGGTTGGGCTGGAAAGCATTGGCGTGCACGAACATCTGCAGGCGTTTGTACTGTCTGAGGTCGAGCGATGTGTTCTTGTACACCGCCTTCGCCTCGCCTGTGCCGAGCGTGGTTACGCTCATCGAGAGTGCCTGCTCGTTGTTCTCAACGAGCTGTGGCTGCGTGGGGTCCTGTCCGCGCTTGATGCCCGGCGGCAGGATATAGTTGACGGGCTGCTTGTCGTTGTTCTCCTCGATGTTCACGGCGCTCACCACGAGCTTGCCCGACGTAGAAGCCGAGTTGTCGAGGTTCTGCTCGTAGACGCGCCACTCGCCACGCACGAGGTCGAGTGTGCCGAAGCGCAGCACGATAGGATGCTTGAAGCCGGTGAGGAACATACGCATGAAGCGCATGGATGTGAAGTCGTTGATTGCGCCGAACTTCTTCTCGTACTCGCGCAGTGGGATGCGGAACTGGTACCAGTTGACGGTCTCTGTCTTGTTGTTGCGCAACTGGTGGGTGTCCTCGCGCTTGTCTACGATGTAGTTCTTGCCCACCTCGAGGTCTTCGGGGCGGATAGACACGCGATACTGGAAGAACTTCTCGTACTCGTTGAGCGTGTAGTCCTGGTTGATATCCTCAACGTCGGGTGTCGACTTGTACGATGTGTCGTAGCTCTCGGTGCGCGAGTCGTTGTCGGGCGAGTTGCCCTGTGGGTTGTTTATGTACTTGTAGCGGCGCAGGATGGGTGCCTTTATCTTGTCGTAGTCGGAACCGCGGAAGTAGTGGTAGTTGTCGCCTGCCGGGTCTGCCCAGATTGAGTCCCACACGGCAGGGTTCACCTTGCCCTGCACCTCGCGCAGGAAGTCCTGATAGCTCTCCCACTTCTGCTCCTCCTCGTCGTTGAGTCCGTTGAAGCCCACGTCCTGCAGCGCACGCGAGCCCTTCGATGTTGCGAAGGCGTACACGACGGTAGCCTGGTTGGGCACCTTACCCCACTGCGTTGTAGTGAAGTTCTGCGAGCCGTCTACGGGCATACCGCTCTCGTAGAACTTCTTGCCGTCGCGCAGAATATCCTCGCTCATCTCGCCGAGGTTGATGTAGAAGTCGCCGCCGTAGTCGGCAGCCACGCCCTGCTCGCGTGTATAGATGAACGGGTCGAGCATCCAGAACTCGATGTACTCGATGTTGGCAGCCTCGAAGTCGTTGGTGTCGAGCTTACGCATCATACCGCCCCAACGCTTCTGCGGATTGTTGAGTGTGCCGTCGTAGTTGAGGTCGGGGTCGAAGTTGTACGGGCCGCGCTCGTTTGGGTAGTAAGCGAGGTTAAGGATGTTGAGCATCGACGAGTTGCCGTTGTATGCGCTCTGGTCGCGGGCTGGGAACAGCTCGCTCACATAGAACTCGCGAACGTAGTGGTTAGACAGCTGGTCGAGGTCGCTCTTGATGTGGCTCGGTGTGAGCGACGAAGAGCGGCGTGTGAAGAGCGGGTCGATGGTGTACCACGCCAGGCGCGAGCGGTTGAAGCCCGAGCGCAGCGTAGACTTGTCGCCCGACTCGGGGAACATCGACGGCACCGACGAGATTATCCACGACGTAGGTGTAGACACGTCGATGGTGTTCTTGGTGTTCTCGAAGTCGTCGATGTACGAGGCGTTGTCCTGCGTGCCGCTGCTCTGTCCGGCTATGAGTTGCGCGAACTCGCCTGAGAACGAGATGCTCGACGGCTGTGTGAGATGCAGGAAGGGCAGCTTGTCGAGCATGTTCGTGAGCCACTGGCTCTGCTTCTTCCAGTTGATGTTCAAGCCCCAGATGGTGTTGTTGAGCGGCTCCGAGCCCATGTTCACCTTGTTGGTGAGAGCCTGTTCGGAGAGGTGCTGGAACGTACCCGAGAGCTGGAAGTCCTTCGAGAAGTCGTACTCCCAGTTCATGCCGAACATCGTCTTGCGCTCCTGTCCGTAGTCGGTGTTGCTTTCGAGCGACACGTTCACGGCGGTGCCGGCATCGATGATGCTCTGGTTGAGGATGGTCACCTCGCCGCCCGAGTAGTCTACCGAGTAGTCGGTGCCTTCGGCGAGCGTGACGCCGCCTGCCGTAACTACCACCGAGCCTTGCGGAATGTTGTATGCGCCGAGCGAGATGACGTTAGCCGATGTGCCGCGGAACTGTCCCATGAGCACGTACTTGTCCTTCTCGGCTATCTGTTTAGCCACGATTTTCGTAGAGTCGTAAAGCTCGGTGAAGGCATACTTCGCAGCCTTGTCTGCCGCCACGCCGTTCTTCAGAAGCGTCTCGTACATATAGCTGCCGAACGGTTCGGCTACGGGGAAGAACACGCGTCCGTTCGTCACGGTGTAGCCCTCCACGTAGTCGAAGTAGCCGTTGGGGTGCGCCTTGTTGTTATTGTCGAGTCGGTCGGCTCCGAGGAACTTTATGAGGGTCTGGTTCTTCACCTGTGGCTCGGGTATGTATGTGAGGTAGACACCGGCGGTGTCGCTCTGGAACTTCACATCCAAGCGGAACTTCTCCTTCTCCACCGACGATGCGAGGTAGTACACGTTCTTCATCATCAAGCCCCAGTTGCCCTGATGTGGGTTGTTGCTGGTGTTCTTCAGTGCCTTCACGTAGAGCGCCTTGTTCGAGTCGGTGATGTCCGAGGCGAACTCGCCCACCTGGTATGTCACGCCGCCGTATGTGTACTCGTAAGCCACGGCGAGCACCTGGTCGGTCTGCAGCGATGTCTTCAGCGAGATGTAGCCTAAAGCCTTGTTCACGGTGTACTCCGACGAGTTGAGCAGGCGCGCACGCTCCAGCTTCTCGTAGTCGGATCCGCCCACGAAACCGGCTATTCCGTCGAGCACGGTAGACGTCTGGTCGATGTCGCGTGCGGCGTCGTACTGCGATGTCATGGCTGCATACTCCGAGTTGGCAGCATTGGCAGGCACGGGCTGACCCGTGATGCCCCACAGATTGTTCGACACGCGGTTGTTCTCGCCCAAGTCGGTGAGGGCGATGATGTTACGTGTGTTCGACGTTACGCCCGACTTGTTCGTCACCCACACCTCCACGCGGTTGATAGTGATGCCCGATGTGAGGTTGGGCAGCGAGCGCATCGACTCGTCGTAGCGGTCGTGGAAGTACTGTGCGAGGAAGAAGTGGCGGTTCTCTTCGTAGTTGGCTGCGTCTATCTCGAACGGCGTGAACTGCTTGCCGCCCTTCGACGACACCGACTTCGACGACGACTTCTTCTGCGAGGCTACGAGCTGCAGCTTGAGCTTGCCGAACTGCAGGTCGGTGCGCAGACCGAAGAGCGAAGAAGCTCCGCGCACGAGCGACGAGTTGGAGGGGAACGACACGTTGCCAGCCTCGATGAGCTTCACAATCTCGTCCTCCTTGCCGTCGTACTTCAACTTGAGGCTCTGCGCGTCGAAGTCGAACGTAGCATCGGTGTTGTAGTTGAGGTTCATGTTCACCTTGTCGCCCACACGACCGTTCAGACTAACGTTTATCTTCTCGTCGAAGTCCATCGTGGTGGTCTTGCGGTTGCGCACGGGCAGCGACGGGTTGTCGATGCTCTTCATCGTGGCACCGAACTTCAGCTCGGCAGTACCCTGCGTCTTGATGCGCACACCGCCCGGTCCGAATATCTTCTCAGCCGGTCCGAGGTCGAAGTGCATGTCGGTGAAGTCGAACTTCTCCTTGCCCTTAGCCTGGTATATCTCGTCGTTCTTCTTGCGGAAGAACTGGTTCATCATGCGGCGCTCGCTCCACTTGCGATACTCCTCCTGCGTCATCATAAACGGGGCGTTGATGTACGAGTCGGATATCTTCGAGCCGATGATGTAGCGGTCGAGCGAGTCGTTGTACACCACGTCCTGCTTCAGATTGTCTGGACGCTTCAGGTCGGCAGCATTCTGGTCGAGGTCGTCGAGCGTGATGGGCAGCGTGCGCTGTATCTTCCAACGCAGATGCAGCAGCGAGTCGGGTATCGAGTCCTCGTTCTCGAGCTTCGGCTGCGCCTTGATAGCGAGCGTGTCTGGGCGGTAGACATTGGCATCAGCATTGGCATCGCGCTGCGGAGCCGCGTCGCGCGTCTTGCGCACAGAGAGCTTGCGCTGCGGTCGTTGCGGTGTCTGCGTGATGGCATACGATGCCACAGCCGCCATAATCATTATGACGACCATCATGCGAGCCGTGCCGAGCGAACGAAGCGCCTGCAGCCTACACTTTAAAAATCGGTTTATAATATTTATGAAATTCAAAATCAGCTTATTTATAGGAGGCTACGGCATCCCTGCCGTAGCCACGCAGCCACCAACTTATTTACTTAATCTGCTTCAACGCCAACTTCACCACCTGCTCTACTGGCAGCGTAGCATCGTCGGTGAGTATCGCCGTAACCACCTTAGCCGTTGGCGCAGGCGAGAAGCCGAGCATCGTGAGCGCAGCCACCGCCTCGTCGCGCACATCGACGGGTATTGTGCTGTCGGCAGCCGTGCCGGCAGACACCTCCTGCGCTATACCCAGCGAGAGAATCTTGTCCTTCAGGTCGACAATGATGCGCTGCGCAGTCTTCAGACCGATGCCCTTCACACTCTTCAACACGCGCTCGTTGCCCGTAGAGATGGCATTGCAGAGCTCCGACGGCGATGCCGACGAGAGAATCATACGCGCCGTGTTGGCTCCCACACCCGACACGGTGATGAGCAGACGGTAGAGGTCGCGCTCCTGCTTCGACGCAAAGCCAAAGAATGTGTAACTATCGTCGCGACCGCCAGTGACAAGTGCCTCGTGCACAAACAGTTTCACGTTCTGCTTGCCCTGTATCGCCTCGTATGTATTCAGCGAAATATTCAGCGCATAACCCACGCCGTAAGCCTCAACAATGGCTTGCGCCGGAGTGAGTTCTGCCAGTTCGCCCTTTATGTAATCAATCATTTCTCAGTACGTTTTATTCGTTGTTTTGTTGTCAGCATTAAGCCCTCAAAGTGCTTAACGTTTATTAATAACGTACCTTTCCGCAATTTATTATATACGCAGGCGCAGTTTGTTGCAGATACAGCCGCAGTTTGTTGAATGTGTTAGTGCGGTTTATTGTAGATACAGGCACTGTTTGTTGCAGATACAGGCGCAGTTTGGTCGCTCTTCACCACATGTTTTGTCATCGTTGCGCGTTCGCCACCCGATCAGATTCCGTTCGCAACCCAATCAGATTCCGTCCGCCACCCAATCAGATTCCGTCCGCTACCCGATCAGATTCCGTCCGCCGCCCGTAGGAGGATATGGCATCTTGCCATATCCACGCAGCCCTCATAGGGGGTGCAGCGGTCTCCGCTGCACCAACCAAGCAATCAACCAACCAAGCAATCAACCAACCAAACAATCAAACACCAAACCAAACACCAAACAAACACCCAACCAACAAACCATTTTAATTTTACCCATCAAAAGCAGCCATATATCCAACAAAAACACTAACTTTGCAAATCCATAAAAACTCCAACCATATGCCCAACACAAACACCATCTTCACAGAAGAACATAACATCCAAACACCCTGCAAGCTCTTCGTCGTGGGCGACCCACAGGTGCTGCTCATACAGCCGTCGGCACGCCACGAGGAAAAGAACGACGGTGTGCGACGCGAGGTCGACCTTATTGCACAGGCGAGCCCCACAGGCTTCGCCATGGTCTTCTTCGACTGCGTTGAGTGGGCGCGTGCGCTCATGCCGTGGGCTGACGATGCAGTGTCGCGCGACGCGGAGGTGGGCAGGCACGCTCCCGACACGCTGCGCTTCATTGAGCAGACCCTACTGCCGTGGCTTCGCGAGCGTTTCGGCGCACTGCCCTGTATCATCGGCGGCTACTCGCTCGGCGGACTCTTCGCCCTTTGGGCTGCACGCAACACCGATGCCTTCGCCGCCGTAGCTGCCGCTTCACCTTCGCTCTGGATTAACGGTTGGGGCGAATATGCCGCTGCGCATCCCATCCTATCGCCACAAGCAACAATTCAAAACTCAAAATTCTTGCTCTGGCAAGCGTCTCTTCGAGCCGAGCGCAAAACTCAAAACTCAGAATCGCACTCCAGCACAATTCACCTCTCCCTCGGCGACCGCGAAGAGCACTGTCGCAACCAGCGCATGAAGCGCATCGGCGACTGCGTGCGTGCAGAGCACGCCCTACTCTGCCAGCAACTCTCCCCCACCGCCGTCACCCTGCGCTGGCACGAAGGCGGACACTTCGGTGCCGAAGCAGAGCGCACAGCGGAAGCATTCGCATGGTGCATAGAACAATTAGTACATAATTTTCAACAGCCACAAAAATAACACCAAATGATATACTTAAATAGCTTTAATTTGCCCCCAATAGACGAGGAAGAACACTTCTTAAATTCCTTTCGCCGTACATGCTACGACTCATACTATCCATTCAACTTCTTCACATCCGACAAACAACTTGGGCGTATCGACTTTTCGGACATCACAATACTATGCGGAAGCAACGGTTCGGGGAAAAGTACATTGCTAAATATCATAGCCGAGAAACTAAAACTGTATAGAAAAACCACCTATAACAAGACCCATTTCTTCGACCCCTACCTTGAGAAATGTCGTTACGAATTAAGCGTACACGACCCACTACAACTAAAAAGCCTCAAACGCTTATCAAAGATAATAACAAGCGACGACGTGTTTAGCAACATCATCGAGGTTCGTGAAAGGAATGAAAATCTGAACTTCAAACGCGAATTGATTTTCAACGAGAAGAATAACATAAATCGGTACGGCAGACAAGGACCACGCGGATTTAACACTGATGACCCACAAAGCATGAAAGCATACACCGACTATCATCAAAAGAGAAAACAATCGGGCTCCAGATACGTTCGAGAAAACGTCGGAGTAGACGAAAGAACCTACTCAAATGGCGAAAACGGCTTTAAATACTTCACCGACTCTATCCAACCCGGAGGCCTGTATCTATTAGACGAGCCCGAGAATTCGCTATCGGCAGAGATGCAGCTCGAACTGGTGCAATTCATCATCGGTATGGCACGGTTCTACGATTGCCAGTTCATCATGTCAACCCATAGTCCATTCCTCTTGTCTATACCTTACGCCAAGATATATGATATGGACAACTCGCCCGTTTCTGTGTGCAAGTGGACCGACCTACCCAGCGTAAGAATTTATTACGAATTCTTCAAAGACCACGATTGCGAATTCAACAGAATCTAAACACAAACCCAACAACGCTTAGACCCACAACAACCAGAGTCGACGAATATTGATAGCCGACGGAATATTTTTTATAAATAAGGTGTATAATTCAAATAAAACCCTTATCTTTGCAGAAACATCTCTCCTAACGGAGAACAAACACAAGGTGTGAATTTCATAAAAGTTCTTGCAACTTTTGAGATATGACTTACTAATATATTTTTTGCATGCAATTAGTAATGACTATGCTTTTGCTATCGCCACCTATGGCGATGTGCAAGGACATAAAGTAGACGGCGAAGATGACGCAGGATTGCTTAGATTCACCTTCTACAGCCAGTGTAAGCCAACGCTTACCAAAGGGCATTCACATAATCGGGGCTGACAAACCATCGGCACCGAGAGTAGAAACTATACCCATACCGAAACACAGTAGCTATTATAAAGATGTTGCTCAGCAGCCCACCTCCTGGAGCTATCTGTTCATACATCACATGGCAGTAAAGTCGTTTCAGAAGTGGCTTGAAGCATACAACGCCGACAACACCCACCCCACTAAACAACCCTTCTTCATACACCAAGCCACCAGCTACGCCTACAAAAATGCGGAGACACAACGCGGTGTCAAGAAAATCGTGAAGCCCACCATCAGCGGCCTCGTCTTTCTGCAAGGCACCGTGAAGAACATCCAGAAGTTCCTATCACAATATTTTCCTCAGTACCACTTAGTAAACGACCGTTGCCACGGGCGTCCTGCCTCCATACGCGATGCCATCATGCAGCCCTTTATGAACGTACTGAAAGCCCACCCCGAGCAAGTCACTCTCCTCAACGCCCCCATCGAGAAGTTCGCCAAAGACCACGTGAAGCTCCGCGTCCTCACCGGTCCCTTCAAAGACTACGAAGGCTACATCATCCGCATCGACCGCAACCGCCAACTCGTCTTCAACTTCGCCGGCCGCGCCGTCGCACTCAGAGGCGTGCACCAAGAAGATTTTGAGGTGGCAGAATAGATAGCACAACAATCTTTCAACGCCAATATCTATGCACTTACAAAAAGGACCCATACAAAAGGACTATACTCTAAATTGAATACTAACTTTCAGTTCATTCAAAGAGCGATTAGTTCACTTTAACGGGACTGTAATGATAAAATTTATAGATGATTATGTTAGAAATCAAAGATATATGCTCAGCATACCTTGAAGGTTATTTTTATGCCAAGATAACAGAGCATCTTATTACAGATAAGATTCAGAATTCTAATCTTGACATTCTCAAGAAAACTGCTATTGAATGTATGAAAGATTACATCGAACACTCAGCTTTTTCTAATGAAGAGAAAGAGAAGATGCAAAATAATTATGAGCATTGGGCAGATATAACTTTGCATGGAATCAAGCAACGATTACGTGACAGTGATAAATTGTTTGAATAGGTACAAAATAGCGCATTTACTAAAATAAAATAGCAATGGAAATAACATCAGAATGGTTAGCACCTATATTAACATCTTTAGCTGCAATCATAGCGGCTGTGTTTACTTGTAGATGGCAAATGCAGACTGAGTTGCGAAAGATATTGGAAAATTATGTGTCAGACAAGAAATACAAGGCTTATTATAATGCTGTCAACTTGTTTTACACTATAATGAATGAGAATAAACAAAAGGAAGTACAAACTTCTCCCATATCTTCAGATAAATTTGAAGTAATGCTGAAGGTCAAACAAGACCTTTTCGTATATGGTTCAGATGAGGCTTTCAGAACTTTTACAAGGTTTCTTTGTAGAAGCACTAACGACCAACAGCAAGATTATTTTACCCCTTTCTTGGATTTTATGGTAATCGTAAGAAAGGAGATGTCTGGGGGTAAGAGCAAAATAACAACAGATGATATTATGTTGAATTTGATGCAAAGTCACAAAGAGCTTCAAAAATATCATGATTTCATGAAGAACATCAGAAAAACATAAATGAATATTTCTGATAGAAACATCATTACTTTTTGATATAAACTCATTAGTGTCCCGCTAAAATCTGGACACCAACGAACTGAGTTCTGTTCAAAAAAAACGGTAAGCACTCAAATTAGGGCTTAAATTAGAAAGAAGTATCTTTGCTGCCGAACTAAAAACATTTGATTTATGTACAGCAGTGAAGATTTGGAACTTTTTCGATAAGTCATGAGCAAAGCAAGCTTGCTTGAACTTTGCCATGGCGAGAAAAAGTATGAAACTTTTTCGATAAGTGAGAACAATAAAAGCTTGCTTTCAGATTGTCGAGCGAAGAATTTTCATGCAAACGAGCGCAGAGCCAAACTTGTTTGAACTATGCCGAGTGCAGCCGAAAATCACTTGTGTGTAATATGTATGAAATAGTTAATAAACAAGTAAATTTTTTAACATCTCAATATATAGGCACTTTTGCAAGTGCCTATACAAAGGGCTATGCCCTAAATTGAGTACTAACAAATGATATAATAAATAATGTATCTTAAAATGAAACAGAATTACAACAAACACATAAAGTTGCTTTGTGCCACTTGTGGCTCAGGTGATTTTTTCGAAAAGAACGAAAAGACAGATGTCATTACTTGTAAAAAGTGCAATCGTGTTTACCATGGAGGTTATGACGAGCTTGTAGAGCTAAACCAAAAAAACATAAACTCCGAAGTAGAAAGCATGAAGCAGGAAGTGAAAAAAGACATTATTAAAGACTTGAACAGCATGTTTAAGAAAACTGGCTTTAAACTTAAATAATATGGAACAATTTACAATCGCAAATTGGATTGCCTTGGCAAGCGTTATCATCTCACTTGTAGCCTTGGTCAAGTCTTTCTTAACAGACCGGAAAGCCAAGGATTTAGATTTACTGTTAAAAGAGCAGCAGATTCAAACACACAAGCAAGAAGTTATCGAGAGTCAAAAGGCAGACATTGAAGTCAATGTTATCCAAACGCCACGCGGTGAAATGAACTGTTTGAAATTTTACAATAAAGGGAAAGCAATCGCGCAGAAAATCAATTTTGAGATAACAGATGATCCCGAGAACGACATTACACTTCGTATGCCAAAAGATTTCTTGCCCTATCCAAAGTTACACCCACAACAAAGTTTTGAAATAAGATTTCTCAATCTAGCCCAGAAGCCACATCAAACAATAAAGATTGTTTGGGACGATGCCTTTGAAAAGAGCAGAAGCAAAGAAATGACAGTGGACATGTAATTCTGAAAACATTTTAATTTTTTAGCAAATACATAATGGAAGTTGGTGAGAAAATTGATAATTATGTCATTACGGAAGTTCTGGCAGGTGGAATGTCGGAAGTATATCGTGTTTTCGACAGTACAGAACGATATGTTCTAAAGATTGTCAAGGCTGATGCTACGGAAGAAGACATAAGATTATTCCGTAGAGAGATTCGAATTCTCCAAAAACTTAAACACCCTAACATCATGGAGATTGTGGCAGATACATATAATGCTGATAGACCATATTATGTGATGCCAAACTGTGGAAAGTCTTTTGTAGAATTGGCGTGTAGTCAAATGACTGATTTTGAATTGTTAAACTATGCCGTACCATTTTGTGAAGCAATTCAATATGCCCATGAATCAGAAGTTTACCACCGTGACATCAAGCCACAAAACGTATTGTTGTACAAGGGTATAGTAAAAGTCTCTGACTTCGGATTATCTCGATTTGTCAACCGTGACACAGCGACCATGACAAAAACAAGTACCACAGCAGGAACTGCTGGATATATGCCTCCTGAATATCTCACAGGTGAGTTTAAGAATGGTACTGTTGAAAGTGATATCTATATGATAGGCAAAACTTTGTACTATGTCTTTAGCCATGGCAAAGATATAAGTAATGTCAGAGCAGAAATGGTTTCAGTTCCGATTTTTTCTATTGTGGATAAATGTACAAAAGATACTCCAACACAACGTTACTCGTCTGTTTCAACAATAGTCAATGAATTAAAGAAATATCGAGAGTTGTTGGAAGCAGCGGAAACAGCCCCCAAAACAATAAAAGAAATTAAGGCAACTTATAAGCCAAACACGCCACAATACAACAAAGAGGTATTTAAGACACTGAGTACTTTAGGATATAATCCGATGGATTGGGGCGATGTTTTGCAAGAATTGAGAGATCAAGAATTGGTACAAGTGTTGACGTACAATCGTGATTCCATTGTTTCCTTGTCATTACACTTCATTGATTGCATAAAAAATCCAAGCGATTTTGTACAATTTGATGATATTGATGAATATGCGAGGTTTACAAAGATTTTAGTAAACTTAAACACAGATGAATCTATCAAGCAGAGCCTTATTTTTTTTATGTTGAATACGGCTATCACCTTCAATCGTTTTACTGCAATGAAAGTTGTCGCAAACATTCTAAATGAGCAAATAGATAGAGATTATGAGAGATATAAGATTTTCGTAATGCTTCAAAAGAAGCAATTAGAGAGCATTTGTGAGTCGTTGAATGCTGATTCTGAGTTCAATGATAAGATAAAAGCTTTATTAAAAACTAAATAAAGGAACATCGAATAGAGGAAATAATGATTCCCACTAGAATCGAAAGATTTAACAGTTAAATATGAGGTTTCTGAGCTTGATAATTTTTCTTTTCTGAGATATAATGAATTTTTACATATAGATGTATGACGCAAACATTATAGAAGTTTGCCGTTTTTTCAAATTGCTAATGTACAATAGTTCGTTAAAATTTGAGATAATGGCTAAGCAGCTTTACGTTGCCAGCC
>ENA-OVGJ01000665-OVGJ01000665.1-human-gut-metagenome-genome-assembly--contig:-NODE-665-length-14939-cov-38.365762_pt1 | contig 14939 bp, 15 predicted proteins | sample MGYA00237772_ERZ505423 | MGnify/ENA primary metagenome ERZ505423 (study PRJEB26158, sample SAMN06016386) | human gut metagenome | biome: human gut; feature: ankylosing spondylitis patient; material...
ACGCGTCCCCGCGTCGGTATTTGCTTGTCAAGGCTCGATGCCTTGACAAGCAAATACAAGATTATCACCAGGTTATGTCCCAAAGTTAGTATCAAAATGATGTAACCTCATAACCTTCAAACTAAAAACCGATTTATTAGGAAAATGAAATCGAAAAATATCGTTATCAGCATATTGATGCTCTGCTTCTTTTCTATGGGTTTTGTCGACCTCGTGGGCATTGCATCGAACTATGTGAAGGCCGACCTCTCACTCACTGACACAGAGGCCAACCTCTTCCCTTCACTCGTATTCTTTTGGTTCTTGATATTCAGCGTACCTACGGGCGTATTGATGAACAAGATAGGGCGCAAGCGCACCGTAGTGGTGAGCCTTGTCGTGACCTTTGCCTCACTGTTGCTCCCCTTGTTTGGTGAGAGTTATACGTTGATGCTCATTGCCTTCTCGCTCTTAGGCATTGGCAATGCCATAATGCAGACCTCGCTCAACCCCCTGTTGAGCAACGTGGTACGCGGTGGCAACCTATCGAGTGTGCTTACTTTTGGCCAGTTTATTAAGGCCATAGCTTCGTTCTTAGCTCCTATCATTGCCTCTTGGGGCGCGAGTTACAATGCTTTCGGACTGGGTTGGCACATACTCTTCCCTATTTACATGCTTATTGCTATCTTTGCCACGTTCACGCTCTCAGCTGTCCCCATTGATGAGGAACCTGCCGACCGAGCTTCGGGCTTTGGTGCTTGCTTCCGATTATTGAATAAGCCTTTCATATTGATTTGCTTTGTCTCTATCATGTGTCACGTTGGCATTGATGTAGGTACCAACACAACGGCTCCCAAACTCCTCCAAGAGCACTTGGGCCTAACGTTGGCCGAGGCCGGATTTGCCACAAGCCTTTACTTCATCTTCCGCACAGCGGGTTGCTTCATTGGGGCTTTCCTGTTGCGCAAGGTAAGCGAACGTTCATTCTTTATTATTAGCGTAATGATGATGGTGTTGGCTATGGCGGGGTTCCTCTGCTTGCATAGTCAATGGGCACTTTATGCTTGCGTTGCCTTGGTAGGATTTGGTAATTCTAACATTTTCCCTATCACCTTTGCACAAGCTCTCAAGGCTTGTCCTGATAAGAAGAACGAAGTGTCGGGACTGATGATTATGGGCCTCTTTGGTGGCACGATTATTCCCCTCGCTATGGGCTACATGAGCGATGCCTTCGGCAGCCAAAGTGGAGCGGTCGTAGTAATGGCCGTAGCCGTGGCTTACTTGGTATTTTACTGTTTTAAGATTAAATAGTTGACGCTTGCTTAGTTAACTCGTTACTCCTCTCAAAAAAAATATATAAAAGAAGAAATGAAATACGTTATAGGTCTGGGTGAAGTATTATGGGATGTGCTTCCCTCAGGTAAACAAATCGGTGGTGCTCCCGCCAACTTTGCTTTTCATGTATCACAATTTGGGATTCCTGTTCGCGTCGTATCAGCCATTGGCGAAGACGACTTAGGACGCGAAACGCGAGAAGTCTTTGCCAAACGCAATTTGATTGCCATTATGCCCTCCTTGCCCCAACCTACGGGCACCGTGTTGGCACAGATTGATGAAGCGGGTGTAGCTCACTACCACTTCCCCGATGACGTGGCATGGGACAACATTCCCTTCACGCCCGAAATGGAACAGCTGGCACGCGAGACGCAAGCCGTCTGTTGGGGTTCGTTGGCACAACGCAGCGAACGTTCGCGCCAGAGCATACTAAAGTTTGTTGATGCCGTGCCTTCAGGTAAGGGACAATACAAGATATTCGATATTAATCTGCGTCAGAATTTCTATACCAAAGAGATTATCACAGCCTCTCTTGAGCGCGCCAACGTGTTGAAGATAAATGATGAAGAACTTGTCATCGTAGCTCGTCTCTTTGGCCTACAAGGTACCGATCTCGAAGCCAAGAGCCGCACCCTATTGAGTGAGTATAACCTTGATATGGTCATCCTCACTTGTGGTGAGAATGGTAGTTACATATTCACACCTGCTACTGAGGACAATCCATTAGGTGGCACCTCCTTTATGGAGACACCTCGCGTAAAGGTGAGCGACACGATTGGTGCCGGCGACTCCTTTACGGGTACTCTCGTAGCCTCACTCATAGAGGGACTGAGCATACGCGAAGCTCACGCTCGCGCCGTCCGTGTAAGTGCCTACGTTTGCACCCAAGCGGGAGCTATGCCGATATTGCCAGAAGAGGTAAAGAATTGATAAACTGGGGCCTCTCCCCCTACCCCCCTCCCCGGTCGGGGAGGGGGTTAGGGGGAGAGGCCCTAATTTTATTTTTCGCGTCGCAGCGGATAATCGCCTCTGAGCTTTTCAAAAAGTTCAGGGGCTTTTTTTAGTGCCTCGCTATCACGCGTAGGGTCGTAAAAACGCAGTTCGGGAGCGAGGAGGTGACCTGAGCCTTCAGGGTAGTAAGCGTAGCCGTTGGGCAGCGTGGGGGCGGTAATGGTAGCAAAAGGCGTGGCATCAAGTCCGAAGTGATGTGCTACAGCCGTGAGTGCCATGCGCGTGCCATTCGCCTTGCCGTCGGCACTATAGCCTGCAATGTGGGGTGTGCCTAAAAATACACGTTGCAGAAGTGAGGGGAGAGGCTGCGGCTCGTTCTCCCACGTATCAACAACGGCCGTGCGTAGGTGGCCTTGTTCGAGTGCGTGGAGTAGTGCTTGATTGTCCACCACTTCGCCACGACTGCTATTAATGAGTACAGTCGAGGGACGCAGTGACTGTAAGAAGGCGGCATCGGCTATGTGGTAGGTAGCATAAGGGGAGGGGTGGCGCGTTAGCGGAGTGTGGAAGGTAATGACATCAGCTTCGCGTGCCAGTGTGGTGAGCGATGTGAATGCAGCGTCTCCCTCGCGTTCCGCACGAGGAGGGTCGCAGAGCAAGATTTGACGAAAGCCGAGACGCTCGGCCATGCGCAGTACTTCCTTTCCTACGTGGCCTACGCCCACAATGCCGAGCGTTAGATGCTGAAACACGCTACGGTCAAGGTCTGTAGCGCAGACGGGGGCTGAGGCCAGAGAGCGCGTGCGTTGTTCGTCCCAACAGCCGTGGGCTGCGAGTAAGAGTAAGGCCGACTCCACATATTGTGCTACACTGCGTGCATTGCAACCGGGGCAGTTGGTCCACGCGATGCCTGCTTCCTTCAGATAGTCAGTGTCGATATGGTCGTAACCAATCGTGGCCGTGGCAATAAATTGTACACGCGAGCCTTCGAGCAAAGCACGATTGCAGTGTGTGCGCGTGCGAATGATAAGGGCATCAGCCTCGCGCACGTCGGAGGCTGTAATTTCTGCTCCAGGTAGGTAGGTGCAAGTGCCAAGTTGTTCGGCATAGCCACGTATGAAGGGTATTTTTGAGTCTATTACGAGATGCATGGGGGAGAATGTGTTAATGTGCTAATGAGCTAATGAGCTAATGTGTTAATGTGCTAATGTGAGAACGTATATAGAATAATTGAACGAGAAAGGAAACAAACTATATTCTGTTTGTTTCCTTTCTCGTTTTATCTGTTTCGGTTTTTGTAGGAGAAGTTATTGACGTTCGAGATAGGCCGTTATCGTATCAGTAGAGATGCCTGTAACTTTTGAGATGAAGTCAACATCACAGCCTTGTTGTATCATTGCTTGTACAATCTTCTGCTCGCCTTTTGCAATACCTTGTTTAAATCCTTCTACAAAACCTTCTACAAATCCTTCTGCATATCCTTTTGCAAATTCTTCTTCCTTCGCAGTATCAATCGAATTTTGAATGTCTCGGAAAGCTTTAAGGCTGTCTTCGTATTCTTTTATGTCCTCTTTGTTAAAGCGAGCTATTTCAGCTTCAGAGAAGAGGCGATTGAAAACGTCCGTTTGTAGACTGAGGGGTTGATTGTCAAGAGTTCGCATAATGGAGATTGATGTACTAAATTAGTGTCTCTGACGACGCACGCTGAGTCCACCGCTTGCCGATCTGGCTTTGGTGGTCTTCTGTTTGGGAGCTTTCGTCTTGGTGACTTTCGTCTTGGCGGCACTCACCTTGGTGGTTCTGCTTGAGGTGCGACGCGAAGGCGTTGAGGTACGGCGGGCAGTGGTGCGGCGGTGGGCAGCCTTGCCAGCTGCAGCGATAGAGTCGGCCTCGGCCTGTGCGATAGAGTCGGCACGGAGCTTAGCATAATAGAGACTGTCGCGGCCGTAGATGTGCTCTTGTACGTCGACCAATTGCTTCTCAATGCGCTTCTGTTCGCGTACCATGGCAGAGTCGTCGGTGCAATAGTTTGAGAGAAGGCGGTCTTGTAAGTTGACCGACTTATAGATGTCGCCTTGGTAACACTTCATGGTGAAGAAGTCGTCGGCCGACATCATAGCTGCGTTGTTGAGCGACGAACCCATGAGCATGAGTTTGCCAAGGTAAGGCGCGATGTCAGACATCTTTACCCAAAACATTGGGTACTGCGCCAGTTCGCCACCAAAGTCAGCATCGCCACGCTTGAGCACAGGGCAGATAGCTGTCACTTGGCTACGGAAGGTCGCGGTGTGTTGGTCGTAGTAGGTACTCTCTTTAATAAAGTAAGCCTTCACTTCGTCAGAGGGTATGTCGGCATCATTGACGCGCACTTTGTCACCCTTCTTCTCGTAGAAGATGTGATAACGATCCATGAGTTGCTTAGCCGTCACCTCATTCTTTGCCGAGAAGTTCTCGTTGCCATCGAGCTTATAGTCATAAGCCTTGATTTGCTTACGCAAGAGGAGTTTGAAGAGGTAAGTGAAGAGATTTTCGCGTCCGTCTTGTGGCGTAGTGGGATAGTAGAGTACGGCATTGGCTTCTTTGGTGAGGTCGATGGTGCGATAGAGGTCGCGCCGCCATGCAGCATCGGAGGGCATGTTCTGTGCCGTAGGAAACTCGCGGTAAGACGAGCCTTGTGGCGCATTGAGCTGTTGCTCTTGTTTTTGCTGCTGTTCGGCACGGCGACGAGGTGGTTGGGCATGACTCTCAGCGAGGCAGCCCGTGGCCAATATAAGGAGTAGAAGGATACGTTTCATATTTAATTGGGGTCAATATGCTAATGTGCTAATGCGTGGTCAATGTGCAAATGCGTGGTCAATGTGCAAATGTGCGAATGTGCAAATGTGCGAATGGTCGCTTTTATTTGCTGCGCTTTATTGCTTGCAAATGCTTTTCGTTGCAAATGCTCAGTTATACAAAGGCGACAATTTGCACATTTGCACATTCTCACATTTACACATTAACCAAGCATTTGCACATTAATGTTAGTTCACAATCACCTCAAGGCTACCATTCAAGTTGCGCGTGATGCCGTCGGGACCGATGGCGCGCACTTTCGATATGTAGAAGCGCTGACCACGACGTAGCTCGCGCATGAGGTTGCGTTGGTTTTCGGTAAAGTTGGCTCCTGCTGAGGGTTCAGGACGGAAGTTGCCCATGCGGTCGGCAAAGACGGTCTCGAAACTCAATACCTTGAACGGAATGTTGAGCAGTCCGTCGTCAATGGCAGCGCCCATGCCAGCAGCACCAATGATAGTACCCTTGGCGATGCGGCCACCGCGGAAGCGGTCGGTGCCTACTCGGATAAAGGCCGTTGGATCGGGCAACTTGCGTACTTGGAAGGTGAACGAACCCATGTTCTGCGGTTTGCCGTTTACGGTGCCACTCACGGTGAAGGTGACGTTCTCGCCCACTTTCGAGGGGCGTGCTGTATACTTGCCCGGTCCTGTCTGGGTAAGCGTACCGCCTGTCATGGTAAGGTGAACCCCCGCGTTGCCGCCTGCGGCCGTTACGCTGATGGGGTTGTTGAAGCCTGCATAGAGTACGTTCATGAGGTCGGCTGCTACGGTAGCGCCCGTAGGAGGAGCGATAACGTTGTAACGTTGCGTAAACTCACGACGTATCATGTCGCCCGCAGCGTTGGGCATTAAGATGTAGCCTGAGAAGGAGTACTGACCAGGTCCGCCCACGGTGAAGTTATACGAACCGTCGGCACTGATGCGTCGGCCGTTGACGTAGATTTCAGGACGTTGGGTGGTATCGACCGCTGCCATAAATATCTTCGAGCGGAATTGGTCGCCAGGGTAGAGCGTGGTAGCTTCGGCCGAAACGTAGGCATTAATTTGATTAACGCGAATGTCCTTTACGTCGATATTGGCCAAGAGATCGTGAATGACTTCATTCTCAGCCTTGCGCACGTCGCTCTGCAACTTGGCCAACATCGTTACGGCAGCGATAGAGGGCATCTCCTCAAACATATACTGTTGCCAATTCTTGCCCACATTGTCTTCACTCTTGGGCACGTCGGTGCTGAGGTTGGAAGCAATGATAGCACGTTGGCGTGGGTCAGTTACGAGCGCGAGAATACGTGTACGGAAGTTGTTTATCGCATCGTAGAGTTGCTTGCCCTTGCCACGAGCTGGGGCTAACATAATGCGGTTAGAGCCTTCAAGGTCTTCCTTATTTTGCAGGTTGTCGGGGTCGGCATCCTTGCCGTCTGCCTCGCGAGCAATGGCAAGGCGCAGGTCGCCAGCAAGGGTATAGAGAGAGTCGCTCATGCGCTTCACTTCCATGGCCTTGTCGTACCACGGCTTTACCTTCGTAGGATTAGACTTATAGGCCGACTCAAAGTCGGCATAGAGTGCCGCATTCTCCTTCATCGCATTGCCTGTGGTGCGCTTGAGACTATCGCCTATGAGCGAGAAGCCTTTCAACACATCACTCGAAACGTTTAGCGCCAACATAGCCATCAACACGATGTACATCAAGTTGATCATCTTTTGGCGGGGAGATACGGGTCGTTTTTTTACTGACATAGCTGTCTATGATAAAGTGCAAATGTGCAAATGTGCAAATGGTCGCCTTTATTTGCTGCGTTTAAGTTAATGTGCGAATGTGCAAATGCGTGGTCAATGTGCAAATGTGCAAATGTGCGAATGTGCAAATGGTCGCTTTAAATTGCTGCGCTTCATTGCGTGCAAATGCTCAGTTATGCAAAGGCGACAATTTGCACATTTGCACATTCTCACATTTGCATATTAACCACGCATTTGCACATTAACCAAGCATTCTCACATTAAATCACTGTCCGCTTGTTTTCTTCAGTGCATCAATCATGCGGCCATAGACGGCATTGAGCTCTTCAATGCGTTTGGCCAACTGGCGTGTCTCGTCATTGATTTGTTCAATAACGCCCACCTGCTTGCTGATGCTTTGGAAGTGGAGATCGTAGGTCTTGTTAATAGCCGTGAGAGTGCGGTTGAGGTTCGCCATCTCCTCGCTATCGTGCGCCAAGCGAGCGCTCTGTTCGTCCACCTTCTGGAAGGTTTCGGCCAAGGTGCGGAGCTTCGCAATGTACTCTTGTGTAGCCTCCTCCATTTCGGGTGAGAGGGCAGCCTGTGCGCGACGTAACAACTCGTCATTGGCCAAACGTATGATTTCGGCCAAACGCTTGGCCTCCGCATCGAAGGGCACGGCACCAGCTGGCGTAGCAGCGGCAATGGCAGCTTGTGCGGCTTCAGTTTCGCTGCGTTGGCTTGTAGCCTGTTCTGTGGGGGCTGCGGCTGAGGGCTGCTGTGGAGCAGTCGTGGTAGCATTGGGGGCTGCAGCAGCTGCTTCGCTACGCATATCAGAGGCCTGTCCACTAACTGCAGTGCCAATGATAATGGTAGGCTGAGCGGGAGCATTTTGCATTTGTGGCGCAGGTTGTGCGCTCGTTGTGCTCGTTGTGCTTGGTGCAGGTTGCGCGTTTTCAACGATGTTCTCTTCTTCTTCCTCTTCCTCCTCATCATCATCGTCGTTGAGTCCGAGACGTTCGGCTATCTGTTCGTCAGTCTCAACGTCATGAGGCAATTCTTTGCCAATCTCTTCTTTGTCGAAGGGACGATCGAAGGCCGAGAGGAAGAACACGACAACCTCCGTACCCATACCAATGAACAACATAAAGTTGCCGCCCGGCAAGTGGGTCAATTTGAACAGGGCACCCAAAATTACGATTGAGGCACCCCATGAATAGGCGTAATTCAAAAACGTTTGTCCTGGTACACTGTCCATCCAATGTTGCAAGCGGACGACTATATTTATTTTGCTCATTTCCTTTCCTTTTTTTGTTGACAAGTTAACGAGTGAGTTTGTCTTTTTTAGTTGACAGGTAAAAGGTAACTTCCTTGTTAACTCGTTAACTCGTCAACTCGTTAACCCAAAAACTCGTTAACTCGTCAACTCGTTAACCCAAAAAGTCGTTAACTATTAAAGAATTCATTTCTTCTTCTTTCCGTTGCTCGTAGCGCTCACTGTGTTAGCCTTAGAGCGAACGCAGCGGAAACCGATGAACGAACGGGGTTGGTTCTGATATTCCCACGTGCGCCAAGCCGAACGAATGTACGACATAGGGTCCTTCCACGAACCGCCACGCACGCTCTTGCGCTTCAATACGTAGGGATCTTCCAAGGCCGCGTTGTACGAGAGTTGCGGGTTGAGGTCGGCCATTGCGTCAACGCCAGCTTCGGTGTAGACCGTACTGGTCCACTCAGCCACGTTGCCCGCCATGTCGAAGAGTCCGTTAGAGTTGGCACCATAGATGCCTACGCGTGAAGTGATAAGGTTGCCATCGTCCGTATAGTTGCCGCGGTCAGGCTTAAAGTTGGCATAGAAACAGCCCTCTTTGCTCTTCGCCTCGATGCCTTCCCAAGGATAAGGGTTACCTTCCTTGCCACGGGCCGCGTATTCCCACTCTATTTCAGTCGGTAGGCGATAGCGTTGAATGTAGCGCGCCTGTGCGCCAAGCCCCTTGAGCAGGTAGTTGGTACGCCAAGCGCAGAAGGCCTGGGCCTGTTCCCACGTTACGCCCACTACGGGGTAGTCATTATAGTTGGCTGACGAGAAGTAGAGCTTCATGTACTGCTCGTTGTTAGCATTCGTAAAGTCATTTACCCACACCGTTGTGTCAGGATAGACGGGTACGATGTACGTGTTCAAGAAGTCGTAAAGGCTTGACAAAGGACGTTCGATGGTCTGACGCACAATCTCACCGTTATCGTCGATGTAAGCCGTATCTTTCGATATCATGACCACTTCATCGGGGTCGATGGGGCGGTCGGTATTGAGTGAACGCTCTTTGGGGTCGAGGCGATACTTACGCAAGGCAGCCTTCTCGTAGTCGAATATCTCGTAACGATAGTTGAGCTGCTTTGTGTCGATCATTCGAGTTCCGTCAATGGGGTGTGTGTAGTACACACTATTGATAGCGCGCTCTTGGTCCTCAGTCGGTTTGCGAGGCAAGGGTTTACTCCAATTGAGGTGAGGCGTAACGGGGTCACCGTTTCTGTCCACTTCAATCTTATACGTCTCGTCGCCACCGTATTGAGGGTCGGCCAAGCGTTCGCGAATGATTGAATCGCGTACCCATTCCACGAACTGGCGGTACATGGCGTTCGTCACTTCGCTTTGGTCCATCCAAAATCCGTCCACAGATATTTCCTTCTGTGGTGTCACGGTGCCCCAAAGCGAGTCATTCTGTTCAAGGCCTACTTTAAGGAAACCGCGCTTTATCTCTACCATGCCATAGGGCGTAGGTTCGGTAAACGAGGCTGCGCGAGCGCCAGTCACTTCGCCGCCGCTCATCATGGCCTTATTGCTTCCCATACACGAACCTAATAGTCCGCATGTGGCCAGCGTTGCTAATATGTATATAATGGTATGTTTCATTCAGTTAATGTGCTAATATGCTAATGTGCTAATATGCTAATGTGCAAATGCTTGGTTAATGTGCAAATGTGAGAATGTGCGAATGATCGCATTTACTTGCTGCGTTTTTTTTGCAATGTGCCTAATGGATAGAATGTGAAAACTCAATTATACAAAGGCGACAATTTGCACATTTGCACATTCTCACATTTGCACATTGGCCAAGCATTGGTCAAGCATTGGACTATAACCATCTCACGCTCCGATGAACGTTCTTTCCACGTTTGGTGAGGTTGAGGTCGAGTCGGTAGCCGAGGGTGATTTCGTGTTGGCCAGCGCCAAGTCCCATGCCCGAGGTGTTGGCCTCGTAAGAGTAGCCGAGGTCAATGCCGTGGAAACGGCCGCCTACGAACCCAGTCACGGAGTGTTGCGGACTGTAGCCTAAGCCAAAGTAAAGTTGTCGCTTCTCGTGTGCATACTGCGCACGCAGTGTGATGTCAGCGCGGAAGGCTGAACCGTCGTAGCGCAAGAGTGCAGAGGGCGTTATAGTATAAAACGTATGACGGAGCGGAATATTGTATGCACCCGTCAAATTATATAAAGATTTTACACGATATTCGTTCGTTTCGCCCAAAGTGACGGTAGGAGCTGTGATGTGTTGCATGGCTACACCCACACTCCAACGACGGTGGGCATAATAAAGGCCTACCGAGGCATCAAACTTTGACCCAGAGATGTCGGTCGTGGGGAAAGCTGGATCGTTGGCGTCGCCCAAGTCGGCCTTTGAACCTTTTAATGTCTCGTTCAGCATATCAGCCTCGGCACCTATACTGAAGGTCCCACCCCATAGCTTAAAGTGATATGCATATTGCAGTGTGAAGCGTTGGTGCGAGAAGAGGCCAATTGCGTCGTTTTGGAAGATAGCTCCCACGCCATGGCGCGTCTTGCCCAATTGAAAGGCCATATCAGCTCCTGCATACATCGTGCTACCACCATCTTCGTAGCCCATAGCGTGCGTTTGCATGGCAGCCGTAATGCTGAGTTGTGGCGAGCGTCCCACCGTGGCTGGATTGAACTGCGGTTCGATCAGCCAGTAGTGAGATAGGGACGGGTCTTGTTGCGCAAACGCCTTTAGGCTCGCCACCGTAGTGATGACGAGCACTCCTATAATATATAGTATACTGCGTGTGGTGCGCATTGATTTGTAACTTTTCACGGCAAAGTTAGTGCAAACCCATAAAAACGCAAAGTTAATGGCCTAAAAACTGCAATTTATCGAAGAGACAGAAATGAACGCGTCGCCCCCAAGTGAGGACGGTGAGGACGTACAACTCAGCCTTAAAAAAGATAAAGGGAAGCAGTACTCACGAGCGTGTGTGAGCTTTTGCTTCCCTGTTTTATCTTGTTAGCCGTGCGGTGCAAGTTAGTGCGGCGCGAGGCTTGGGTTGAGAGAACTGAAACCATTCCTGTAAGTAATTGTTTTCAGCGTGTAAAAGGTTTGATTGTTTTGTTTTAAAAAGTAAGAGCGGTGTTTTAAAGTGGCTGCCCTACGTAAGCGGGGCGGTGAGATTTTTTACTTTTAGAAGTTAAAAGATCGATTGTTTTATTGGGTGTTTGATTGTTTCGGAGGAGAGCTCAGAGACTAAAGAGCTGGTGAAGAAAGTCATCGGTCATGTTGCCCGTAAGGTTGATAAGTCGAAGGTGGTGATCATGTTTCATGAAGAGTACCATCTCAACGATGAACTTTCCGCGTCGGCGCACATAGAGTCGCTTACTCTGTCGTTGAGCATACGACTTATAGCGTGCCGTGTTGCGCTGAGCGAGTTTAAGCGCTTTGGCGTATAATTGGTTTGTCTCGTGTTCGGCCGTGTTGTACACCATGCGTATCGACTTGAGCTGCGAGAGCACTTGGCGCGTATGGTCATTGCCTTCGACGTCAGGTAGCTGCATCATACGTTCGAGCATCAAGGGTGAAACAGTGGTACATTCGAGTGAAGTGCCCTTCGCATAGAGTGACATGTAGCGCGAGGCAAAGTCCTGCTCGCGTTGTGCCCGACAAAGGCTTACGGCACTGATGAGCAACACGAAGAGCAAAAGAAATTTGCGTGTCATAGGTTACGTTAGTGAGTTGCCTTAATGTGGCTATCGTCGTGATGCGCTGAATCGTTAACGGCTGTTTGTGCGCCCTCTTTGAAGAGTTGTAGCGTCTTCATACTGGCCTCATAGGCTTTCTGAGGGTCTTGGTAAGAGTCTTTGTAGGCCGATTGGTTGTAGTCCCAACCCGTAGTGTTGCGTGGCGAAGTAAACGAGTGCTGAGCAGCGGTGCCCAAGAGTGTGATGATAGCCACGGCAGCGGCAGCGCGGTAAAGCGGACGTAAGCGGCGTGTGAGTCCGATGCGTTGTGCTGCTACGATGTGAGCTGGCTCAGCCGTCGTTTGCGTTTGGCCTATGGCAGCAAGCACGCGTTGGTCAAAGGAGTCGTCAAGAAGCGTTTGCTCCTTTTGTTGCTGCTCATATACGAACAGGCTCTTGTAGCGTGCCAACGAAGCAGGCACATCGTCCTGCGCGAAGAAGGCACGCAGAATGTCCTCCTCTTGCTGAGAGGTTTCACACTCCCAGTAGCGTTCGATGAGTTGTTCGATATATTTATAGTCCATAATTCTCTATTTTTTCGTATTGTGTCTTGATCGCCTTTCGTGCGCGGTGGAGGGTGACTTTGAAGAGGTCCTCACTCAAATCCATTGCTTTGGCGGCTTCGGCGTAGCTCATACCTTCGATGTCGCGCAGTTGAAGGGCGGTGCGCATTCGTTCGGGCAGTGCGTTGAAGAGCTGGTGAACACGCTGTAGGCGGTCGTCGTGAATGAGTTGCTCTTCGGGTGATCGACTCGCGTCAATGCTATCAATCTGATTTCCTTCGAGCGATTGGTTCGCCTGTTCGCTTCGAGCGATGCGGTCGAGCGCCAAGTTGCGGCAAATGGTGATGCAGAAGGCTTCTATATTCTCAACAAGAAATAACTCGTCGCGCCGGTTCCACGCCTTGATAAGCGTGTCCTGCGTGAGGTCTTCCGCCTCTTGGGGATTGCAGGTGATGCGTAGCCCGACGCGGTATATTTTGTCCTTTAGTGGGAGCAGGTCTTGTCGAAAATCTATTTGCTTCATTTATTGGCACTCTGTATGGTAGACGGGTGAAACCGAAAAAAGTTACACACGGGGTGTAACTTTTTTATTATTTTTTTTCGTCCGCTTTCTCGCAGATGATGATAAAGTGTTGATTATCAGCCATTGTGGTGGCGAAAAGGAATGTTTGTCCTCCGTCTTTTATTTTTAATTTTTTGCGCAAAGCATCGACCGTAGCGGGAAAGTTGCGCACGCTGAGGTTCGCTTTGGGCCATGAGGTACGCAGCGTCTTAAGGTCGGCCTTGCTAAAGGTGAGCATTTGTACGATGCGGAAGGAACGGCCTGGGAAGGCTGCTATGTAGTTGTCGGCAGTATAAAGGTGCGTATTCGGGTGAAGTTTTTGTAGGCCGTAGTGGGTGGCGATGCTTTTAAAAGCGCCTGCTTTCAGCACGGCCGCCCCTGGCTCGTAAAGGTATTGCCCTAACTGCGTAGCATAGGGGGGCGTGGCTGTAGTCTCTTCCTCAAGGGTAAAACGAAAGTTGCGTTCTTCGCCCTCGTGGGCATAAAGCGTGGGTGTTGTGCCGCCCTGCTGTAAGGCCTCACGTGTGAGTATCAAGAGTAAGTCCTTACATTCGCCTCCTGTAGCTACTACGTGTACCTCCGCCACACACTGAAGCGAACGTACGGCTGCTGCAATGTCGAGCATGGGTGAAAGTTTTATCATTACCACGCGGGCGCGTTGTAATAAGGTGTCGCGTAGGGCACAAACGTCAGGTTGACAGTCCTCTATAAGTACTGTCTTGCGTCCTGCCGTATCGCGTCGAGCGGGGTCGAGGAAGAGGAGACTCGCCTCGTCGTCGTTTAGCTCGTTTTGTAAGTAGTCCACTCCATCAGCGCATACCACTTGTGCTTCGGGAAGTCCCAATAATGGTAAATTGTGGCGAGCGAGGTCGCAAAGTTCGGCTTGGCGTTCTACGTAGACGTTCTTTTTAAACAATGGCGCGATAAATGAGAAGTCTACGCCCAGTCCGCCCGTGAGGTCGACCAATGTGTGGCGTTCATCAGCAGAGAGCAGTCGGCTTACCACAGTGGCCTTATAGCGTGCTGCCTCTTCGCCCGAACACTGCTCCAAGGCCAAGCGGTGGGGGTAGTGTAGTTCGTCAATAGCGGCCCAAGAGGGTACTTTCGTGCGTAATCGCATACGTCCTTCAGCTTGTTGTAAGAGGAAAGTGGCATTGGCTTCTCCACTTGAGGAGAGCTGCAGTGCTAATCTTGAAAGTGTTTCGTTCGTCTTTTTTGCCATAGGGAGGAGTTATTTACGCAAATATACGAACACGCCTGAACATTAACATATCATCAACGAAATATTTAACGAAAAAAATGGTGGCTTATAACGTTAAGGGGTTAATTAGTATGTTGATACGAAATGGATTACTCCTCTACAATACTCAAATACCGGTATTTCCTTCCAAAATCTCTTACATATTTTTACCACCGACGTTTTTCCTTTCATGTTTCATTTTTATGTTTCAACTCATTGAAAATCAAACGTTTCAAGAGATGAAACATTGGCATTCTATGTTTCATTTTTGGTTTCAATGTTTCATTTTTTTTTTACCACACCCCTTTCCAAAAAAACACAATGGGAGCGATTTAAAACCCCAATGGGAGCGATTAAAAACCTCAATGGGAGAGAAATCAAACCCCAATGGGAGAAACACCACTGAAACATTGAAATCAAAAATGAAACATAGAATGCCAATGTTTCATCTCTTGAAAGTATTGATTATCAATACATTGTGTTATAAAAATGAAACATGGAACAAAAACGTCTCAAGGTAAATATTATGTACGCGTACGTACGCGCGCGTAGGGAACGCGTCCTCACCTGGGGGCGACGCGTCCTCACCAGCAGGCAGCGCGTCCTCACCTGGGGGCGACGCGTCCCCGCGTCGGCATTTGCTTGTCAAGGCTCGATGCCTTGACAAGCAAATACAATACATTTTCTTATTGCCAAGTTGGGGTATCGAACCCCAACTTGGCAATGCCGACGCGGGGACGAGGCTGCTGATAAAATAGCGGTTTATAGAGTTAAAGTCTTCCTTTTCGAGCTT
>ENA-OVGJ01000671-OVGJ01000671.1-human-gut-metagenome-genome-assembly--contig:-NODE-671-length-14828-cov-3.491708_pt1 | contig 14828 bp, 10 predicted proteins | sample MGYA00237772_ERZ505423 | MGnify/ENA primary metagenome ERZ505423 (study PRJEB26158, sample SAMN06016386) | human gut metagenome | biome: human gut; feature: ankylosing spondylitis patient; material...
AATATCTGGCGGAGAAATATCCGGAAAGCTATGACAAAGCCGTACCCGACGAATTGGTATACAGCGGAAAGCTGAAACTGACAGACAGCGTGGAAGGCAGTCCGCTGGATGCCGGAAAGCTGGTGCTCTCTCCCACCCGTACATATGCGCCGGTAGTTAAGAAACTGCTCGATGCGCTCCGTCCCGAAATTCACGGTATGGTACACTGCTCCGGCGGTGCGCAGACCAAAGTGCTGCACTTTGTCGGAGATAACTGCCGCGTTGTCAAAGACAACCTTTTCCCCGTTCCGCCGCTGTTCAGGACCATCAAGGAGCAAAGCGATACGGACTGGAGCGAAATGTACAAGGTATTCAATATAGGACACCGTCTGGAAGTATATCTTTCTCCTGAGCATGCGGAAGAAGTGATTGCCATCAGCAAAAGCTTCAACATCGATGCACAGATTGTAGGACGTATCGAAGAGAGCGATAAGAAAGAACTGATTATCAAGAGTGAATTCGGAGAGTTCAGATATTAATGCCGACTTGTCATCTCATAACATTACCACTTTAATTAAATGGCAGATAACAACACCATATTAGAGAAACTGGAAGGCCTCGTTGCCCGCTTCGAAGAAGTGTCCACACTGATTACCGACCCGGCGGTGATTGCCGACCAGAAGCGCTACGTCAAACTCACCAAAGAGTACAAAGAACTGGGCGACCTGATGAATGCCCGCAAAGAGTACATGCAGGTACTGAACGGCATCGAGGAAGCCAAAGAAATCATCGCTAACGAAACCGACGCCGAGATGCGTGAAATGGCACGCGAAGAACTTGATGCCTGCCAGGCACGCCAGCCTGAACTGGAAGAAGAGATAAAGCTCCTGCTTGTCCCCGCCGACCCGCAGGACAGCCGCAACGCCATTCTCGAAATCCGCGGTGGTGCAGGTGGAGACGAAGCCGCCATTTTTGCAGGCGACTTGTTCCGTATGTACTCCAAATACTGCGAGACAAAAGGTTGGAGACTGGAAGTATCCAGCGCCAATGAAGGAGCAGCAGGAGGTTTTAAGGAAATTATCTGCTCCGTAACCGGAGATAAAGTATATGGCACTCTGAAATATGAATCGGGCGTACATCGCGTACAACGCGTACCGGCTACGGAAACACAAGGCCGCGTACATACCTCGGCCGCAACGGTGGCCGTACTGCCCGAAGCCCAAGAATTCGACGTGGAAATCAACGAGGGAGAAATCAAATGGGACACTTTCCGTTCCAGCGGCGCAGGCGGACAGAACGTGAACAAGGTGGAATCCGGCGTACGTGCACGTTATCTGTGGAAAAACCCCAATACGGGAGAGACCGAGGAAATCCTGATAGAATGTACTGAAACGCGCGACCAGCCCAAGAACAAGGAAAGAGCTTTGGCACGTCTGCGCACGTTCATCTACGACAAAGAACACCAGAAATATATCGACGACATTGCCAACCGCAGGAAGACAATGGTGTCCACCGGTGACCGTTCGGCCAAAATCCGTACGTACAACTATCCGCAAAGCCGTATTACCGACCACCGCATCGGCTATAACATGCAGAACCTGCCTTCGTTCATGGACGGCAATATCCAAGACTGCATCGACCAACTGACCGTGGCGGAAAATGCCGAACGGATGAAAGAAAGCGAACTCTAAACGGTAAAGGACATGAAAAAGTTTTTCACCCGGCAGATTATCATAAAAAGCATTGAGCAATGCTTGAAACGTTTTCCGGTCACGGTCAGCTTTACAGTATCGCTCGCTGTTTTCTTATTAGTAGTATGCTGGGGGAAAGACGAGTTGTTCACGGAACGTCAGACTTTCACCATTAATTATTATCTGACTGTAGGAAGTTTGCTCTCTCTCTCCCTTCGCTTATGGGGAGAGGAAGTGAAACGTAAACGTATCGTATACATCGCCAACGCGCTACTCCATTTGCTCCTATTAGCGGACGCCGGATACTTATACCTATTGCCGGAAGACTTTCCTTTCTTGGAAACAGGGCTTGCCCACGGTTCCGCCCTGACGGCTTTGGGGTTAAGTATCTTCACACTTCCTTTTTTCCGTGAAAAAGACGATATTGCCTCATGGAATTTCACCCTGCAACTGGTATCTCATGCCGTTACCTCATGGATAATAGGCGGTATCATGTGCGGCGGTCTCTGCCTGCTGACAGCATCCTTCTCCGGTTTATTCGGCTTGGAAGTAAATGGTAACTTCTATACCACATGGCTCATTGTGTTTTGCCTGACCTTACCCTCATTGCTGTTTTTAGGGCAAATCCCGGCCGGAGAAGCCAAACACGACCGTACCGGTCATACTTCTGCATTCCTCAGCAAAGTGATCCGCTATCTGTTCCTTCCGTTATTGGGATGTTACTTATTGGTACTTTATGTCTACGCATTGAAGATTCTCGTCCAATGGCAATTACCGGACGGATGGGTATCCTGGTTAGTCATCGCACTGACTGCGGGTTGCATCGGAGTAGAATTCTGTATGTACCCTTCTCTCCGCCAAGGACTTTCACGTTTCGAGCAACGTATGGCGCGTGGGTTGCCCATCGCCATCCTGCCCCTGTTAGTACTGATGACAATCGGCATAGCCAGACGATTCAACGATTACGGTATCACGCTCAACCGCCTGTACCTTCTGACTCTGAACATCTGGTTTTACATAGTCTGTATCGGCTTATTCGTTCTACGGGCACGGCGCATTCAATGGATTGCCGTGTCGTTTGCCGGCATCTTTCTGCTCACATCCGTACTTCCGGTAAATTATGCCCGACTCACCCACCGTTACATGTTCCAAGCCTTATCAATCCAAATCCAAACATCATATAAAGGGGAACTCCCCATGGACGAAGAGCAATATCTGGACTGGCTGGCATCGCTTCCGCGGGAAACAGCGCGGCTTACTAACAGCCGTCTCAAAATACTGGATTATACTTTCAAAGACAAAGAAATCCATCGTCTCGTCGCTCCCGACATCAATTATTGGGGAGCGGAGAAATGTATTAAAGAAAACTCCGAAGTGCATTTCAGTCAAAAGAAAAATGGTACGGAAATCATTGCAAAAGGGACATACCTCCATTTTGAGGCGTCATCGCCATCTTCTGTCAAAATGGAATTAGACACCGGATATTCGGAACTGGTCGCATATCATAAGCGCGAAGACTCCATCCCTTGCAAATATTGGAAAGGAGAAGTCATGCCCATAGAACTTACCGACGGGCATCAAGTGATAGACACGATATACGTCCACCCGTCCGACATCCGGAAATGGAGTGCCATGGATACGATTCCTCCACAAAAGTTCATCGGCAGGCAAAAAGACAATCTTTTTATCCTCACCGACTTCTCCCTATCCGGATATGCAGGAGACAAGAACCTGAACTTTACTTATTCCGGTTATTATTTTATTCAAAAGAAAACGAACTAAAAAACATATACGACATGAACAAACAAGAGCTTTTTGAGAACATCAAACGGAAAGAATCTTTCCTGTGTGTGGGATTGGACACTGACATTCAGAAAATCCCCTCGCACCTGCTAAAGGAAGAAGACCCCGTTTTCGCCTTCAACAAAGCCATCATCGACGCTACCGCACCTTATTGTATCGCTTACAAGCCTAATCTGGCATTTTATGAAAGCATGGGCGTAAAAGGCTGGCTCGCATTTGAAAAGACGATCCAATACCTGAACAAGAACTACTCCGACCAGTTCATCATCGCGGATGCCAAACGGGGAGATATCGGTAATACCTCGGCGATGTACGCCCGTACTTTCTTTGAGGAAATGCAACTCGATGCCCTGACAGTAGCTCCCTATATGGGCGAAGACAGCGTAACCCCGTTCTTAGGTTATGAAAACAAATGGGTCATCCTTCTGGCTCTGACCAGTAACAAAGGCTCGCATGACTTCCAGTTGACCACCGACACAGAGGGCGAACGTCTGTTTGAAAAGGTCCTGCGGAAAAGTCAGGAATGGGGCAACGACCAGAACATGATGTATGTAGTGGGTGCCACCCAAGGACACATGTTTGAAGACATCCGCAAAATCGTCCCCAACCACTTCCTGCTCGTACCGGGCATCGGTGCACAAGGAGGCTCATTGGAAGAAGTCTGCCAATATGGCATGAACAGCACTTGCGGCTTGATAGTCAACAGCAGCCGGGCCATCATTTATGCCGATTCCACAGAAAGCTTCGCTGTCGTAGCCGGTGAAAAGGCACGTGAAGTGCAACAACAAATGGCAGTGCAATTAAAAAAGCTATAAGCACTGAGCAACCATGTTTTATATTTGACAGCCGTCTGGGAATCCAAATCCGGACGGCTGACTTTTATAAGTCCCCATCCATATTTACACACCCTTTCCTACACGTCTTGACTACGGGGAAAGGTAGCTTAAATCAGGCTTGCCGTTTATTTTATTATCTCAAAATATAGTGTAATTCGATTTTTTTTGCGAAATTTGCAAAATTAGTAATGACAATAACTAAAGACCATGGAATTTACCGCTAAGCAGATAGCAGAATTCATACAGGGTTCAGTTGAGGGAAATGAAAACGCATCGGTACATACTTTTGCCAAAATAGAGGAAGGTGTACCGGGAGCCATATCGTTTCTGTCCAATCCTAAATACACTCATTATCTCTATGACACACAGTCCAGTATTGTATTAGTGGACCGGAATCTTGAATTAGAAAAAGAAACCCAAGCCACGCTGATTCGTGTGGACAATGCATACGAGGCCGTAGCCAAATTATTGGCTTTGTATGAGATGAGCAAGCCCAAGAAAAAAGGCATTGATTCATTGGCATATATCGCACCTACGGCTCAAATCGACGAAGACTGTTACATCGCCCCTTTTGCTTATATCGGTGAAAACGTGCATATCGGTAAAGGTACACAAATATATCCCCATACCACCGTGTACGATAATGCTTCGGTGGGCGAAGACTGTGTACTGTATTCCAACGTTTCGGTATATCACGATTGTAAAATCGGCAATCGCGTCATTTTGCATGCAGGCTGCGTAATCGGTGCGGACGGCTTCGGTTTTGCACCGACCGAGAACGGCTACGACAAAATTCCGCAAATCGGTATCGTAACCATAGAAGACGACGTGGAAATCGGTGCCAATACTTGTGTGGATCGTTCTACGATGGGATCTACGTTCGTACGCCGAGGAGTCAAGTTGGATAATCTGGTCCAAATTGCCCATAACGTAGAAGTCGGGGAAAACACGGTGATGTCCGCTCAGGTAGGCGTAGCCGGTTCTACTAAAATCGGGAAATGGTGTATGTTCGGCGGGCAAGTGGGTATTGCAGGACATGCGGTCATCGGTGATGAAGTCAGGTCCGGTGCTCAAGCCGGTATTGCCGGAAGCATACGCAAGGGGCACATTACCGTACAAGGTTCTCCTGCCATCGAAGCTAAAAATTTTGCACGTTCAAGTGTAGTGTACAAAAAACTACCTGAGATATATGCGGATGTGAACCATTTGAAAAAAGAAATAGAAGATTTAAAAGAAATACTGAATAAGAAGAAATAAAGAGCTATGCTGAAACAGAAAACATTGCAAGGAAGTTTTTCTTTGTGCGGCAAAGGATTGCATACAGGTCTGAATCTGACCGTTACATTCAATCCTGCTCCCGAAAACCACGGATATAAAATACAACGAATCGACCTGGACGGGCGTCCCATTATTGACGCCGTAGCCGAAAATGTGGTAGAAACCACACGCGGCACCGTCTTGGGACGAGGAGAAGCCCGTTGCAGTACAGTAGAACATGCCTTAGCTGCTTTATACGCCATGGGAGTGGACAACTGCCTTTTGCAAGTCAACGGCCCTGAAGTTCCTATTCTGGACGGAAGCGCGGAAATTTACGTGGAGAACATCAAACGTGTAGGCATAGCCGAACAGAACGCAGTCAAAGACTATTATATCATCCGTAAAAAGTTGGAAGTCAAAGATGAGGAAACCGGTTCTTGCATTACAATCCTACCGGATGAGCAGTTCAGCATCACGGCGATGATTTCATTCAATTCCAAAGTTCTTTCCAGCCAATTTGCCACTTTGGACAACATGGAGAATTTCGAATCTGAAATCGCCCCGAGCCGTACTTTCGTTTTTGTTCGTGAAGTAGAACAACTGATGGCCGCCGGTCTCATCAAAGGCGGAGACTTGGACAACGCGATCGTGATTTATGAGAACGAGATGTCCCAAGAGAAACTGGACAAGTTGGCTGACAGTATCGGAGTTCCCCATCACGATGCCACAGAAAAAGGATATTTGAACCACAAACCTCTGGTATGGGAAAATGAACCGGCACGCCACAAACTGCTCGATATTATCGGTGACATGGCATTGATCGGCAAGCCCATCAAAGGGCGTATCATCGCTACCCGTCCCGGACATACTATCAATAATAAGTTTGCCCGCCTGATCCGCAAAGAAATTCGGGCACACGAAATACAGGCTCCAGGCTACGACTGTAACGAACCGCCGGTAATGGATGTCAATCGTATCCGCGAGCTTCTCCCCCACCGTTATCCCATGCAACTTGTGGATAAGGTCATAGAACTCGGGCCTACGACCATCGTAGCCGTTAAAAACGTAACAAGTAACGAACCGTTCTTTACCGGACATTTCCCACAGGAACCGGTCATGCCCGGTGTGCTGCAAATCGAAGCCATGGCTCAAGCAGGCGGTCTTTTAGTGTTGAATTCCGTAGATGAACCGGAACGTTGGAGCACCTACTTCTTACGCATAGACCAAGTGAAATTCCGCCAAAAAGTGGTTCCGGGAGATACCCTCCTTTTCAAAGTAGAACTGTTGGCACCGGTACGTCATGGCATCTCGTCCATGCGCGGTTATGTGTTTGTGGGAGAAAGCATCGTGACCGAAGCCACATTTACTGCACAAATCGTAAAAAACAAGTAAGATAGAATTTATGAGCAAAATAAGTCCTTTGGCTTTCATAGATCCGGAAGCTAAAATCGGTGAGAACTGCGAAATCGGCCCGTTTTGTTTCATTGACAAAAACGTGGAAATAGGCGACAATAACGTGTTGATGAACAGTGTAAGCGTACTATACGGAGCACGTATCGGCAACGGCAATGTCATTTTTCCAGGAGCTGTTATCAGTGCCGTACCTCAAGATTTGAAATTCCAGGGAGAAGACACCACAGCCGAAGTCGGCGATAACAACAAAATCCGTGAGAACGTAACAATCAACCGTGGTACGGCGGCAAAAGGCAAAACCTGCGTAGGCAGTGGTAATTTGCTGATGGAAAGCGTACATGTAGCCCATGATGCTTTTGTTGGAAACGATTGTATCATCGGCAACGGTACCAAATTGGCCGGTGAAATCATCATCGACGACCACGCCATCATCAGTGCCAACGTTCTGATGCACCAATTCTGTCGCGTAGGGGGATATACGATGGTAGGCGGAGGGACACGTTTCAGCCAAGACATTCCACCTTATACTATATGTGCACGCGAGCCGGTTGCCTATTGCGGTCTGAATCTTGTCGGATTACGACGGAGAGGCTTCAGCAACGAACTGATAGAAAACATACATAATGCTTACCGTATTATTTACCAGGGAGGCGTACCTTTGAACGAAGCCTTACAGAAAGTACGGGAAGAAGTGCCTGCCAGTCCGGAAATAAACTATATCATCGAGTTCATTGAAAACTCCAAAAGAGGATTTGTCCACTAAATATCATAAAAAGCCATGGTATACCGTTTTACCATTATCTCTAATGAAGTAGAAGATTTTATCAGAGAAATCAAAATAGATGCCGAGGCCACCTTTTACGACCTGCATCAGGCCATATTGTCTTCGTGCCACTATGCAGACAATGTGCCTACTTCTTTTTTCATCTGTAACCAAGAGTGGGAACAAGAACAGGAGATTCTGTTGGAAGACATGGGCACAAGCCGATCGGACGAAGACTTGTATTTGATGAAAAAGACACGGCTCAACGAACTGTTGGAAGACGAAAAACAACGCATGGTCTATGTTTTCGACCCATTGGACAACCGCATGTTTTTCATTGAACTGACTGAAATCAGTTTCGGAAAGACGCAGGAACAGCCGGTATGCAGCCGAAGCCATGGCGAAGCTCCGCAACAATCCATGGATTTGGAAGAGTTTCTGAATAAGGAGACCACCAAACCATCGGAAGATTTAAACGAAGATTTCTACGGAAGCGAGAGCTTCGACACGGAAGAATTCGACCCGGAAGGATTCGAAATCAGCGAAGGCAACCCTTATCATTGATTCATGAAGCCCCGACTTGTCGTATTGATAGGGCCTACGGGAGTAGGAAAAACAGAACTCAGCCTTTCGTTGGCTGAGTTTCTTCATACTCCTATTATCAACGCGGATTCACGGCAACTATTCCGTGACCTGCCTATCGGAACCGCTGCACCCACCGAAGCTCAACAACAGCGTGTCAGACATTATTTCGTCGGCACACTCGGACTAACGGACTATTACAGTGCAGCACAATACGAAACAGACGTACTTCGTTTATTGGACGACCTCTACTCCCAACATCCATACGCCTTACTGACGGGCGGAAGCATGATGTACATCGACGCGGTTTGCAAGGGTATCGACGACATTCCTACCGTAGATGAAGAAACCCGCCGCCTTATGTGGAAAAGATACGAAGAATTGGGACTGGAACAGCTTTGCAAAGAACTGAAACTGCTCGACCCAGAATACTACAACCTCGTAGACCACAAAAATCCCAAACGCGTCATTCACGCATTGGAGATATGCTACATGACGGGAAAACCTTATTCAAGTTTCCGCACCAGTCAACCCAAGGTACGTCCGTTCGACATCCTTAAAATCGGATTAAGACGAGAACGGGAAGAACTATACGGACGTATCAACCGGCGAGTGGACCAAATGATAACAGACGGATTAGTGGAAGAGGCACGGAAAGTCATCGCCTACAGGCATACCAACGCCCTCAATACCGTAGGATATAAGGAAATATTCAAATACATAGACGGCTCTTGGACTTTGGAAACGGCTGTGGAGAAAATCAAACAAAACACCCGTATTTACTCACGTAAGCAAATGACATGGTTTCGCCGCGACGAAAGCATTCATTGGTTTCATCCGGATGAAACGGAAGCTATAAAAAAACTCATAGAAAAAGAGATTATGCCATAAACTTTTTCTAAATTTGCTCCTATTAAACATCATTCAACCTACATAAGTCAAATCACATGAGTCGCATTCTTCAAAAGACAAGCCATTGGTTGAAAAAGGCCGGAAGGGGATTCACCAACCTCTATCGAGGCCCTTGGTACAAGAAAACCGTAGTATGGATTATCACTTGCGTCCTATCGGTTATTTTACTTCTTATTGCCGTTGACCTCAACTTTCTCTATCTGTTCGGGAAATCACCCGGATTCAAAGACATTGAACATCCGGTCACCAGCGAAGCTTCCGAGATATACAGTGCCGACAGTGTACTTATCGGTCGTTTTTTCAGCGAAAACCGTACGCCGGTCGAGTACGAGGATATCTCTCCCATTATCATCCAGACCCTCATCGATACTGAAGACGAACGTTTTTACCGCCACCATGGCATAGATTTTCAAGGACTTTTTGCAGCGGTAAAAGACATCGCAAGCGGACGTGCCCGCGGTGCCAGTACCATCACCCAACAACTGGCCAAAAACCTGTTCCGAGTGCGTACACAATACTCTACCGGACTGCTCGGCAAGATTCCCGGGGTGAAAATCCTGGTCATGAAAGCCAAAGAATGGATTGTAGCCGTTAAGTTGGAAATGATATTCAGTAAAGAAGAAATACTCACCATGTATTTCAACACCGTGGACTTCGGCAGTAATTCATTCGGCATCAAGACTGCATGCCGCACCTACTTCAACACGACTCCCGACCAGTTGACCTACGAACAAGCTGCCACATTGGTAGGTTTGCTGAAAGCGACATCCAGCTACAACCCGAAGCTCAATCCTAAGAATAGTACCAAACGACGCAACGTGGTGCTGACGAACCTATACGACCACGGTCATCTGGTCATTCACGGTCACAAGGCCACTCGTGCACAACTCGATTCTCTCATGACACTTCCCATGATTGTAAATCCACGAAAGGAAGAAAGCAGCTACGACGGCATCGCCCCCTACTTCCGTGCCGTCTTGCCGGAGTACATCGACATGCTGTGCGAGAAAGGAGTGATAGCCGGCGTAGACGAAGAAAACAAACCGGACCTCTATGCCGACGGGCTGAAGATATACACCACGCTGGATACCCGTATGCAAAAATATGCGGAAGAGGCTGCCATCCAACAAATGGAAGTCCTCCAGCAACGTTTCAAGCAACATTGGGGCAACACAAACCCGTGGCAAGACGAAAGACACCAGGAGATTCCGAACTTTATCGAGGACTTAGCTAAAAAAACGACAGCATACAAATATCTCGAAACCCGTTTCCCCGACCAGCCGGACTCCATCGCTTACTATCTGAATCTGCCCCACAAGGTCAAGGTGTTCAGTTACGACGGTCTGAAAGAAGAAGAGATGAGCACCATGGACTCCATCCGTTATATGGTCAAATTCCTGCATTGCGGTTTCGTAGCCATAGAACCGGACAGCCGCCATGTCAAGGCATGGGTGGGCGACATAGACTTCGGCTCGTGGAAATACGACAAAGTCACCGCCATGCGCCAACCCGGTTCAACCTTCAAACTCTTTGTATATGCAGAAGCGATGAACCAAGGACTGACCCCCTGCGACACCCGGATCGACGAATGGCAACAATACCCGGACACCGTAGACGGCAAACCTACCAAATGGACTCCCCATAATGCCAACGGCACCTTCTCGGGAGCCGAAATGCCTTTGAAATCAGCTTTCGCACAGAGTATCAATAGTGTGGCAGTCAAGTTAGGCTATGAATTGGGCATCCACAACGTGGCACAGACCGCACATGCCATGGGGATCGAGTCGCCGCTGCACGAAACTCCGTCGCTGAGCTTAGGTTCCTCCGATGTCAATCTGTTGGAACTGGTCAACGGCTACTGCACGGTCATTGACGACGGCAAGATGAATCCGCCCATCCTGATTACTAAAATTCTCGACCGCGACGGCAATATCATCTATGCGGCAGAACCGGAAGAACAGCAGGCTATTCCATACCGTTCCGCATTCTTCATGCAGCGGCTTTTACGGGGAGGCCTGACTGAGCCGGGCGGAACCACGGCAGCCCTGTGGAGCTACATCCATCCTGTACTGAAATACACCGACTTCGGAGGCAAAACCGGTACATCCAACAACCATTCCGATGCCTGGTTCGTGGGCGTAACGCCCAAGTTAGTCGCCGGAGGATGGGTCGGAGGAGAATACCGGAGCATACACTTCCGCACCGGAGCCTTAGGACAAGGCAGCCGGACGGCCTTACCCATATTCGGCAACTTCATCCAGAAAGTCCTGTTGGACGACCGTTTCGCCCAATACCGTGCCAAATTCCCGAAAAAACCGCTCGAAGACATCGACCCCACCACGTACACATGCGAAAGCTATTATGCGCCACAAGAACCGGATTCGCTTACGGCATCCGCAGATTCATTGGGTATAGCCCTTCCGGGGGACTCTTTGCAACGCGGTAACGCCTCACCGGAAAAACAGCCCGAGGCGAAAACAGAAACAACGGCAAGCGAGGGAAGCGGTAACCATCCGCAAGCCTCACACACGGCACCTTGACATCATAGCCCCAAAGATTTGAAAGAAGACATTGAAATAGACCTTCAGAACCCGGAGTTCCAGAGCACGCTGAAACTCATACAGTTTACCCGTAACTCGGTTTTCCTCACAGGCAAAGCCGGTACGGGTAAATCCACCTTACTGAAATATATTTGCAGCCACACACGGAAGAAGCACGTGGTATTGGCACCGACCGGCATCGCAGCCATCAATGCCGGAGGCAGCACCCTGCACAGCTTTTTCAAGCTCCCTTTCCACCCGCTCCTACCCGACGACCCTCGGTTCAGCTTCCGCAAACTGAAAGAGTTCCTGAAATACAATTCCGCCCATCAAAAGCTGGTGCGTGAAACAGAACTGATCATTATCGATGAAATCTCAATGGTACGGGCGGACATCATCGACTTCATCGACCGTATCCTACGCCTCTACAGCCGCAACCTGCGCGAACCGTTCGGCGGAAAGCAGTTATTGCTTGTCGGAGATATATTCCAACTGGAACCGGTTGTCAAAGCGGACGAACGAGAAATCCTGAACCGTTACTACCCTACGCCTTATTTCTTCTCGGCCAAAGTATTCCAGGAAATGCGCCTCGTCTCCATAGAACTGAAGAAAGTGTACCGCCAGCAAGATGCCGCCTTCATCGCCGTACTCGACCATATCCGTACCAATCAGACCGGAAGTGCCGACCTGCAACTGCTCAACAGCCGTTGGAACCGAACGAACGATGACAAGTTGAGCCATGGACTGAATATTACCCTAGCCACCCGAAGAGACAACGTAGATTTCATCAACCGCCGGAAACTATCCGAAATAGACACCGAGAGCACACTCTTTAAAGGCGAAATACAAGGCGAATTCCCGGAAAGTTCGCTACCCACGCTGATGGAACTGGAGCTTAAACCCGGCGCACAAGTCATTTTCGTCAAGAACGACCAAGACAAACGTTGGGTAAACGGAACTCTGGGTACCGTTTCGGCCATAGACGAAAAGAACGGCCATATCTACGTCGTCACGGAAGACGGGACGGAAATGGACGTCACCCGCGAAGTGTGGAGCAACATGCGCTACACCTACAACGAGCAGGAAAAAAAGATAGAAGAGGAAGAACTCGGCGTCTTCCGGCAGTTCCCCCTGCGATTGGCTTGGGCCATCACCATCCATAAAAGCCAGGGGCTGACTTTCCGTAAAGTGACCATTGACTTCACCGGTGGCGTCTTCGCCGGAGGACAGGTATATGTAGCCTTGAGCCGATGCACTTCATTGGAAGGTATATGTCTGAAGAAGGATATATCCCGTTCGGATATTTTCGTCAAGCCCGAAATCATCCGGTTCGCCCAGCAATTCAATGACGAAAAGGCTATCGAGCAAGCCATGAAGAAAGCCAAAGCCGACATCGAATACCAAGCCGCCGTACAGGCATTCGACCGCGATGACTTCCGCGAAAGCCTCGACCACTTCTTCATAGCCATACACAGCAGATACGACATCGAAAAACCGGCCATCAAACGGTTCATTTGCAGCAAACTCAATATCATCAGCCGACTTAAACGCGAGAATGAAGAGTTGAAACGACAAATGGCAGCCCAACGCAAACAGATGCAGCAGTACGCCCATGAATATTACGAACTGGGCAACGCTTCCATCCTTCAGGCCCATAACCTGCGTGCCGCCCTGGCCAATTACGATAAGGCCCTGTCGCTCGACCCTTCATACGTAGACGCATGGATACGCAAAGGCGTCACGCTGCAAGACCATGGAGAATACGAAGATGCCCTCCAATGCTTCAACCGAGCTGCCGAACTCAGCACAGCCAATTTCAAAGTGCACTACAACCGGGGGAAGAACCACTTGCTTTGCGGACGTACAGAACAGGCTGTCGCCGATTTCGACAAAGCCGTATCCCTTAAGCCCGAACACGCCAAAGCTCACGAACTGTTTGGCGATGCCCTGTCGCGCTGCGGCAAGGAAGAAGAGGCCGCTATCCACTGGGCCATCGCGGAAACGCTTCGGGAAAAGCGCAAGGGTCGTTAATCTTAGTTAATAAGGAGTCGGTTTGCGCACACAAATAAAGCTATTTTCGTACATTTGACTGTTTATTAACCTATTCATATTCAACATGAGAAAAAACCTAAAGACAGTGTTAGGCATTTGCCTTGTGTGTGCCGGTACATTCGCAAGCACCACAACCCTCCAAGCCAAAAAGAAAGTAGCTTACCTTTTTACCTATTTCACAGGTAATGCTCCCGAACAGGAACAAATCTGTTATGCCATCAGCACGGACGGGTTCAGCTATACTCCGTTGAATGACGGCAAACCCGTCATTTCCTCCGACACGATTTCTTTAAAGAAGGGGGTACGCGATCCTCATATCTTAAGAGGTGAAGACGGTTACTTCTACATGGTAGTCACCGACATGCGTTCCAGTCAAGGATGGACCTCCAACCGGGGCATCGTACTGATGCGCAGCAAAGACATGGTCAACTGGACGCACCACACGGTAAACTTCCCTGAAAAATACGCTAACACGATGTTCGCCAACGTCATCCGCGTATGGGCGCCGCAAACCATCTACGACAAGAAGGCAAAAAAATACATGGTGTACTTTTCTATCCTGACCGACGACGGACAGTGCCCCTACGACAAGGTCTTTTGGGCATACGCCAATGAAGATTTTAGCGACCTTGAAGGAGAGCCCAAAGTCCTGTTCGACTACAAGAAACCGTCCATCGACACGGATATCGTGCAAGACGACAATGGAACTTATCACATCTTTTTCAAAACCGAAGGCGAACAGAAAAAAGGCATCCGCCAATATCTGGCCAAAGACTTACACAATCCGGCAGAATGGGAACTGTTGCCCGGTACGTTTGAAGATACCGACAAAGCGGTGGAAGGTTCCGGCGTGTTCCAACGGATAGAAGGAGACTGGGTTCTGATGTACGACTGCTACATGAACGGGCACTACCAGTTCTGCACCAGCAAAGACCTGATGAAGTTCAAACGCGTGCAGGATACAGCCACTCAGGGAGCGTTCACTCCGCGCCACGGCACG
>ENA-OVGJ01000680-OVGJ01000680.1-human-gut-metagenome-genome-assembly--contig:-NODE-680-length-14700-cov-2.790645_pt1 | contig 14700 bp, 16 predicted proteins | sample MGYA00237772_ERZ505423 | MGnify/ENA primary metagenome ERZ505423 (study PRJEB26158, sample SAMN06016386) | human gut metagenome | biome: human gut; feature: ankylosing spondylitis patient; material...
TATATAGGGTTTCCTGTGGGATTTCGAGCATTCTTAGGTTTGCTATAATTTGTTAAATATGTTACAATTATTCTTGCGATTAAGCAATTTGTTATACAAATTTCACATAATATTTGAATTTTGTATACGAGCAGGAATTGTGTGATTGAAAGGAGAATGAATTATGGCAGTGAATCGTTTTGTATTGAATGGAATTTCTTATCATGGACATGGCGCGATTAATGAGATTCCGGGTATTGTGAAGTCAAAGGGATTTAAGAAGGCGTTTGTAGCGTCTGATCCGGATCTGGTGAAGTTTGGCGTGACGGCGAAGGTGACCGATCTGCTGAAGGAAAATGGCATAGAATATGAGTTATATTCTGATATCAAGCCGAACCCGACGATTGAGAATGTATTGCATGGTGTCGATGCGTATAAGGCTTCGGAAGCTGATTTTATGATTACCATTGGCGGTGGTTCATCCATGGATACAGGAAAAGCAATCGGCATTATTATCAACAATCCGGAATTCGCAGATGTTCGTTCTCTGGAGGGCGTTGCACCGACGAAGAAGCGGACGGTATTTACGATTGCGGTACCTACAACCGGTGGTACGGGTGCAGAGTCAACGATCAATTACGTAATTACGGATGTAGAGAAGAAGCGTAAGTTTGTATGTGTGGATCCGAACGATATCCCGGATGTTGCAGTGGTAGACCCGGATATGATGGCATCGATGCCGAAGGGACTGACTGCATCAACCGGAATGGATGCACTTACACATGCAATTGAAGGTTATACAACCGCAGGCGCATGGGAGCTGTCAGATTGTCTGGATTTAGAGGCAATCAAACTGATTGCAGCGAACTTGAGAAAAGCCGTAGAGAACGATCCGGATGGTCGTGAGGGCATGGCACTTGCACAGTATGTAACAGCGATGGCATATTCGAATGTAGGACTTGGAATCGCACATTCCATGGCACATACACTTGGTGCGGTATATGATACACCACATGGTGTCGCTTGTGCGATGATGCTTCCAATCGTCATGGAGTTCAACAAAGAATATACAGGAGAAAAGTACAAATCCATAGCAGAAGCATTTGGAATTGATACGACAGGCATGGATCAGGCAACTTACAGACAGGCTGCAATCGATGCGGTTCAGCAGTTGTCTATCGATGTTGGAATTCCGACAAAGCTGGAGAAGCTGAAGGAAGAAGATCTTCCGTTCTTGTGTGAATCTGCTGCAGCGGATGCGTGTGCACCGAGCAACCCTAGACCGGCAAGCTTAGAGCAGTTTGAGGAGATGTTCCGTAAGCTGATGTAAGTAGAGCAGTTTGAGGAGCTATTCTGTAAGCGGATATAAATGGTTGTGTGATGATTGCTAATTAAATTAAAACATAGCTACACAACGAAACTATAAAAATGAATTTCTAAATCATAAGAGGAGTCTTCATCTTGGTGATGTTATTTATCACAAGATGTTGGCTCCTTTTTGCGCAAAAAGTATTCCCATTTTTACAATGCTATGATAAAATAAGTTAGATGAAACTAACTTAAAAGAAAAACAAAATTACAACCACCAGACGGGCACAAATAAAAGTAGTATATGAAGCAGAATAGAAGGGGAGAGAAACCATGAAGGTAACAACGTTAGATACACAGGTGGCAGAGCAGATCGGGCACGCGTTTGGATATTATGACTATGGAGAGGAAGTCGGAATGGGCGCATTTTACCGCAGCAAGGATGCGGTCGCAACGTATATTGCCGGGTATGTTCGGATGGCATTTGAAGGCGGTATGCTCTATGCGACAAGCGAGCGGGGCGAGGGTTATATTGCTTATAAGGTGCCGGGACAGAAATTGAAGCTTAGAGCAGGCATGCAGCTTGTAAAAGCATTGTTTCATTCAATGAGCCTAAAAGAATTGATTCGGATGGGACAGGGAGTTTCCAAGGGAGGAACGTCGCTGCAGGATCGGATGAAAAAAGAGAAGAAACCTTATATATTTGTCGGCATGGTCTGTGTGCCGGAACAATATCAGGGACAGGGTTACATGCGGAAGGTGATGGAGCTTGCCTACGCAGAAGGCAACCGGCTGCAGGTTCCGGTGCTTCTGGAGACAGATGCGAAGTCGAAATGCGACAAATACATGCACCTTGGCATGCAGCTTGATGGTGTACGTAATTTAGGAAAATATGGAAAATTATATGATCTGGTCAAATATCCGTGGTATTTCCTGAGATAGTATACGCCGGAAATACCACCCGGAATCCCAATCCAGAGTATCATAGCACCAGATGTCACAAGCCCAAAATCTGGAACTGTCAACGTGCAGGCGACATACAGCAGGACAATGGGAAGTGAGATATGCCCCAAAATGTTATGTGCAATTTTCCATGTCTCTTCGTCCCGTATGGTCCAAGGCAGTCGCAGCCCTGTGTACCGGTTGTATGGAATTCTTGGACATAGAATACCGGATGCAAGCATGATACAGCTTATAAAAGACATTGCAAATATTTTCTCGCCATTTTCAGAAAACGTTATAACATCAAGTGCTGTCAGACAGGCAACAAGAATCCCGATTATCAAAAATCCAATATTGATAAGTGTGGTCACGCGAAGGGTGCCAATACGCAGATCATCTGTAGTTTCATTTGTCAATAGAGCAAGATTACGATACAAAATGATGGCTGCGCTGATCATGCACATACCGGTTAACAGGAGAGACACCAGTTCGTTTTTTACAATCAATGCAACCAGCATGGCTAAGAATGTAAGAAATAAAATAGTACCTCTTTTTCTGCCTGCCTGAAGACGATTTCTTTCCTGCTGATTTTTCAGAGCCAGTTGTTCATTCAGGTCCGCTAATTGATCGGCAAGTGCCTGATGCTTGTTTGGTTCTGTTTCTATACCGAGTAGCTGGCTGACCGATACGTCAAGCACATTTGCGAGACGAATCAGCACATCGGCATCCGGAACAGATAAACCGTTTTCCCATTTGGACACAGTCTGGCGGACAACGTGTAGCTTCACAGCCAGCTCTTCTTGACTGAGTCCTTTTGCTTTTCGGAAATGTTTGATATTTTCGTGGATCATTGTTTTACGTCCTTTCTTATGTGGTAAGCATAGCATTATTATACGAAGCGTTTATGGCGGATGCAAGCAATGAAAATTAACATTGGCAAAAAGACGGTGAAAACCAAAAAACAGACTTGACAAGAGGGTTAGTCCAAACTAACATAACAGGTGCTGTGGAGCTCATTTTTTATAACATAACAAATCGTAACAACTGTTATGTTGAGAAACAATAAAAGCTTACCAGAATCAGGTAGAAGCAAGACTAATAAAAGGAAGCGAGGCAATCACATGAACGAAAAAACAAAAGTACAGGTACAGGGAGTTCCGGAGACAATGCTGCAGACATTATATGCGAGAGCGCAGGAGTCAAAGAAGCCGAACCATCATATCTACGACGAGCGGGCAATCGAAGTGGTATCCCGTCTAGATTATGATTTCTCCAAGGCGGAAAGCGACAAGGCGATGAGCTTGGGAGTAATCGCGCGGACGATCGTGCTTGATAAGCTGGTCGGAGATTTTCTGTCTCATTATTCACACGCGGTTGTCCTGAACATTGCATGCGGTATGGATACACGCTGCTATCGGATGGAAGGAAAATACGACCGCTGGTATAACATTGACCTGCCGGAGACGATGGCGGTCCGGAGCCGTTTCTTCGAGGAGCGGGGGCCGATCTTCCAGATCGCAAAATCTGCAATGGACGCAAGCTATATGGATGACATCGAGTATCATGGCGAGCCGGTGCTGGTAATCATTGAGGGCTTGACGATGTATCTGTCCGAGGCGGATGTCAAGCAGATATTCGATATTCTTGACAAGCGGTTTTCGAAAGCAGTCGTGCTTGTAGAAACGATGTCGCCGTTTGTAGTAAAGCATATCAAGGAGAAATCCATCGAGAAGAGTGCGGCGAAGTTTTCATGGGGCGTAAAAAATGGTGCGGCGTTGGAACAGGTAATTCCTCGTTTTAAGAATAAGCGTGATGTAAGTCTGGTTGAGGGGATGAAAGTATTGATGCCGATTTACAAGGTGATCGGGAAAATCCCGGCAGTACGAAATTTCTCAAATAAAATCTGTGTGATGAAGAAATAGTGATATAATAATTTTGTCATGCAAATAAGCAATAAGGAGAATCGATAAATGGAGCTTCGGGTATTACGCTATTTTCTGACCGTGGCGAAGGAGCAGAGCTTCACGAAGGCTGCGGAACAATTACATATCACACAGCCAACGCTGTCAAGACAGCTTGCAGCATTGGAGGAAGAGCTTGGAACCGTGCTGTTCAACCGTGGCGGACGGAATGTTACGTTGACCGACGAGGGAATCCTGCTCAAGCGGCGAGCCCTTGAAATCATCGATCTCGAAGATAAGATCCGGGAGGAATTCAAGGAAAGTCAGGTCGTCGATGGAACAATCACGATTGGATGCGGTGAGTTCGCAGCAGTGGAGCTGCTGGCACAGATCTGCGAGCGGTACCGGGCGAAATATCCGATGGTTCAGATCCGGGTGCATACCGGAACAGCAGATACGATCTATGAGATGATGAATAAAGGACTGGTAGACATCGGGCTTTACATGGAGCCGGTGAATCTGGAAGGACTGGATTATATCCGTTTTCCGGAGAGTGACCACTGGGTTGTAGGCATGCGACCGGACGATCCGCTGGCAGAAAAATCATATATTACGAAAGAGGACTTATTGCCGTTACCGCTGATATTGCCGGAACGGTCGGGCGTACAAAGTGAGCTTGCGAATTGGTTTGGCAAGGACTTTGCGAAGCTGAACATAGCATTTACAAGCAATCTCGGTACAAATGCAGCAATCCTGGCGATGCAGGGGCTTGGTTATCCAATCTCCATTGAAGGCGCCGGCAGATACTGGCGATCTGATCTGCTTGTGCAGAAAAAACTGTATCCGGAAATCACGGCAGGGACTGTGATCGCATGGCGCAGGAACATTCCGTACGCGCAGGCTGTCCTCAAATTCATTGACGAGATCAATGCTTTTCAGGCATAACAAAACATTCAATGTAAGTATTAGACATAATACAATACAAAAATTATAATCAAGGTGTAGGAAGAAAGAGACTACACCTTTTTTAGTGGTTGTTAACAGTGTTGCGGAGCATATAGGAGGACAAAAAATGAGTAAGAAATTAGTCGCATATTTTAGTGCAAGTGGAATTACAAGAAACGTTGCAAAGATGGTAGCAGAGGCAGCGGGCGCGGACCTGTACGAGATCACGCCGAAGGAAGCCTACACAAAGGCAGACTTAAACTGGATGGATAAGAAATCAAGAAGCAGCGTAGAGATGACAGACAAGAAGATTCGACCGGAAATCACAGACACTGACGCGAAGATTGCAGAGTATGACGAGATATTCCTTGGATTCCCAATCTGGTGGTACGTAGCACCAACGATCATCAACACATTCCTGGAGAAGTATGATTTTACAGGCAAGAAGATCGTGCTGTTCGCAACATCCGGCGGAAGCGGATTCGGAAATACCGTAAAGGAATTGCAGCCATCCGCACCGGGCGCACAGTTTGTCGAGGGTAAGCTGCTCAACCATGCAAATAAGAAGGAAATCGAAGAACTGGTAACAGAATTTTAGGAAGGATAAGAACATGGCAAAGATTACACAGACAGCAGGCAGAAATGCACTCGGAGAATTTGCTCCGCAGTTTGCACATTTTAACGATGATGTATTATTTGGAGAAAACTGGAACAACGAGGATATTGATGTCAAGACACGAAGCATCATTACCGTAGTTGCACTTATGGCGCAGGGAATCACAGATTCTTCCCTGAAATTCCATTTGCAGAATGCGAAGGCACATGGTGTGACACAGAAGGAAATCGCTGCGATCATCACCCATGTAGCATTTTATGCAGGATGGCCAAATGGCTGGGCCGTATTCAATCTGGCAAAGGAAGTCTGGGAGGTGGATGAAGGCGACTTGCCTTACGAAGATCCGGCGATGCGTGCGCATGCAAAGGAAATGGTATTCCCAATTGGACAGCCAAATGATGCATTTGCACAGTATTTTATCGGACAGAGTTATCTGGCACCGGTATCCACCAGTCAGGTTGGAATCTTCAATGTCACATTTGAGCCGGGCTGCAGGAACAACTGGCATATCCATCATGCAAAGAGCGGTGGCGGACAGATTCTTGTATGCGTAGCCGGACGTGGATATTATCAGGAAGAGGGCAAGGAAGCAGTCCAATTGAAACCGGGTGACTGCATCAATATTCCGGCAGAGGTTAAGCATTGGCATGGCGCTGCACCGGATAGCTGGTTCAGCCATCTGGCAGTGGAAGTACCGGGCGAGGAGACATCCAATGAGTGGTGCGAGCCGGTAACAGACGAGGAATATGGTAAGTTGAAATAAAAACATTTAGGATTGCAGGAGGGTTTATACATGGAGTACGCAAAACTTGGAAATACCGATATTGAAGTATCGAAGCTTTGCATCGGATGCATGAGCTTCGGAAAAGCAGGTACAATGCATGACTGGACACTAGATGCGCAGGAAAGCGAGAAGGTGATCAAGCATGCGTTGGATCTTGGTATCAATTTCTTTGATACTGCAAACTGTTATTCCGCAGGAACCAGTGAAGAATATCTGGGACAGGCACTGAAAAAGAATGTGGCACGTGATAAGGTTGTGATCGCATCGAAGGTGTATTTCAATGAGGGTAGACTGTCAAAGGCAGCGATTGAGCGGGAAATCGACGGTTCCCTAAAAAGGCTTGGAACCGACTATCTGGATTTGTATATCATTCACCGGTTTGATTTTGATACTCCGATTGAGGAGACGATGGAAGCGCTGGATGGTCTTGTAAAGGCTGGAAAGGTGCGTGCAATCGGTGCATCTGCGATGTATGGATATCAGTTTTATAATATGCAGCTTGCCGCAAAAGAGCGGGGACTGACACCGTTTGCTACGATGGAGAATCATTACAATCTTCTTTACCGGGAGGATGAGCGCGAGTTGATTCCAATCTGTAAGCAGATGAATGTTGCGCTGATGCCGTACAGTCCGCTTGCAACCGGGCATCTGTCAAGACCTGTGTGGAATACAGATTCTCTGCGGAGTCAGACCGACCGTGTTGCACGTGGAAAGTATGACCGGATGGAAGAACAGGATATGAAGGTGGTTGCCAGAGTGCATGAGCTCTCAGAAAAACACAACTGTAAGATGTCACAGATTGCTCTTGCATGGCAGTGGGCAAAGGGCGTGACAGCACCAATCGTCGGAGCAACGAAGACTGCATACTTGGATGATGCAGCAGGTGCGCTCGATGTGAAGCTTTCCGCAGAGGACGTGACTTACCTGGAAGAGATGTATGTGCCACATCCAGTCGTTGGAGCTATCAAAGAAAATCCGGCACAGGGCGTTGTGCTGTTGGATGAGAAAAAGTAATTATTTCCCAACCACCAGCGCAAAATATCCCCAGTCCCAGATCGGGGATGCAAAACTATTTTCGAGATATTCGCGGATATCCGCATCTTCATAACCGGTCATGCGTGACAGGATTACAATGTAGTCACGGACGGTTTCATAAGAAAGATGATTTGCTCCTTCGGCAGAGTAAAGAAGAAAAAGGCTCTGCCGAATGGATGCATATTCCATGGCAATCCATTCCAAGTGTAACAACATATCGTCAATCGTATCCTCCGGCATAAGCAGGTCGGAGAATATTTCGTTTGCCATATAGTTTCGAAACAGGATATCGTAGGTATGTAACTGCCGGTGAAAGTCAGCAAGTTTTACATCGTTTGGTACAGTAAATTGTTCTGCGAGCGTAATCAGTGGATTCAAGTAAGATGCGTACAAGCTTTCCTCGATATAATTTACAGATAAATCCTGTAACAGCTCATTGCATTCCATCCATGTGTCCGCAGCCGGAAGTTCTACGTCGTGGATAGCAGCACGAAGCTCTGCAAGCGAAGCAGGTGAGAAATATTCAGTTACCTTTGCTATGGTAATCGGTGCGTTTTTTACCAGTTCAGACAGAATATAAAAGCTTTCTAATAAAGCTTCTTCGATAGAAATATTCGTATCCTGAATCAGATTTATGATCGAAGCGCGGATCAAAAAGAGTGCGTCCGGCTCAGATACCAGTGGGAAATCCAGCAGCGTATCTCTCCACAGATCAATCACTGCCGGACAACATGGCATGAGCATCCCTTCCTTGTGGTCGTGGAAGGTATGATATTCCCGCGGGAAGGTCGCACATGTTTCTGAGAGTACAGAATCTCCGTAGGCAGAGACTAAACGGCACAGCTTTGCATCATCTAAGAAAGGACAGCGATGCATCGCGTCTAATCCGATTACGCGTTGCCCGTCTTTCTTCGTCGTGTAGGCTCTTAAATTCTTGCGGCACTCCGGTACGGTATCCGGCGGAAGAAGCTTCTTCCAGCGGCGGTTCGTGTCTGCATCGACCGCGATTTTCCATTCTTTACAACAGGTGATCGGACATTTGTCCGCAATACAGGTGAATTTGTTATAATAATCCGGCGTTAACATGTGTGATTTTAATTCTCCGTTTCTGTATTCAAAGCCAATATCGGCTGACTGTCTAACATAGCGAAATCATTATAAATGAAAAATGGATATAGGACAATATGCGGTTGACAATTCCGGAAAGCAGCCATATATTATAATCGGTTTTGTATGTGTCTTATATGCATTTTCAAGAAAAATCTGGTGGTATGCATGATTCTATATGTGTAAAATTGTGCTAAAATAAAAGACACGCATAGAGAATGGAGGAATTATCATGAACGAGAATATGAAAAAAAGAAATGAGGTTCTGGCACAGACCGTTATCAAAGGATTGGAATCCCGGAACATGACCGGTTACTATGCAGCAGATAAGGGAGAAGCTTTGAAGCTGGCACTGGAGATAATCGGCGAGGGCAGCTCCGTTGCGATGGGTGGTTGTCAGAGCGCACACGAGATTGGTCTGGTGGATGCCTTGCAGGCAGGAAATTATAATTACATAGATCGTTCGCAGATGACGCCGCGTGAGGGATTGCTGGCAGCATATGATGCAGATGTATTCTTATCGAGCGCCAATGCGATGACGAACGATGGCATCATCGTAAATATCGATGGAAATTCCAACCGTGTGTCCTGTATCGCACAGGGACCGAAGCGGGTGTTATTTATCGTGGGAATGAACAAGGTCTGTTCCGATCTTGATGAGGCGATGAAGCGTGCCAGAAATGTGGCAGCTCCGGTGAACGCCCAGCGGTTTGATGTGAAGACACCGTGCAAGGTCACAGGCAGATGTTCGGATTGTAAGTCTCCGGATACACTCTGCTGTCAGTTCCTGATTACAAGGTTCTCACGTCATGAGGGAAGAATTCATGTGATTTTAGTAAACGATACACTTGGATATTAATGCATTTGCCAGGAATTTATGAGAGGAAATTATTATGCAGAAAAATACGTTAGAAGGGAAAGCCAAAACAAAAAACGGGATTAAACGGTTATGTTTTTGTGCCGTGTGTATTTTGCTTGAAGTTATATTTATAGTCTCCATGATAACAAGACTGAACGAATATGCAGAGATTGTAAATCTTCTGACACGTTTGCTTGGAACAATCCTTGTATTGGCATTATATGCGTCAGATCAGACCTCATCCATGAAGATGCCGTGGATTATTCTGATACTGATATTCCCGATCATGGGTGTTGCGTTATATCTGCTGATTGGTTTAAATGGTGGCACACGGAAGATGCGCAAACGGTATGAGAAAATCGACAGCCGCCTTTTCCCATTGATTCCGGCTAACAGAGATAATCTGGAAAGATTACGTTTGCAACTCCCCAAAGCCGGAAGTATCTCCACGTATATACAGAGAAATTCAAGCTATCCGGTGTACCGGAATACAGATATCACATATTATGATGAAGCAATCAAGGGGCTTCATGCGCAGCTTGCAGATCTGGCGAAGGCAGAACATTTTATCTTTATGGAATATCATGCAATCGAGGATGCGGAAGCGTGGCATATGGTACAGGAAGTATTGGAAGACCGCGTAAAGGCGGGAGTGGAAGTCCGCGTATTCTATGATGATATGGGGTCTATAGGTTTTATTAACACAGATTTTGTAAAAAAGATGGAGAGTATAGGAATTCATTGTCGTGTATTCAATCCATTTGTGCCAGGCTTAAATCTATTTTTGAACAATCGTGATCACAGAAAAATAACAGTTATTGATGGAAAAGTCGGATTTACAGGTGGATATAATCTTGCAAATGAATACTTTAATTAGACCCAGCCATACGGTATGTGGAAGGATACAGGTATTCGTTTGGAAGGAGATGCGGTAAAATCCCTGACCGTGACGTTTCTGGAGATGTGGAACGCCGTGAGTGACAAGGATGCGGATGATGTGGATGTTGAGAAATACCTTACACCGTCCGGCTACCGGGCAAGACAGGCTGGCTTCGTGCAGCCGTATGCAGATATTCCAACCGATGATGAACAGGTTGGAGAGGAAGTCTATATCAGTATCATAAATAAAGCAGAGAAATACTGCTGGTTTATCACACCTTATCTCATTATCACGGATGAGATGACACATGCATTATGTCTGGCAGCAAAGAGGGGCGTGGATGTACGGATTGTCACGCCGGGAATTCCGGATAAGAAGCTGATTTACAACGTTACGCGTTCGTTTTATCATGGATTGGTTAAGCATGGAGTGCGGATCTATGAGTGGACACCGGGATTTTGCCATGCGAAAATGAGTGTGGCAGATGATTGTATGGCAACCTGCGGAACAATCAATCTGGATTACAGGAGCCTGTATCATCATTTTGAGAACGGCTGTTTCATAGTTGACAATCCTGCTGTATTATCTATCCGGCATGATCTGGAGAAAACGATGCAGGAGAGCAGGGAAGTGACAGAAAAATATTGTTCCGGACGCAGTGCGTATCTGCGTCTGGGACAATTATTCATGCGGTTATTTGCAGGACTGTTGTAGAAGTATTTTACAGGAATTTATCCAGTTCTGCTTCCACCTGTTTTTTCTTTTTAATCTTCGGATGGTCGATGATCGTGCCTCTGGCAACCACCATATCTACGTTGCGGAGTGCACGCAGATCATCTAAAGGATTCTTCGCAGTGACAATCAGATCGGCTGCTTTCCCCTTTTCAATCGATCCCGTGATATCGCCGATTCCGGCAAGCTCGGCGCTTCGCGCGGTTGCCGTATAAAGTGCAAATGCATTCGAGGCACCTGCGTATTTGTGAAAGTAATAAAGCTCACGCCAGAAATCGTACTGCGTGATCCATGGGCAGCCGACATCATTGCCAAGTACAACCGGAATATCGTTTGCCAGTGCCTTCTTGGAGCAATCCACGATTCCTTCGAATACGACATTGCCGTTATATTGCTCGACTTCGGTCGCATTTGTGATAGAGCGGTCGAAGAGCGCATATGGCAGAGCCGGTGAGATCGTTGTGCAGAGGAATGCACCGCGTTCCTTGAATAATTCGATCATCGCATCATCCATCTTCGCACCGTGCTCGATCGAGTCGACACCATTTTCCAGAGCCACGCGGACACCCTCCGGAGATTCCACATGGGCGGAAACGATATAGCCGTCGGCATGTGCTTTGTCGCAGACGGCACGCACCATATCCGGCGACATCTTCAGCTCGCCCGGGACACCCTTTTCTTTGGCGTCTAACACACCGCCGGTAATCATGAGCTTCACTAAGTCAACTTTTTCCTTCTTTGTTTCCATTTGTAAATGCGTAATTCATAAGCAGCCCTCCGTTCTTAATTCTATGTCCACTATACAATAGTTGGAGATGATCTGGCAATATTCGGAATCGCAGGAATGTCATGCAAATTGACAATTCTGAAACGGGTATCTGTCGCGGATTCCGGCTGTGGCATGAGTGAACATGTATATTTACATTTTGAATGCACCTGTGCTATACTGTGCGCAGAAAATTTGTGTGAATTTTTCTAATGAATATTTTCGTCACACCCATTTGTTTGGGTGTGACTTTTTTATTTTGGAAAGGAGCTGGTACTATGGAAACGGATAACAAAATGGGACAGGAACCGATAAATAAGCTGATTTTGCAGATGTCCATGCCGCCGTTATTCTCTATGTTTTTGCAGTATTCATACAATCTGGTGGATAGTATGTTTGTTGCAAAAATCAACGAGCAGGCGTTGGCTGCAGTTTCGTTGTCTTTCCCGATTACAACTTTGATGAATGCGTTGTCTATCTGGCTTGGCGTCGGTGTGAATGTACGCATAGCCAGTTATCTCGGACAGAAAAGGCAGGAGAAGGGAGACCGCGTAGCAACACTTGGATTGATTGTCTCTGTGATTCTTGGAATATGCGTGAACCTGTTCGTGCTTGCAATCATGAAGCCGTACTATCGTGCCTTTACAAATGATGCGCAGATATTCTCCTATGGCATGACCTATATGCAGATATGTGCATTTATGCAGATCCCGAATATGGTGCATATTCTAATTCAGAAAGAGTTGCAGGCGACCGGAAATATGCTTGCTCCAATGTGGTTTCAGATTGCGGGAGTTGTATTTAATTTTATATTTGATCCGTTGTTGATCTTCGGGATTGGACCATTCCCGAAAATGGGAATCGCAGGAGCGGCACTTGCCACGGTGCTTGGATATACTTTATCCATGTTGATCGCATTGGTTATGATTCTGTTTACGAAGCAGAAGGTGCGTCTGCAGTTCCAGGGATTCCGCTTTGAGGGGAAGATGTTAGGTGAAGTGTTTGCCAGCGGACTGCCGTCCTTTATCATGAATGCGCTGGGATCATTTATGGTGACCTTTGTAAATATATTTCTGGTAGCATATTCAGACACTGCAGTGGCGTTCTTCGGCGCGTATTTCAAGGTGCAGCAGCTGATTGTTATGACAGTAAATGGTCTGATTCAGGGATGCCTGCCGATTATGAGCTTCAATTATGGCGCGGGAAAGAAAGATCGGTTACAGCAGTCGTATCGCAGTGGAAGAAAGATTGCGACATGCATGATGGCAGTTGGAACATTGTTGGTGTTGGTTTTCCCCAATCAGATATTAGCACTGTTTTCTGCATCAAAAGCTATGCGGGAGTTCGGCATTCCGGCTATGCGGATTATGGCAATCGGATTTATATTCAGTGGGATTTCAACGATGGCTGCTACCTATGCGCAGGCGACGAACAAACTGATACAGAGTATTGTGATTCAATTGCTTCGGCAGGCAGTTCTGCTTCTTCCGGTTATGTGGGTCTGCAATTTGTTGTTCCATATATGGGGAATCTGGATTGCGTTTCCAATTACCGAGATAGTCGTTATGATTGTATCCATACTGATTGTAAAAAGTGATAAAATATCGCGATAAGCAAAATTTATTTTGGTACTTGATTCATAAAAATTAATCTGTTAGAATACACATATAAAAAGGGAGTAGCTTGCCGGTCGCGGTTCACTTCTTCGTCAAGACAGTTATTGAAACATATAACTCGGAAAGTGATGAAATAGCGAGACTTTTACTGTTTACGCAGTAGGAGTCTCTTTTTTTATACCTACTGCAAAATAAAACAAAGAAAGAGAGGTAGAAAGGATGTTCTTGAAGGTTGTTATTTTGTTGGTAGGTTTTTTGTTTCTTGTGAAGGGGGCAGACTGGTTTGTGGAGGGGGCGGCGAGTATCGCGAAGAAGCTCGGGATTCCGCAGCTTATCATCGGTCTGACGATTGTAGCGATGGGAACGAGTATGCCGGAGGCGGCGGTTAGTATCACGGCGGCGCTGCAGAAGAATGCGGGAATCACGATTGGAAATATCGTGGGAAGTAATATCTTGAATGTTCTGATCATTCTTGGTGTGACAGCGGTGATCACGAATGTAGCGATCCAGACGTCAACGTTTCGTTATGAGATACCATTTATGATGGTAGTAACGATTATACTACTGGTATTTGGAATAACCGGTGGGGAAGTGACATTCGTAGAAGGTATTATTTTCTGGGTTTTGTTCCTGTTATATCTTGGTTATCTGTTTGTGATGGCGAAGAAAGGAACCAATGAGGAAGAAGGCGAAACAAAGGATTACCCGGTATGGAAATGCATTCTTTTCATGGTGATCGGCGGTGTGCTCGTTGTAAAGGGAAGCGATTTCGCAGTCAGCGGAGCATCTGCAATCGCACGATATTTCGGTATGAGCGAGCGGTTTATCGGACTTACGATTGTAGCACTGGGTACCTCACTTCCGGAGCTTGTGACATCTGTCACAGCAGCGCGGAAAGGAAATGCGGGAATCGCAATCGGAAATATCGTGGGTAGCAATATTTTCAATATCCTGTTCGTAATCGGTACAACTGCACTCATCTGTACAGTGCCATTTGAGAGCAAATTCATCATAGATACGATCATTGCGGTTGTGGTTGGTGCGATCTTGTGGATCGGAACATATAAGCATAAGGAGCTGCGGCGTCCATGCGGCATCTTCATGCTGCTATGTTATGTGGCGTATTTCGTGTATCTGTGTATGATGTAAAGGATGTGTGTTGGGGAAATTCTTTTTCTTTGACTTTTTCTCCCCAATAAAAGTATGTATATAGCAAGCTGGTTGGGGGGA